>Ga0316201_10001061_pt1 | contig 17732 bp, 16 predicted proteins | sample CS6wburrow_MG_FD_204516 | JGI IMG/M metagenome (GOLD analysis project Ga0316201, IMG submission 204516) | Coastal sediment microbial communities from Delaware Bay, Delaware, United States - CS-6 worm burrow | ecosystem: Environmental > Aquatic > Marine > Coastal > Sediment | place: USA... | reverse complement strand
CGCCGCCCACGCCACCGAAGACGCTTTCCACTGTCTCGGGATCGAAGTCGAACAGCGTCTCGCGACTGGCCTCGAAAGCTCGCGCGTCGCAGACACCCGATTGGGCGATATCACGCGCCAACCTTGCGCCTTGCACAACACCGGCGAGCGCGATGGTTCTGTCTTTGTCCTGGTAGTCTGTCATATTCGTCAGTCGATGATGCCGCCCCCGAGGCACACGCGGCCATCGTACAGCACGATCGACTGCCCCGGCGTGATCGCACGTTGTGCCTGATCAAATTTGACCGACAATTGCTGCCCCTCAACGTCGATCACGCAGTCCTGCAGTGGCTGACGATGCCGACAACGGGCGTGGCAAGCTATTGGGGTAAGGGGCGCGCGGCCGCTGACCCAGTGCAATTGGCTGGCACCGAGCCGGTCGCGCATCAGCAGGGGGTGGTCGTGGCCCTGGGCAACCAGCAGGGCATTCGCGGCCAGGTCTTTGCCCACCACAAACCAGGGCTCGTCCGGCCGCTCCGCGACGCCGCCAATACCCAATCCCTGGCGTTGTCCGAGGGTGTAGTACATCAGACCCTGATGCTGGCCGATCGGCTCGCCCTCCGTCGTCTTGATGGGGCCGGGATTGGCCGGCAGATAGCGTGACAGGAAATCGCGGAAACGCCGCTCTCCGATAAAGCAGATGCCAGTACTGTCCTTCTTTTTGTGGTTTGGGAATCCGGCATCCCGGGCGAGGCGGCGGACCTCTGCCTTGTCGATGTCATGCAAGGGAAACAGGCTGTGTCGCAGTGCGTGTTGTCCAATCATGTAGAGAAAGTAGGTCTGATCTTTGTCGTCGTCGTGGGCCCTGGTCAGCCGGCAGGCCGCCGCATCGCATTGCAGGCCGGCATAGTGACCGGTGGCGATCTTGTCGGCACCCAGATGCAGCGCATGATCGAGGAAGGCCTTGAACTTGATCTCGCGATTACACAGGACATCCGGGTTCGGTGTCCGCCCGGCGCGGTATTCGTCGAGAAAGTAGGCAAACACCCGATCCCAGTAATCGGCGGAAAAATTGACCGTATGCAGCGGTATGGCGAGCTGTGCGGCGACCGTCCGGGCGTCGGCCAGGTCTTCCGCGGCGTTGCAGTAATCGGCGTCATCGTCCTCCTCCCAGTTCTTCATGAACAGGCCTTCGACCTGCCAGCCCTGTTCCAGCAGTCTTAGCGCGGCAACCGACGAGTCCACGCCACCGGACAGGCCGACGATGACCTTGCCCTTGGTCTTCATCCGGTCACCTGGCCGAACTTGCGTTGGAAAGAATGGAGCTCGTGAGTGGAACGCATGCTTGCTTGTACGAAATCAGAAAGTGAATCCAGCGGGTTTCCAGCCATCTTTCCAGGTGTCGAGATCGACCACGTCCGGCGCCACGCCATTGTCGCGGAACCAGGAGTCGACCACCCAGCGTCTGCCGCTGCCGTTTTCTTCGACCACCGCGGTGAAATGTGGCCAACCGCCGAAGAACAGGTAGCCGCGGTGCGCCCGTCGCTGCACGCTGTGCCAGCGAAGTAGCCCGGCCTGCTCGAACAGGGTCAGGTAGGTCGTGGTATTGGCCGACTCGTCGATGCAGTCGAGTTGAGGCTTGAAGGTGCCGAATGCCGCCAGATCGCCGGCACGGTCATACGAGGTGCCGGCGAGGATGCCGGTGATGCGCTCGGCTTCGGCAACCGCAGAGCGGATCTGTTCGCGCTCGCCGGCCGCATCCGATGCTTGCGGTTTGAAGTGCCGACTCAAACGCTCCCAGTGTTGGCCGGTCAGATCGACACGGGTCACAATCTCGCAGCCGTGGTGCGAACATACAGGCACCTCGGTGCGCTTGAGCTGCTTGGGAAAATCGTACTTCATGTACAACTGGTCGTAGGCCTCGCCCGCGTGAGCATTGCCCAGGCACAGACTGGCGGTCAGCAGCACGCGCTCAAAACAGTGCATGCAGATAGTCGAGGTCGAGTGGGGTTGTTCGTCTGGCGTCATCGATACATCGAAGCACCAGTGGACTGCGCGGTTGCCGTTCGCCTGACGCGATCTGTTCCCTGGTGAGCCAATGCGTGGCCTGGATATCCGGATCGGTCGTCTTGCCAGGCAGACGAGCGCCGACATCGCCACTGAAACAGAATCGCAAATAGCTGCGATCGGTTTTTGGTACGCACCATTGGTATACGCCAACCAGACCGCTCGGCGTGAAGTGCCGTGCGGTCTCTTCCATGACCTCGCGCTGCACCGCCTCGACCAGGCTCTCTTCTGCCTCGAGGTGCCCGGCCGGTTGATTGAGTACCGGGGCGCCGTCGGGATTTTCTTCGACCACCAGATAACGGTCGCCATCGCGGATCACGGCAGCTACGGTAACGAAGGGGTGCCAGGTCATCGTCGAATTCTAACATTTCAACGCCGTATTGGCGGTCGACAGTAACCGTTTTGGGGCCGGATCCGCGGCAGATGGTGCCCATAGCTCGAGGATTCGTCGTCAATTGGGGGGCAATTTGCGCCATCAATTGCGGTCTACGCCACCCGAGATGCTAGAATTCGGTACTCCCCAACACCCAAAATGGATGGTTTCGACCCTATGGCATTCGACAAAATCCAGGTCCCGGCTGATGGCGAAAAGATCGCCGTCAACGCGGACAACTCCCTTAACGTTCCGGCGCGTCCGATTATTCCCTATATCGAAGGTGATGGCATCGGGGTCGACATCAGCCCGGTGATGAAGAAGGTCGTTGATGCCGCTGTCGAAAAGGCCTACAGCGGACAGCGCAGCATCGCCTGGATGGAGATCTACGCCGGCGAAAAATCGACCCGGCTCTATGGTGAAGGGGTCTGGTTGCCCGACGAGACGCTGGAAGCGGTCAAGGATTACGTGGTCTCGATCAAGGGACCTCTGACCACCCCGGTTGGTGGCGGCATAAGATCGCTCAACGTCACGTTGCGTCAGGAACTGGATCTCTATGTGTGCCTGCGTCCTGTGCGTTACTTCGACGGCACACCGAGTCCGCTGCTGCATCCGGAATACACGGACATGGTGATATTCCGCGAGAATTCGGAGGACATCTATGCCGGTGTCGAGTGGCAGGCGGGCAGTGACGAGGTCAAGAAGGTCATCGATTTTCTGATCGACCAAATGGGGGTGACCAAGATCCGCTTCCCCGAAACCTCGGGTATCGGCGTCAAGCCAGTCTCCAGCGAGGGCACCAAGCGTCTGGTCCGCAAGGCGATTCAATATGCGATCGACAATGATCGCGATTCGGTGACCTTGGTGCACAAGGGCAACATCATGAAGTTCACCGAGGGCGCTTTCAAGGAATGGGGCTACGAACTGGCCAAGGAGGAGTTTGGAGCGGTTGAGCTGGACGGCGGCCCCTGGTGCTCCTTCGATAACCCCAGGACAGGCAAGCAGATCACCATCAAAGACGTGATCGCCGACGCCTTTCTGCAGCAGATACTGCTGCGTCCGCGGGAATATGACGTTATCGCGACCCTGAATCTGAACGGTGACTATGTATCTGACGCGCTGGCCGCGCAGGTGGGCGGCATCGGTATTGCGCCGGGCGCCAACCTGTCCGACTCGATCGCTATGTTCGAGGCGACCCACGGCACCGCACCGAAATACGCGGGTCAGGACAAGGTCAATCCAGGTTCACTGATACTGTCGGCGGAGATGATGTTGCGTCACATGGGATGGACCGAGGCGGCCGATCTGATCATCTCGTCGATGGAAAAGGCGATCGCTGCGAAGACGGTCACGTACGATTTCGAGCGTCTGATGGAAGGGGCCGAACTGAAGAGTTGTTCCGAGTTCGGCGACGCCATGATCGGTCACATGTAAAACGCATCGTCAAGACAAAAAAAAGCCTGCCGACCGGCAGGCTTTTTCGATTGTTTTTTTTATCGGCTGATTCAGCTCGGCCCTACATGGCCGGTGCTGCTGCGTGCAGGTTTTGTGCGTGCAGACCTTTCGGTCCCTGTTCGACTTCGAACTCGACGCGCTGACCTTCTTTTAGCGTTCTGTAACCTTCCATATCGATTGCCGAAAAGTGGACGAAAACATCCTGTTCACCGTCGTCCGGGGTCACGAAACCGTAGCCCTTGGCATTGTTGAACCACTTTACTATACCGGTGGCCATAAGCACTCCTCCAAAAATGTCTTTACAACCATGGTGCATCCTTTTGACCTGACTGTAGATTTTGTCCGGCCGCAATTGGGGTTTTCTTTTGTATGCACCATGTTCGAGTATATCTGCGGGCAGAAATTGGTCAAACTGCGGCCAATCTAGATTAAAAAAACAGTCAATAAACAGATACTAACGAAGTATTTAAAACAACAAGTTAAAGAATGATTATCAAAAACATTCGAGAAATACCATGATCGATGTAGGTGATCGATTCGGCCGAGAGTCGGGCAGCATAGTGTCGGCTTTCCCCGAGAGGGTCTTGCTATTCTGGGTCACTGGACCCATCTATAAAAGCTTGAAGCGAGAGCGCCTTGGACGGGTTTGACCAGGGGATCCGAGTGCGCTGCTAGAATTGCCTCTCAGTCAAGAATCCGCAGATTGCCGGTTAGCAACAGTTGTGAACGATGAGTAGCGATAAAGAACAGCATAAGGGCGGGGGTGATCTCGCGGTCGAGCCTGCCCGGCCGAAACTCAAGCGGCCGCCGTTGTATAAAGTACTCCTGCTGAATGACGACTACACTCCCATGGAGTTTGTGGTCCATGTGCTGGAGCAGTTTTTTTGCATGAATCGAGAGAAGGCAACTCAGGTCATGCTTCACGTGCACACGCGCGGAATGGGCGTATGCGGGGTGTTTTCGAAGGACGTGGCGGAGACCAAGGTGGCGCAGGTGAATGATCACTCGCGTGCCAATCAGCATCCCTTGCTGTGCACCTTGGAAGAAGCTTAAATTCAGAGGGAACCTGCCAAGGGGTTTGAAGATCAGATCGTTGAGTCGCGACAACCGTGGAATGGGATTGAGACCATGTTGAGCAAAGAACTGGAGTTTACCCTCAACCAGGCCTTCAAGAGTGCCAGGGATAAACAACACGAGTTCATGACGATTGAGCATCTGCTGCTTGCGTTGTTGGACAACCCCGCCGCAGCGCAGGTCTTGCGCGCCTGCGGTGCCGACATCGAGTCCCTACGGTCCGAGATCGACGGTTTCCTCGACGAGACCACGCCGTTGATTGTCGATGAAGAAAGTCGCGAAACGCAGCCCACCTTGGGCTTTCAGAGGGTGCTGCAGCGCGCCGTGTTCCACGTCCAGTCTTCGGAGAAAAAAGAGGTCACCGGTGCGAATGTCCTGGTGGCCATCTTCAGCGAGCAGGAATCGCAGGCGGTGTTCTTCCTCGACCGGCAGGGAATCACTCGCCTCGATGTGGTCAATTTCATCTCGCACGGCATCTCCAAGGTGTCGAGCGACGATTCGGCCGATCACAGCAGCGAGTCCGACACCAGTGAGACGGCGACAAGCGAAGAGGCGCAGGAGAGTGCGCTCGATACCTACGCCAGCAACCTCAACGAGCAGGCTAAAAACGGCAAGATCGACCCGCTGATCGGACGTCTAGCCGAGGTAGAGCGTACGGTGCAGATCCTGTGTCGTCGACGTAAAAACAATCCCCTTTTCGTCGGCGAGGCGGGTGTCGGAAAAACCGCGATCGCCGAGGGCCTGGCAAAAAAGATCGTCGACGGTGAGGTGCCCGAGGTCTTGGCCAACTGCACCCTCTACTCCCTCGATATGGGCGGACTGGTTGCCGGTACCAAGTACCGTGGTGATTTCGAAAAGCGCCTCAAGGCCGTGTTGGCAGACCTCAAGCGTCAGCCGGAATCGATTTTGTTCATCGACGAGATCCACACGGTCATCGGTGCCGGCGCGGCATCGGGCGGGGTAATGGATGCGTCTAACCTGATAAAGCCGGTGCTCGCCTCCGGCGATTTGCGCTGCATCGGTTCGACAACCTATCAGGAATATCGCGGCATTTTCGAGAAGGACCGGGCGCTGGCGCGGCGTTTCCAGAAGATCGACGTCAACGAGCCGACGGTCGAAGAGACGGTGCAGATTCTCAAAGGCCTGAAGACGCGCTTTGAAGATCATCACCAGGTCAAATACTCCGCCAGGGCCCTGCGCGCGGCGGCAGAACTGGCCGAGAAATACATCAACGACCGGCACCTGCCTGACAAGGCGATCGACGTGATCGACGAGGCGGGTGCCTCGAATCAGCTGAAGTCTGCCTCAAAGCGAAAAAAGACGGTCTCGGTCGGTGATGTCGAGGCGGTCGTTGCAAAGATCGCGCGGATCCCGCCGCGGAAGGTCTCCTCGACTGACACCGAGGCGCTGCGCAACCTCATGCGCGACTTGCAGATGGTCGTATTCGGTCAGGATGAGGCAATCGATGTGCTTGCCTCGTCGATCCGGATGAATCGGTCCGGTCTGGGCACGGATCAGCGTCCGGTCGGTAGCTTCCTGTTTGCCGGGCCGACGGGTGTCGGCAAGACAGAAGTCACCCGACAATTGTCGAGGATCCTTGGCCTCGAACTTATCCGCTTCGACATGTCCGAGTACATGGAGCGGCATACCGTGTCGCGGCTGATCGGGGCGCCGCCTGGTTATGTCGGATTCGACCAGGGTGGTCTGCTGACCGAAGAAATCAACAAGCACCCGCACTCGGTGTTGTTGCTCGACGAGATCGAGAAGGCCCATCCGGACGTCTTCAATCTATTGTTGCAGGTCATGGATCACGGCACCCTGACTGACAATAATGGGCGCAAGGCCGATTTCCGCAATGTGATCATCGTGATGACGACCAATGCCGGTGCGATGGAGGCGAGTCGGGCATCTATCGGCTTCAAGACCCAGGACCACAGCAGCGACGCGATGGCAGCAGTGCGCAAGCTGTTCACGCCGGAGTTCCGCAACCGTCTGGATGCGATCATCCAGTTCAACGGTCTGGACCAGGAGACGATCCTGCATGTGGTCGACAAGTTCCTGTTCCAGCTCGAGCAGCAGCTGGAAGAGAAGCAGGTCGGATTGACCGTTGAGCCAGACGTGCGCGGCTGGCTGGCCGAACGTGGGTACGATCCGCAGATGGGTGCGCGCCCCATGGAGCGGGTGATTCAGGACCAGATCAAGAAAGCGCTCGCCGAGGAGCTTCTGTTTGGTCGCCTGGCGCAGGGCGGAAAGGTGCGGGTTAGGGTCGCCGACGGCGAATTGGCCTTCGATATCGAGACGTCAACGGTCCACTAATTGATGTCCGAACAGTCGACCGGCCGCAGGCGGCCGTTCAGCGCTCGCGGTAAACGATGCGGCCTTTGCTCAGGTCGTATGGGGTGAGTTCTACCTTGACCTTGTCGCCAGTCAGAATCCGGATGTAATGCTTGCGCATCTTGCCTGAGATGTGTGCCGTCACAACGTGACCGTTTTCCAACTCGACCCGGAACATCGTGTTTGGCAACGTGTCGACCACGGTGCCGTCCATTTCAATTACGTCTTCTTTCGCCATTAAACCTTATCCAAATCCGGCAACACGGTAAGTGTGCTGCCCGCAAGGCGCCATACTATAGCAAAGCTGACGGATCAGCGGGGAATAACGACTTGCGGTGGGTTAGACAGTGCTGCCGGGAGGGGTTCCGTCGACCTTACCCGGGCTCGCCCGCTTTGAGCGTTTGCCATCGGCCGTCGCGCCATAGTTCGATCGGTCGGAAATTCAGTTTGTAGGCCATCTTCCGGCTGTCTCGGATCCAGAACCCCAGGTAAAGATATGACAGTCCGCGGGACTGTGCGCGGCGAATCTGACTGAGCACGCCGAAGGTGCCGAGCGAACGTGAGGCCAGGCCAGGATCGAAGAATGTGTATACGGCGGACAGGCCGTCGTCGGGCCGGTCGGTCACGGCGACCCCGACCAGTCTGTCACCCAGGCGCATCTCGAGAAATTCGGTTGCGCACCAATCGGCGGTCAGGAAGCCCAGGTAGTCGGCCGGCGAGGCGTTCGCCATTTCGCCGTCGTCGTGGCGTGCCCGCATGTAACGCCTGTACAGGGCGTAGTGCTCAGCATCGAGGCCGGCGGGACGCCCGATCAGCTCGATGTCCTGGTTCATCTTGATGACACGACGCTGATTTCGTCGCGGGACGAAGTCGACTACCGGCAGGCGCACCGAGATGCATTGCCGGCAATTCTCGCAGCGCGGTGCATAGATCATCGAGCCGCTGCGCCGAAAACCGAGTTGCAACAACTCGCTATAGGTCTCCATCGTCATGGGCTGTTCAGGGTCGGTGAACAGGGTGTTGCTGGTTCGCCCCTCCAGGTAACTACAGGCATGGGGCGCAGACAGGTAAAGCGGCAGGCGACGCGCGGCGCGGCTCATGCCGGTGGGCCCAACGTGCTGGCCGATCGGCGTTCGAGCATTTTGAGCCGGGATCCCTCGTGTTCGACCGCGGCCCGGAGTGCGCGTTGGAACGCGTCGCGGCTGATCTCTCGTGCGCCAAGACTCGCGAGGTGATCGGTGTGCACCTGGCAGTCGATAAATTGGAAGGGGTGTCGCTGCGCAATCTGCACCATCATTGCCATGGCGACCTTGGAGGCATCGGGGCTGCGACTGAACATCGACTCGCCGAAAAAGGCCTGGCCGATCGCGACGCCGTAAAGACCGCCGACCAGGCGGTCTCCGTGCCAGGTCTCGACCGAGTGAGCGTGGCCGGCCTGGTGCAGCGCCGAGTAGGCCGCGACCATGTCCGGCACCAGCCAGGTCCCGGCGGTTCCGTCGCGCGGTTCCGCACAGGCATGGATCACCTCGTCGAACGCCTGGTTGGCGCTTACCTCGTAGTGGCGCGTCCTAAAAGACTTGCGCAGGCTGCGTGACATATGAAATTCAGGCGGAAACAACACCATACGCGGGGCCGGACTCCACCATAGGATCGGTTGGCCGGCGCTGTACCAGGGGAAAATGCCCTGTCGGTAGGCATGCAGAAGGCGTTTTTGGCGCAGATCGCCGCCGATTGCAAGCAGCCCGTTCGGTTCTTCCTCGGCCAGGGTGGCGTCAGGAAAAACCGCGTCGACCGGGGTACCGTCCAGGTCGAAGATCATGTGTCCTCGATCGTCCGGTAGGGGCTGTGCCTGGCCATCTCTGCGATGTACTCGTCCATGCCGGCCCTTTCATGGTCCAGGTGTCTGGCGATCGCCTCGCGGAATCGTTGGTCGGCCAGCCAATGCGCCGAGTGGGTGGCGACCGGCAGAAACCCGCGCGCGACCTTGTGCTCGCCCTGGGCCCCGGGCTCGAAGCGGGTCAGGCCGTGGCGGATGCAAAAATCCAGCCCCTGGTAATAGCAGGCCTCGAAGTGCAAATCTCTGAAATAGCTGTTGCACCCCCAATGTCGTCCATACAGGGTATCGGCACCAACGAGACAGAATGCCGCTGCCACCGTTTCCCCCTGATGATCGGCGAGAATCAGCAGCACACCATCGGGCAAGGTGGCCGCGAGGGTGGTAAAAAAGCCCAACGAGAGGGTCGGCATACCGCTTTTCCGATGAAAGGTCGATTCGTAGAGTTGCTGAAAGGTCTCCCAGTCGCTGGCGCTTGCCGAATGGCCGTCGAGCAGGCGGAATTCGATCCCGGCCTCCCGGACCCGGCGACGCTCTTTGCGAATATTCTTGCGTTTGGCCGAGGTCAAGGTGGCGAGAAAGGCGTCGAAGTCGGCGTAGCCGGCATTCTGCCAATGGAACTGACAGCCGACGCGGTGCAATTGGCCGCTCTGCTTCAGCTCCTCGATCTCGTCTGCTTCGGTGAACAACCAGTGCAGCGATGAACTGCCCGACTGCCGTGCCAGTTCCACGCAGGTCTCGATCAACAGTCGCCTGGTATCTCCCGGTGCCGCCGGGTGGACCAGGAGTTTCGGGCCCGTAGCAGGCGTATACGGTGAGGCGCTGACGAGCTTTGGATAATAACGTTGCCCATTTCGTTCGTATGCATCGGCCCATGCCCAGTCGAACACGAACTCGCCATAAGAATTAAATTTCAGGTACAGAGGTACCGCGCCGACAAGCTTGTTGTCGTCCCACAAGGTGACGTGCCTCGGTAACCAGCCGAAACGCTCGCCGAGGCAGTCCTGCGACTCGAGGGCGGCAAGGAATTCATGGCGCAGAAAGGGATAGGGTTCCGCGCCGAGTGCATTCCACGTACCGCGATCGATCTCGTCGATATGTTGAATGACCCTGGGGCGCAAACCGCGCTCTGAACTGGCACCGGGCGTTGTCATATGCAGACCGTATGGCCACGCGTTGGTTTGGTCAACGGGATAAACATCGGGAATCTTGTCGAGGAATGTGGAGGGCCCATGAGCAGCGGTGATCGAGATCGGGTACTGGACCTGCCGGTGGGTTCGCTATTGCAAGTCCAGCCAACGACGCCGCAGAACGCGCCCCGGTATTCAGTGCGGCTGATTGGCTATCTGCCGAATCACAGTCTGGTGGTGACCGCTCCGACTGTCGACGGCAAGGTGCAGATCGTTCGTGAGGGTCAGCCCTTCAATGCGCGGGCACTGAAAGGCGAGCGCGTATTCGGCTTCGTTGCCCGGGTGCTGCATTCGTCGATGAAACCCTATCCGCACCTGCATCTCGAATATCCGTCCGAATTCGAGCAGATCATGGTGCGTAATGCGTCAAGGGTGAATGCCGATATCGACGTCCGGGTTCGAAACACGCAGGATCCCGACGAGGAAACCAATTTCTGTGCGGCGAAGATAGTAGATCTCAGCGAAACCGGTGCGCGTCTGTCCAGCGAAAACGCATTGGGCGAACCCGGTGAGACTCTGCATCTGAAGTTCGACCTGACGATCAGTGGGGGCGTCGAACAGCTGGGTTTGCTCGGTGATGTGCGAAATCGCATCGAACGCATCGAGCAAGACGAAACCGGAGAACGTTTGATCGGTTTCAGTGGCGTGCAGTTTCGTAAACTCAGCCGCTATCAACAAATCCTGCTGCACGCCTGGGTGACCTACGAGGCCCTGCATCGGGCCTCGGGCGTACGCGGTTGATGCGCTTTTTGCATAGACGCGGTGACCCGTTTACGGCCGCCAGGGGGCGATTCAGCCTGTCTGTTCGAGCGCGTCGAGGTATTTCTCGGCGTCCAGTGCGGCCATGCAGCCGCTGCCAGCCGAAGTGATCGCCTGACGGTAGACATGGTCCATCACGTCGCCGGCGGCAAATACGCCATCGACCGAGGTCGCTGTGGCATTGCCTTCGGTGCCGCTTTGCACCTTGATGTAGCCGCCGGCCATGTCCAGTTCGCCCTCGAATATCCCGGTGTTGGGCTTGTGACCAATCGCAATGAACAGGCCGTGGACATCGATATCTCTCGTGCTGCCGTCCTTCGTGCTCTTGATACGTATGCCGGTTACGCCACTGTCGTCGCCCAGCACCTCGTCGAGGGTGCTGTCCCAGGCGATCGTGACATTGCCGTTCTCGACCTTTTCGAACAGATGCTTCTGCAAGATCTTCTCGGCACGCAGCGCGTCGCGACGATGTACCAGCGTTACCTCTGAGGCGATGTTCGACAGGTACAGGGCCTCTTCGACCGCTGTGTTACCACCACCAATCACCGCGACCTTCTGGTTGCGGTAGAAAAATCCGTCACAGGTGGCGCAGGCCGAGACACCTTTGCCTTTGAATGCCTCCTCCGAGGGCAGGCCGAGATACATGGCCGAGGCCCCGGTCGCGATGATCAACGCATCACAGGTGTATTGCTGACTGTCGCCTTTGAGTTGAAACGGACGCTGTCCCAAATCGACCTCGGAGATGTAATCGAAGATGATTTCCGTCTCGAATCGCTCTGCATGGGCCTGCATCCGAGCCATCAGGTCCGGGCCCTGTACGCCGTCATTGTCGCCGGGCCAGTTGTCCACGTCGGTTGTCGTCATGAGCTGGCCGCCTTGTTCCATGCCGGTTACCAGAACCGGGTCCAGGTTGGCACGGGCGGCGTATACCGCGGCGGCATAGCCGGCCGGGCCGGATCCGAGAATCAGCAGTCGGCAATGCTTGGTTTCGCTCATGGGTCATCTCCTGTTATTCACCCCTTCGCAGTGCGGTTAATTGCGGGGTCGACGGGATAGCGAAGGTATTGGGCCGGCAATACTATAAGGAACCGGGTGTGGAGGTAAAACGATGAGTCTGCGAGTGGGGATCCCGACCGAGGTCAAACCGCTGGAGGGGCGCGTGGCCCTGCCGCCTGCGGCGGCCGGCGAACTGGTTCGGCGCGGTGCCGAGGTCGGGATTCAACGCGGTGCGGGCGCACGCAGTGGCTATGCGGATCAGGAATACACCGCAATGGGTGCGCAACTGCTGGATGACGCCGATTCCCTTTACGAATGGGCGCAGTTGCTGCTCAAGGTCAAGGAGCCAGAAGGCGAGGAGTTGCGCAGGCTGCGGCAGGATCACCTGCTGTTCTGTTTTCTGCACCTCGCGGCGAACCCGGATTTGACCCGGCGGTTGTGCGACATCGGCCTGACCGCGATCGCGTTCGAGACCGTTGCGGACAACGGGCGTTTGCCTATCCTGCTGCCGATGAGCGATATCGCCGGACGCATTGCGGTGCAGGTCGGCGCGCACCTGCTGCATACACCACAGGGCGGCAAGGGTGTGTTGCTCGGCGGTCTTGCCGGGGTCGAGCGCGGTCGCGTGGTTGTACTCGGTGCCGGCAACGCTGGCGGTGCCTCGGTGCGCGCCGCCGCCGCGATCGGAGCGGATGTCACTGTGTTCGATCGCGACCCACGGCAACTCGAAACGATGCATCAGGTCGCACCCAATATCACCGCGCTGATCGCGACCGATGCCGCTGTCAGCGAGGCGGTTGCCGCTGCCGATCTGTTGATCGGCGCGGTGCTTTTGCCGGGCGCCGCGACGCCGCGTTTGGTCACCCGCGCCCAGGTTGCGAGCATGCAGGATGGCAGTGTCGCGGTCGATATCGCGGTGGATCAGGGCGGTTGTATCGAGACCACGCGCCCGACGACCTACCGTTCACCGACCTACATCGAGGAAGGCGTCGTGCACTTTTGTGTGACCAATATGCCGGGCGCGGTGCCGCGCAGTGCGAGTCAGGCCTTGTCCGCGGCGCTGATGCGCTATTTGTTGATCCTGCTGCAGGCGGATTGGCGCACCGACGCGCGGCTCAGTGCGGCGATAAATGTTGAAGCCGGCAAGGTGGTGTTGCCGGCGCTGCAATGAGCTGGCTTGATGCGTGCGCCGTGAAATGTCGGGCGGCTATCCGGCTGTTGCGACGGCCGTAGCTGTGCCATAATTATTAATCTACCTTCAGAACTATCTTCAACCTGCTGTTTTAAATGAGTTATTCGGTTTTCTACAGATGCATGCCTCACTGAGCAGACGCCTCAAGGAGGGTGGCTTCCTGCTGCTGCTGGCAATCGGGGCCTATTTCCTGATGGCCTTGTTCTCCTATTCGCCGGACGACCCGAGTTGGGTATTCGAGAGTGCCAAGCAGCATGCCGACAACGCGGGCGGTGTCGCCGGGGCCTGGGCGGCAAGTGTGTTGTTCATGCTGTTCGGCAAAGTGGCCTACGTGTTTCCACTGATGATCGCCTGGGGCGGTTGGTTGATGTTCCGCGAACGCGGTGAGGTGCACCACAGCGTGCACTTGCGTATCGCGCGCTGGATCGGATTCGTGTTGATCGTGCTCAGCGCGACGGCACTGGCCTCAATGCACTTTGGCGGCGCCGAGGCCTTGCCCGAAGGCTCGGGTGGCATCACAGGCAATGTCATCAGCAGCTCCGGCCAGGCGGTACTGAATTCGGATGGCGCAAGTCTGCTGTTACTGACCCTGTTGCTGGTCGGTTTCACCCTGTTCACCGGGGTCTCGTGGTTGGCGGTGATGGATGGCATTGGTGCGTTCGTACTCAATGCGTGGCGGCAGGCCGTGATGCTGGTCGGTGGATTGGCCGAGCGTCGTCAGGCCAGTCGGATGAAGCAGGAACGCCACGAGGTGGTCAAGAAGGAAAAGGCGCGCAAGCGTGACAGGCCACCACCGGTGATCGAGAAGAAGGAGCCGGTGATAAAGTCGAGCGTGCGGGTCGAAAAAGAGCGCCAGATGACCCTGCTTGAACCCGAGCCCAACACAGAGCTGCCTCCGCTGGGCCTGCTCGATCCGGCAAAGCACAGCGGCAAGGGGCTTTCGACCGAGGCCCTGCAGGCGTTGTCCGGACAGGTCGAGCGCAAACTGGCCGATTTCGGCGTGACCGCAGAGGTCACCGCGGTGCATCCCGGCCCGGTTGTCACGCTGTTCGAGCTGCAGCTCGCGGCCGGCACCAAGGTCAGCAAGGTCACCAACCTGTCGAAAGACCTGGCGCGTGCGCTGTCGGTCGTCTCGGTGCGGGTGGTCGAGGTGATCCCCGGCAAGGCCGTGATCGGCCTCGAGATCCCGAACGAGCACCGCGAGATGGTGTTCCTCAGTGAGACCCTGCGTTCCGAGGCCTATGATCGCTCGAAGTCACCGCTGACCCTGGCACTGGGCAAGGACATCGTCGGAGAGCCTGTGGTCGTCGATCTGGCAAAGATGCCGCATGCACTGATCGCGGGTACGACCGGCTCAGGTAAATCGGTCGCGGTCAACGCGATGATCTTGAGCCTGTTGTACAAGGCAACGGCCGAAGAGATACGACTGATCATGATCGACCCGAAGATGCTCGAACTGTCGGTCTACGAGGGCATTCCGCATCTGCTCACGCCAGTCGTCACGGATATGAAAGAGGCGGCCAATGCATTGCGCTGGTGTGTCGCCGAGATGGAGCGCCGTTATCGTCTGATGGCCTCGCTCGGGGTGCGCAACATCGCCGGCTACAACAAGAAGGTCAGGGACGCGATCAAGGCGGGCGAACCGATCAAGGATCCATTGTTCAAACCCGAGCCGGATCCGCTCACCGGCGATCTGCCGGAGATCCCCGAACTGTCGAGCATGCCCTACATCGTCGTGGTGGTGGATGAATTCGCCGACATGATGATGGTGGTCGGCAAGAAGGTGGAGGAACTGATTGCACGTCTGGCACAGAAGGCCCGTGCCGCCGGTGTGCACCTGTTGCTGGCGACACAGCGACCCTCGGTCGATGTGATCACCGGCCTGATCAAGGCCAATATACCGACGAGGATCGCGTTTCAGGTGTCCTCCCGGGTCGATTCGCGCACGATACTCGATCAGATGGGCGCGGAGGCGCTGCTTGGGCATGGCGACATGCTGTACCTGCCGCCGGGCACCAGCATCCCGCAGCGCACGCACGGTGCGTTCGTCGACGATCACGAGGTACACCGGGTGGTCAGTCATCTCAAGCAGAGCGGCGTACCCAACTATGTCGACGAGATCCTGCAGGAACCAACCGAGGCGATCCCGGGTCTATCTGCCGAGGCGTCGGGGGTGGATACGGAAGACCAGGATCCATTGTTCGACGATGCGGTCAAGATCGTGACCGACTCGCGTCGCGGTTCGATATCCGGCGTGCAACGTCGACTCAAGATCGGCTACAACCGCGCAGCCCGCCTGGTCGAAGAAATGGAGCGGATCGGCATCGTCAGCGTGGCCGATGAGCGAGGCAACAGAGAGGTGCTGGCACCCCCGCCGGTGAAGGATTGACAGTGTTCCGAATGCTTTTCATGTTTCTGCTGTTTGTCGCGCAGGGCCAGGCGCATGCGGGCCCCGGGCGCGACGCGCTCGATGCCTTTCTCGATGGGCTGAATACGATGCAGGCCAAGTTCGAGCAGTCGGTACTGGATACCGAAAACGCGACCACGGGTCAGATGCACGGGCTGTTCCTGCTCAATCGTCCTGGCAGGTTTCGCTGGGACTATGTGTCGCCGGTCAAGCAGGTCATCCTGGCCGACGGGCGCGATGTCTGGGTGATCGAGGAAGACCTCAAACAGGTCACCCAGCACTACCAGAGATGGGCACTGAAAGGCACCCCAGCGGCGTTCCTCACCACGGATGTGTCGGTCGAAGCCGATTTCGAGATCGTCGAGATCGGCGAACGTCTGGGCATGCATTGGCTGGAGTTGGTCCCGCGCGACGCCGACAGTGATCTGAACCGGGTGTTGCTGGCGTTCTCTGGCGACCAGCTCAAACACATGGAACTGAACGACAAGTTCGGTCAGGTCTCGCGCTTCACCTTTTTCGACGTGCAGCGCAATGTGCCGATTGACCCGGCGTTGTTCGTGTACGAGGGAAACGACGACTGGGACGTGCTGCAGGGCGAGCGCTGAGTCGCGGGTGACGCCCGGCCGCCGAGGCTGTCGGGGACTGGCCTGGTCGCGCGCGAGGCGAGAGTCGTCGGGTCTGAGCAGCCGGGGGGCTGCCCGACCTATTCAATTGACAGGTCCCTCTCCGCCAGGCGGCCTTAGAAGATTGGCGCCGCCGCGTCCTGTTTTGGCGCGACCCTGGCCCACGATTCCCCGGCCCGTCGTGTCCGTTCGGGCGTCATCGCGTGCCCTCCGTCCGCGCAACACACGCCAGTGTCCGGATGCCGCAATCCGTCCGTAGACGCGACACCTGGCAGGTATCCGTGGATACAATGCAGATCATGCAGAACGATGACCTTTTCGCGGCGGATGACGATCGTGGCCGTCCCCTGGCCGATCGAATGCGCCCGCGCACGCTCGAGGCCTACGTCGGTCAGGATCATTTGCTTGCCGAGGGCAAACCGCTGCGCCGTTCGATCGAGTCCGGGCGCCTGCACTCGATGATCCTGTGGGGCCCGCCGGGCACCGGAAAGACCACGTTGGCGCGTGTATTGGCGGGCATCTCCGGCTATGCCTTTCAGACGCTCTCGGCGGTGTTGGCCGGGGTCAAGGATATTCGTGCCGCGGTCGATCAGGCGCGGCAGACCCGCGCGCAGGGCGGGCAGGGCACGGTGCTGTTCATCGATGAGGTGCACCGTTTCAACAAAGGCCAGCAGGACGCCTTTCTGCCACACGTCGAGGATGGCACCCTGTTGTTCGTCGGCGCGACCACGGAGAATCCGTCTTTTGAACTGAACAATGCCCTGCTGTCGCGCGCTCGGGTCTATGTACTCAAGGCGCTCGGGGCCGATGCCATTGAAGGGCTGCTGCGACGCGCGCTGGATGATGCGGTCAATGGCCTGGGCGCGATGCCGTTGAGCGTCAGCGATCATGCGCTTGCCCGTCTGGCTGAGGCCGCCGACGGTGACGCGCGGCGTGCACTGAACCTGCTCGAGATCGCGGCCGACCTGGCTGAAGGCGGTGTGATCAGCGATGCGGTGATCAACGAGGTCGCGGCTGGACAGGTCAGGCGTTTCGACAAAGGGGGCGAGGCGTTTTACGACCAGATCTCGGCACTGCACAAATCGGTGCGTGGCTCGTCGCCCGACGGTGCCCTGTACTGGCTGTGCCGCATGCTCGACGGTGGATGTGATCCCCTGTACGTCGCACGTCGCGTGGTCCGTATGGCCTCTGAGGATATCGGCAATGCCGATCCGCGGTGTCTCGAGCTGGCGTTGAATGCCTGGCAGGTGCAGGAGAGGCTGGGAAGCCCGGAGGGTGAGCTGGCGATCGCCCAGGCCGTCGTCTATCTCGCCTGTGCGGCCAAGAGCAATGCGGTCTACAACGCCTATAACGACGCGATGGCGGCGGCCAGGGCCTCGGGATCTCTCGAGGTGCCGGTGCACCTGCGCAATGCGCCGACGCGATTGATGAAAGAGCTTGGCTATGGCA
>Ga0316201_10001060_pt1 | contig 17732 bp, 18 predicted proteins | sample CS6wburrow_MG_FD_204516 | JGI IMG/M metagenome (GOLD analysis project Ga0316201, IMG submission 204516) | Coastal sediment microbial communities from Delaware Bay, Delaware, United States - CS-6 worm burrow | ecosystem: Environmental > Aquatic > Marine > Coastal > Sediment | place: USA... | reverse complement strand
ATCCAGCGCGAGAATGTGTCGTGGCTGAGTTGTTCAAGGGCAGCCACAGCACAAACCGCCTGTTCGCGTATCTGCCCGGGGTCGACGTGTCCTTTTTCCTGCTGCAGCGTCTCCTGGTGCGCCGGCACCGATAACCAGCGGTCAATCAACGGACGATTCGCCTCCAGGTGAAACTGGAAGCCATAGGCCTGCTCACCGAAACGGAACGCCTGCACAGGACTCACCGGCGAACTGGCCAGCAGTTCAGCGCCCGGAGGCAGGCTCATGCCATCTTCATGCCACTGGAAAACCTGTTGCTTTGCGGCAAAGGTCGACAGCACGGGGTCACTGAGCCCGGCCTCGGTCATCTCGACGTCATACCAGCCAATCTCCCTGACCGCATTGCGCGCAACCTGGCCACCGAGCGCCTTGGCAAGCAATTGAGCGCCCAGGCAAATACCGAGCACCGACATGTCACGGTCGACGGCCTCCCGAATAATCTCGACCTCGGTGATCAGGTTCGGATAGCTGTCGATCTGGTCGGAATTCATCGGCCCACCCAGAACAATCAGGGCGGCATATCCGTCCAGCGTCGGACGAGATTCCGGCTCACGGCCAAAATTGACGTAGCGAATTCTGAACCCGGCACCCTTCAGGAGAGGGTCCAGTGATCCAAGTGGCTCGTATGGAACATGCTGAAAGACAAGCACCTTGGGTCGGGCCATTAACAACTCCTGATCATTGAATTTGCACTGTAAGAACGGTACCACTAAAGTTGACCAGGCCTGAACACGGCATTTTCGGGAACTCTCTGCCATGGGAAGGCTCTGACTAAGCAGTACACCGGACTCGCGCGGGACTCTATTTTCTTGATCGTCAAATTACGCTTTGCTTTAGCTGCTGGTTTCGCAACCCTTCTGCTGGGTGGTTGCAGTTCGACTGTGACGATGGAAATGCCGACTATTCCCGAGCCGCGAATGGAGAAAATCGCGGTCGATGTCGCGGTCCGCATTCCTGCCGAGTTTGAGCAATTTGTGCATGTCGAGCAGGTCCTTGGCAAGGACACCTGGACGATCGATCTGGGCCGCTCAAACGCGATGTTCTTCACGCAATTGTTTGGCCACATGTTTGATTCGGTCATTGTCCTGGGGCCGGACGATGATCCACGCGATCATCAGTTTGACGCCCTCATCGAACCTGCGATTGATGGCTTCGAATTCTCCACGCCGGGCCAGAGTCAGTCGGAGGCGTTTGCTGTCTGGATTCGCTACCGGATGTCGGTATTCGATAGCGTCGGCAATCGGGCTTCGAGCTGGACGGTGAATGCCTACGGCAAGAGCCAGCAGGAAGAATTAGGCGGCAGTGAATCACTCAAGAGAGCGGCGGTGCTTGCCATGCGCGACGCGGCAGCGCTGATTATCATGCAAATGGAGCGAGTGACCAAGATCAGTCAGCTGGCGGATGGCCCATTGCAGCCAGCGCCAACAGAATCGGACGCCATGCTCGCCGACACCAATCAGGAGAGCGAAGAACCGGCCAGCGTCATCGGCATCTTCGCCATCGGAGGCATTGACGATGCGGCAGAGTAAGTTCCTGGTGATTTTCATAGCCTGCACCCTCAGCGGTTGCATCACATCGCGCATCGAAGACGCGCGAGAAAATGTCACCGGCCTGAAGGACGGCCAGTCAGTGGTCATCATGGCCAAGAGCTACCATCAGGGCAATGAGACTGAAGGCGACTACCTGACCTGCGTCGAGAAGGCGCTTGGCGCGGGCTCAAAGGGAATCAAAGTCATTCCACACCAGAAATTCGTCGATAACCTGTTCCCGTGGTTTGAACCGCGTACCGCGCCGGCAGATACCAAGGGGCTCCCTGCTCTGATGGATCGCCCGGGCGTAAAAGATGCCGTGAAAGACATGGGAGTCCGCTATGTCGTCTGGCTCGACGGCGATACGGAGCGCGTGGCCGAGGGTGGCAGCCTCTCCTGTGCTGCGGGGCCTGGCGGTGGTGGCTGTTTCGGATTCGCCTGGTGGCAAAACGACGCGGATTACGAAGCCGCAATCTGGGACCTGGACGACTACGAGTCGGCTGGCACCATTTCCGCCGATGTCAGCGGCACGTCGTTCCTGCCGGCCCTGGTAATTCCCATACCACTGATTGCTCGCACGCAAACGAGAGCCTGCAAAGGCCTCGCACAGCAATTGCGGGCCTTTATCGTTCAGTAGGCCACCTCAGTAAGGCCGGCCGGCCCGGATCAATGCACCCTTGTAAAACGGAGAGTCCAGCGACTCTACAGAGACCTTGCGTCCCGATTGCGGGGCATGCACGAAGCGTCGCTCCCCAAGGTACAAACCGACGTGGGACATTTTGCCCTCGATCCTGAAAAACAGCAGGTCTCCAGCCTTGAGCTCACTCCGCCCGACGGGACTTGCCGCTGACCATAACTGCCCGGTGGTGCGCGGAACATTCAGGCCCGCCTGCTTATAGGAATACTGCACGAGTCCACTGCAATCGAAGCCGCCTGGAGTGGTGCCACCATAGCGATACGGGACACCAACCTGATCAAGCGCAATAGCCGCCGCCCGCTGACCCGCTGTCGACCGGACCGGGGAAGCGACCGGCTGACCCGCGGAATGGCGATCGACCGGGGCCTGAGCAGGCGGGTTCGAACCACAGGCGGCAAGCGCCAACACTGTGATTGCTAAAGAGAAAACCCGAATTATGTAGCCCGGCTGCGCTATCATCTGCGTCACTCCGATCGATAACAGTCTCGAGCATAGCCTTTAGCACCTTAATCTGGAATGAACTGCCTCTCAGCTTTTAGCATCACCCCCGGTCGCTGGGCCCTGCTCGTCGCGGTGGCTTTGCTCGCCGCATGCGGGCTGCCGACATCAGAATCCGCCGATCGCGCCAACAATCGCGAGTACAGTCTGCACTACACCCTGTCGCCCGACCCGGCCACCGCGACCGTGCTGGTTGAAATGCGTTTGCAGCAACCTCGAGATCTCGTGCGTGAAATTTCCTTTCCGATCAACGATCTCGTCAGCGATGTGGGTGGAGACGGCGATCTGCGGGTCCACAACGATCTCGTTCAGTGGCAGCCACCCACCAATGGCGGCACGCTGGTGTGGCGCGTGCTGGTGCGCAAAGAACGTGGCAATGACGTTTTCGATGCACTGCTGAACAACGAGTGGGGCATTTTTCGCGCTGAGGATGTCATTCCGCGCGCACGCACGAGAACGCTCAAGGGCTCGACATCACGAACCACGATGGCTTTCGACCTGCCTGCCGGCTGGTCTGCTATCTCGGAATATTCCGCAACAGAGCTGCCTATCGTCGTAAATCGAGCCGAGCGGCGCTTTGACGAACCCACCGGCTGGATCGCCATGGGCAAACTCGGCATTCGACGCGAGACGATTGCGGGAACGCGCGTGGCCATCGCGGCACCACAAGCGCACGATGTACGTCGCATGGATATGCTGGCGCTGCTCAACTGGACCCTCCCCGAACTGAATGAGGTGATACCCAACGCACTGCCTCGTCTGACCATTATCAGCGCCGGTAAACCGATGTGGCGCGGCGGACTCTCTGCACCGGCCTCTTTGTTCCTGCACGCCGACCGCCCCCTCATCAGCGAGAACGCGACAAGTTCGCTGCTGCATGAAGTAATGCACACAGCGCTGGGGCTGCGGCCACGCGAGAACAACGACTGGATTGTCGAAGGTCTGGCCGAGTACTACAGCATCGAATTACTTCGCAGAGGCAATGCGATCTCCCCTAGCCGCGCGAAGAAAGCCTTCGCCAGGCAGGCAGAATGGGGTGCACAAAAAGGTGCCGCACTTTGTGGCGGCGAATCCACTGCGGCGTCCACCGCGCTCGCCGTCACCGTCTTCAGCAGACTCAACCGCGAACTATTGAAAAAGTCTGACGGCAAAGTGGATCTGGACTCCCTCCTCCCGAGTCTTGCGAATTCAGTCATTGACCTCAACGGCCTGATCGATCTCGTGGAAAGCACAGTTGGCGTAACACCCGACACACTTCACAGCGACAACTTGCCAGGCTGCAGTAGTATGGCAACGGCTAACCAGGAGCTATGAGCCGCAGCATGGATGGACGTCACGACCTCGATCTGGTACTTCGATCGCGTACACCAATTGTCGTTATCGAATCGCAGGATGAGCAGCGCATGCTTGAGCTGCTGCAATCGATCACAATCTCTCGAGCGAGCGATTCGTATGCGCCGTTGTTTCGATGGACGATTACCGATGGGTTGCAACGCATCGACATTTCGCTTGAGCCTCAGGCGATCAATGCACAGCCTACCGATGTCCTGAAGCACATTCGCGCCGTCTCCAAGCCAGGCATCTATGTGTTGCTCGACTTTCATCCATTCCTTGAAGACCCGGTGCATGTGCGACTGCTAAAAGATATTTGCATGCGAGCACAGGAAATTAACCGGCAAATTGTCCTGATCAGTCACACCGTCAAGATTCCGCAGGAACTCGAGAGCTACTGCGCACGATTCGACATGGCGCTGCCCTCGGAGACCGATCGCGCGATGATCGTGAAGCAAGCGGCAAAGGAATACGCACAGGACAATCCAGGTGCGCGTGTTCAGGTAGATCGCAAGGCGCATGAGCTTCTGATTCAAAACCTGGCGGGCCTGACCTGGGCCGACACCGAGAGACTTGCGCGCAACGCTATTTATGTCGATGGCGCCATCACCCGCAGTGACCTTCCCGACGTCATGCAGGCCAAATATGAACTGCTCAATCGAGGTGGGGCATTACAGTTTGAATATGACACCGCCCGGTTTAACGATGTAGGTGGCCTGACCCGACTGAAATCCTGGCTGCAGCAACGGCGCCCCGCCTTCCGCGGTGATGGCGGTGCCGCACACCTCGACGTACCGAAAGGCATCCTGCTCCTGGGCGTACAGGGTTGCGGCAAGAGCCTGGCCGCGAAAGCAACCGCCGGCATTTTCGGCGTACCTCTTCTGCGCCTGGACTTCGGCGCGATCTACGACAAGTACCATGGCGAAACGGAACGCAAGCTCCGTGAGTCACTGAAAACCGCTGACGTCATGTCGCCCTGCGTGCTCTGGATTGACGAGATCGAAAAAGGCATCGCCGGTCGCGGCGGAGAAACCGGAACCACGCAACGCGTGCTGGGTTCGTTTCTTACCTGGATGGCCGAACGGCACAGCAAGGTGTTTGTCGTGGCGACGGCCAATGACATCAGCACCCTGCCACCCGAACTCGTTCGCAAAGGGCGATTCGATGAAATTTTCTTCGTGGATCTGCCCAATGACAGTGTCAGGACCTCGATACTCGCCATTCACCTCACGAATCGCAAACAATCGCTAAAGACCTTTGACCTCGAACGACTGAGCGCTGCAACGGAAGGATTCTCGGGCGCGGAAATCGAGCAGGCGATCGTTTCGTCACTGTACGCCGCCCATGCACAAAATGAGCCGCTCGCAACGAATCATATCCTCGCGGAAATTGAACAAACCCGACCGCTCTCCGTCGTCATGGCCGAGCGCATCGGTGCGATGCGCGACTGGGCCGCTGGCAGAACCGTACCCTGCGACTAGCAGATTTAACTTAAGTCATTGATTTTCTGCGGGCCTCGCATTGAGCCCCGCCCCCTGCATGGTAGACTGCCGGGATGACTAATGAGAAAAATAAAATCAATGAATTAGTCGCGGATGACGACGATCAGACGGCCGAGCTCGAAGCAGTAACGTTCCGCCGTGATCATCCGTCGCACATTCACGGCATGCGCGAGTCCGACGAACGCACCAGCGACTTCGGCGAGCATCGCAGCGGCGATGCGCAGACGATCAGCAAACTTCAATACGATATCGAACAGTTGCGTGCCAAGTGGCTGGGGCTCGAGAGCGAAATCGTAGCGCGCGAGGAACTTGCCGAGAGACTCAACACCGACATCGACGACTTGCGTGACAAACTATCACGCAAGGAGAAACTGCTTAAAACCCGCGACCGTAAGATCAAGGCACTCAAAGCGGAAATCCGCAGTCGCGACGAACGTCATCGCTCTGTCACGGCGGAGCTTAAAGATGAAATCAGCGCGATTCGCAAAGCCGTGCGCGAAATTCCCGAACCACCGCTGTCACCGCACGCTCAAGACACTCTCGCAAACGACGAGAATCGTCTCGCGCGGTCCGAGGCCTATGCCGATTCTCTGCGGCGTAGACTACAGGACGTACTAGCACTGCAGGACGATTTGCAGAACGAGCGCGACCGCATCTCCGTTGCGCTGGGCGAGACAGTGGAGAAAAACAGGCATCTTGAAGAGACGCTGGCCAACGCGGCGGATGACAAGCTTCAACTAGAGCAGGAACTCGGGGCCATCACTGAGAAACATGCTGAAGATCTTCGCATGCTGCGATTCGAACTTGGCGAGGCCCAGGAAACCGTTGCTCAATCCGAAGTCCTCAACACGCAGCTCGCGTCTGATCTGGTTGATACCAAAGGTTTCAAAGAAGAACTCGAGCGCATGCTGTGCGACAGCGACGAGCGAGCCAATCAACGCATCGATGAACTCGAGAAAGAGCTGGCGAGGATGACGCACGTCGCCAACGACTTCGAGCAAAAGCTCGATGCACGCAGCGATGCCATTAACGTGCTCCTCTCAGAACTCGCGCGCAAATCGGAACAAATGGAGTCTATTAATGAAATAGGCAACGTCATTTCGGATATTGACGTCCGAATTTCCGAACAATTTGATGAAGCCGAAGAGGCAGCGGCGCCGGCGCACAGATCACCTGACCGTGTTACCCGCGTGCTGGTCGGAAAAATTGGCAAGCAACTTCTGCGATTTCCGCTGTTCAAGGATCGCCTGACGATCGGTCGAACCGAGGACAATGACATCCAGCTCAACGCGGTGTATATCAGTCGCCGGCATGCGGTTGTGCAGGCCGACGGCGATTCGACCCGGGTTATCGACTGGGGCAGCAAGAATGGCGTATTCGTCAACTCGACCCGGGTGACCGAGCATTTCCTCAAGAATGGCGATATCGTCACGATCGGCAACGCACACTTTCGCTACGAAGAGCGGACCAAGCGCGACAGCTGAATTGTGAGCGTAATCACGCTCTTTTCTTTCCAGTCGGTCTAAAGTTTGCTTCTACGACTAGCAAGCGAGACAGAACGATGCTGACTACCACTGCAGGGAAGCAGGTCAGACTGACTGATACTCAACAGGTCACGCGCACTACGGGCAATGCCATTTCCATGAAGATATGGCTGCCCAAGCTTCTCTACAATGCGCTGCCCTATTTCTACCTGGTCGCCGGATTCATGGCTTTTTTCGCCACGCTGTACATCAGCGAGTGGTTCTGGGTGCTCCCCCACTACCTGCTGTTCTCAGCCGCTTGCATTCATCTCGGCCTGCTGGTTATGCGGCGCCGGCGTCGCTCGGAGAACTCCGGCGCTTGACCTGAACCAACGCCTGAGCAACGATAACGGCCCTATTCCCACCGACGCCGTATCGTGACCGACATTGCAGGTATCCCTCCCCAGTCCCGGGGCAAATCACTCAAAAAAGAAGCCGCGCTCTTCGCCAGCCTGCTGTTCTTTGGTCTCGTCATACTGCCAATCGCCATCTGGTTCGTCGGAAAAGCCGTTTTTGGTGTCTATGGCGGCATGGGCTACGGTGATTTTTTCGGCACACTGATTGGCAAGATTCGCGGTTGTGACCTGGTCGCATGGTTCCTCGTGCTGTCGCCGTGGCTGGTCTGGCAAATAGGCCGCCTGATGGCACTGGGCTGGCGCGCAGCGGCCAAATTGTGACTCGGATCACAAATTCGAGACATCCGGCTACATCATCTCCCCGGGGTTTGTAGAATATCGCTGACACATGGTGCACTCTGCATAGAGTGGATTATGAAACTTGCTTACTCACCACCCTGGTCAAAAGTTCATGCTGGAGAGACTGAAAAACTGGTTCAAGAAGCGCTCCTCTGAAAAGCATTCGGCGCCAACGCCGACGCTCCGTATGACTGGCGCCCATGCTGCGCCGCGTGCCCGCCCTCAACAGAAAGTACCCCGCCGCAATCCGGAATTCGTCGATGCCGATGCGGAGCTGTCAGGCGAGATCGAGAGTAATGGACCGGGCAAGAACGTCCTGATTCGCAATAAATTTATCCGGGAAGATACGGGAACTCACGAGACCCTGAAGATTCTCGATGACTCGCTGGTGGACTCCGGCGAGGAAACGGGCCTCGACCCCTACAATACAGGCGGCTTCGATCGCTCAAAGAACTGGGACCGCCGCTTCGGCAAATAGTATCATTCGCATGTGGCTATGCGAATCTCCTTTGAACTCGACGACAATGATCTGAAGCACTTTCGTCTCATCATGAATGAGGCGCGCAAGGCTGCACGTCGTTTGGCGCCCGAGGATATCGTTGCTGCCGCGGAGGCCCTGCTCAATGAAGTCCCGCCGTCAGAAGCGCCCGGCTTCATTGTCGAACGCCTTAAACGCTTGCGTCTCATGATCCAGATGCTATCGGATATCGAATGGCGTCTCCCGCATCAGGACGCGACCCGCGTGCTCAATGCCCTCGCTTATTTCGCCGAACCCGAGGACCTGATACCGGACCATATACCCGGGCTGGGCTTCCTCGACGATGCCATCATGATCGAACTCGTCGTGCGCGAGCTGAAGCATGAAATGGAGGCCTACCAGGATTTCTGCGATTACCGCGAACGCCTCTCGCAGGCCGGTGACAGCAGTCCCGCCAGTCGCGAAGGATGGCTTGACGCGCGCCGCAAGGAACTTCAGGCACGCATGCGCCGGCGTCGCGGCCGCGGCGGCCGGTTACTCCCCTGACCGAATTACAGCGAAATATCTACGGCCAGAAATAATACCCGGTCGCGAACAGACCACCCCACATCGCAGCCTGCCCCCAATAGCGCCAGGTCTGATTTTTTGCGAGGCCATAGAAACTAACGGCTGAGATCACTGTCATACCGAGAAAGACGGACATGCTGCGGAGCAACGGATCGAACTCGCCTTGCAGGCGCGGATACTCGTCCCCAAGTACAAGCACGACAATGATGACAGCTGTCAGGCTGAACGTGATCGCGAAGCACGATCCGAGAATGATCAGCGTGACGGCAGACAGTGGACGCATCGATTATTTTCCATAACGGTCAGAAAAAATTGCACAACATTGAAGAATATGACGAATGCGCCCTTGATCCACGGACGCAGGACAACTAGCCTAGCCCACAAATGCTTAGGCTGAAACCTCTTTGGCACGATTGGAGATTGCTTTGACGAAATACGGATATCGCCGCATTAACTGGCTGGCAGGATTGGGGCTCGCGCTCGTCTCCTGGCCTGCGCTGAGCAACAATGCGGCACTTGAGCAGGAAAGCTTTCTCTTCCCCGAACCACGCCACGAAAAAATCGGCGAAATCGTAACGCAGTTCGTACAGCAGCAGCACTACAACCATGTGGCTGTTGACGATGAATTGTCGTCACGCGTGCTTGACCTGTTTATTGAATCCCTCGACAGCAACCGGATGTACCTGCTCAAGGGCGATATCGAGTACTTTGAAACCTATCGCTACGAGCTCGACGATCTCGTCAAAAGCAAACCACTCGATCCGGTTTTTGACATGTATCAGGTCTACCAGACACGCGTACGCGAGCGCCTGACTTTTGCCCTGGAACAGCTCGAGACCGAACCTGACTTCACGCTGGACGAGGACTACCTGTTTGATCGTTCGGAAGAGCCCTGGGTTGAGAGTTCGGCTGAACTCGACGAAATCTGGAGGCTGCGCGTCAAGAACGATGCGCTGAACCTCGCCCTGGAAGACGAACCCTGGGAAAAAATCCAGGAAGTGCTTGGCAAGCGCTACCGCGGCTACATCAAACGCCTCAATCAGCTTAACAATGATGACGTGTTCGAGCGTTTCATGAACACCTTCGCTCACACGCTCGACCCGCACTCCAGCTACCTGTCGCCGCGAAACTCTGAGGAATATCGTATCCAGATGAGTCTTTCGTACTTCGGTATTGGCGCCTCGCTCCAGACGGACGAGGATTTCGTCAAGATCGCCGGCATCATCCCGGGCGGTCCGGCGGCGATTGACGGTTCGCTCAAGCCTGAAGACCGGATTACGGGCGTCGCGCAAGGCGCAGACGGTGAGGTTGTCGACGTTATCGGCTGGCGCCTGGACGACGTGGTCGACCTCATCAGGGGCCCTGCCAAATCGGTCGTGCGGCTGGAGATCATCCCCGCAAACGCTTTGCCGGGCAGCCCGAAGAAATTCATCGACCTCACGCGTGGGCAGGTCAAGCTCGAAGAGCAGGCGGCCAAGAGCGAAATCGTCAAGATCCAGCGCGATGGGCGCGAATGGGCAATTGGTGTCATCGATGTGCCCAGCTTTTACCGTGACTACCGCGCATTGAGTAACGGCGACAAGGATTACAAGAGCACCACCAAGGACGTACGACGCCTGATCACGGAGCTCGAAAAAGAAGGTATAGACGGCCTGGTCGTCGACCTGCGTGGCAATGGCGGCGGTCACCTGACCGAAGCTACGGCCCTCTCCGGCCTCTTCATCGATAACGGCCCCGTTGTCCAGCTGCGCAACGCGAACGGCCGCATCAGCCGTCTGGACGACCCTGACCCGGTTCCGCGCGTGGCCTACAGCGGCCCTCTGGCGGTTCTCGTGGACCGCTACAGTGCCTCGGCATCCGAGATTTTCTCGGCAGCCATTCAGGATTATGCACGTGGCGTGATTATCGGCCAGCAGACCTTCGGCAAGGGCACCGTGCAAAACCTATACTCACTTGACCAGTATATCCGCAGCGACGACGATGCAGGCTTCGGTCAGCTCACGCTGACAATCGGCAAGTACTACCGGGTGACCGGCGAAAGCACGCAGCATCGCGGTGTAGATCCAGACATAGCGCTGCCGTCACACATTAATGCCGAACTGATCGGTGAAAGCGTTCGTGACAGCGCGCTCCCCTGGGACACGGTACAAACCACCCGCTTCAGGGCCGGCAAGCCGCTCGAAAGCATGATCGAATCGCTGACGGTGTCGCACGCTGAGCGCGCCAAGTCTGATCCGAACTTCCAGTTCCAGCTGGAGACCATCCGTGCCGCCGAGGAAATAAGGGCCCAAAAGACCATGTCTTTGAACATGGAGGCGCGGCGCACTGAGCATGAGCAGGACCTGCAACGCCGGGTTGATCTGGAGAACGAACGTCGCGCAGCGCTCGGCATCGAGCCTATCGAGAGCCTTGACGATATCGAGGATGACGACTTCCCGGACATTCAGCTGGACCAGGCCGCAGGCATCGTCGCCGACCTGGCCACCTTGCGGGAAGTGACGACAGAGGCGCCTCGGACAGCGCAGGTACAGCGCTGATCCTGGCGCTTGACCCGAAAAGTCGCGGTGTTATACTCGACTATAACACCTAGCCGATTGCTAACAGGCAATCACTGTTAAGGGGGCAAGCCATGGCAGTACGGCACAAACAGCCTAAGCAGGGCCACATCGCGGCAACCGCGACGCTGCTGCTGCTGGGTGGCTGGTTTGCCGCGCCTGTCCTCGCTGCGCCCGCTCGCGACGCCCTCTGCGACAGCAATCTTGAAGCTACCCTCGAAATCAAGGCTGACACCATGTCCGCGACGGTTGAAGCGGTCAAGGACGACCATCTGCTGAAACCGGGTGTTGCAGCGACCGCACGCAAGATATTTGGTGACAGCGCCGTAGAGTCTGAAACCGAAGAAGTTATCGAGTTCGAGGCCGACGACGAAGCGCCCGCTCCGCGCCTGCGTCCCCTCTCAGACAACAAGTTGGTGCCGTTCAGGCGCCAAATGTATCGCAGAGATATCTAGAATCGCCTGAGCTGCGCTTGTCAGCGGCTCAATATCTTCGCAATTCCGAAGTAATTCTCTCCAAGAAGTCTCGCATCCGACTGGTGCACAACACCGTTTGGGTCGATATCGAAAATGGTCTCGACAGTACCCGGAATCGGTACCGCATCGTCGTCGTTCCGAAATGATGCCGTTTTAGCAATCATCTTGGCTCGAGTCTTCAGTAGTGCCGCGAAATCTCCCGCCTGCTCCACTTCCTCGCGGCGACTGATCAATTGCTGCAGCAATTGATCACACTCGAACTTGCTACCGTAATTGACAGCCCCAACGCTTTTCTCGCTGGATTCTTTCGCTAATCCGACAAGATTGTCGTCGACATAATCGAGGTACAGCTGCTGGGCGAATGCCAGGATCATGAAATTGATCGAACGCTTTGCCGAAATATCCAATCCCTGATGTGCCGGCGGATTCCGCGTCTCAACGCATGAAAGTTCATGCAGTAACGTCTGCTCCCTGGCTTGCGCCGCAACGATTGATGCTTGCAGATTTTCGACCTGTGAGGCCTGGGAACGACCGCGCAGCAGCTTCGAAATGCCGCCCATGGTCATCAATTTATGGCGCTTGGACTGCAACTGATCTTCCAGCATCTGGACTCGCAGGCGTTGCTCGCCAATTTTCGCTTGTACTTCCTCGGCAGACTGCTTGAGTTCCTCGTTCCAGGAAACCAGCGCCTTGTTGTATACCCGCTGCTCGCGCTGTTGTTTCAGCTGCTCAGCAAATCGCTCGATCTTCGCTTCGCAGTGAGCAGCCAGGCGACGCAACTGGTAAAAAACGACAACATTGTGAACCCAATCCGGATCCAGCAGCAGCGACTCGAGATGATTCAGCTTCTGCTGCACGCGCTCTGTCGCGCCCTGGTGTGCCTTGATCCGATCCTGCAACTGGTACTTCTCGTTGCGTAACGCGGCGAATTCCTTTTTCAGCTCGGCACGATTACGAAACAGGTCAACGAGTTTATCCGTATCCTGAGGCTGCTGTTCCGGTTCGTTTTTGAAGATTGTCGTAATACTCGCCACAGCTCTTCTCTTTACATAATCCGACGTGTCCGTACACCATTGCGGTGCGCTACTGAACGTAATGATCTCAGGGCTGATAGAGCGAAACGCTGACTGAATCGACAGTTTTAACGTTCGAGTACGAGATGTCCCTGCTCGGACAGATAGTCGAGCCATTTGTTGAGGACAATATTGCGACGCCAGCGACGGCCGAGCTCCCTGCCGTGCTCCTTCACCAGCTTGCGTAACGTGACATGGCGCTGCGTGGTGCCAATGGACAGAACCTCGGCAAGCCGTCCATCAAGATAGGCGCGTATGGTCATGTCCGGATCGATCAGCAGTCCATCATCGGTTTCAAAATGGTACGTGAGCGAAAGGGTTACCGTGTAGCGACAACGTTCCAGTATCTCAACATGCAGATCGCAATCACCCGCCACTCGTGAGCGAAAGCAGCCATCAAGGCGCGCGATCTCGGGAATAAGCCGCAGCAGACGCAGGTAATTGCTCTCGTACACGGCCATCAATCCCGCAAAACTGCGGGGCTTTGCGGCGGTCTCCGGAACCAGGTGTGAATCTAGGAACATGCCGTCAATATAACAGCACGTGACCTGCAATATCAGGGTCGAACTCTACGTTCTACACCGGTACTATCAAGAATCCTGCTCGATATCTCCTCGATCGAGAACATCGTCGTATTGACGCTGGGTATGCCGTGACGGCGAAATATTTTCTCCGCCTCCCGCAACTCGAAACGCACTTGCTGTGCCGAAGAATAATTACCGAGTGGCCGCCGTTCCTTGCGTATCTCACGCAGCCGTTCGGGCGCAATAGTCAGGCCAAACAGCTTGTGTTTATGCTCAAGCAGAAAATCGGGCAGTTTGCCACTTTCCAGCTCATCGTCGGTGAGCGGATAGTTTGCCGCGTAAACGCCGTACTGGAGAGCAAGGTACAGACACGTCGGTGTCTTGCCGGAGCGTGACACACCAACAAGGATGACGTCCGCAACGTCGTAGTTTCGGCTCACACCGCCGTCATCGTTTGCCAGTGCGAAATTTGTCGCCTCAATACGTTTCATATAGGCATCGATATCACTCACGCCGTGCGCGCGCCCCGACTTGTATTCAGGTACCTCGTCGAACTCATCCGCCAGCGTCTGCAGGAATGCATCGAAAATATCGAGATGCAGTCCCGCTGATTCATTCACGATCTTCCGCAATTCAGGCTGCACCATCGTCGAAAAAACGATAGGCCGGACAACCGCATCACTGGCCGCCGCATTGATGGTCTTAACTGCCTCGTGCGCCTTGTCTTCGGAATCTATAAATGGCAGAGTCGTCTGGCGAAAATCCTGACCTGCAAACTGTGTGATCAGACTGTGACCGAGTGTCTCAGCCGTGACACCGGTTTGATCCGAAACAAAAAACACAACGCGCTCAACCATCGGTAGGATTGTCCCATTCCTGCCAAGGAACACAAGGGAGAAAGACTTGGAGCAATATGTCATTAAGCTCGCAGAGCTTGGCATGGGTGACGTTGAAACCGTCGGTGGAAAGAACGCCTCACTCGGTGAAATGATCAGCAACCTTTCCAATCTGGGCGTCACTGTCCCGGGAGGGTTCGCAACCACAGCAGCGGCCTATCGTAAGTTCTTGAGCGCGGATGGTCTCGATAAACGGATTCATAGCCTGCTCAACGATCTCAATGTCGATGACATTGACGCGCTGACCAGTGCAGGTGCTGCCATTCGCGGCTGGATTCTGGAGACACCTCTTCCAGAGGAACTGATGCGTGACGTGCAGACCGCCTGGCAGGAGATGAGCAACGGAAAGGACATCGCTGTTGCCGTCCGCTCCTCTGCAACCGCTGAGGATCTGCCCGATGCATCTTTTGCCGGACAGCAGGAGACGTTCCTCAACGTACGCGGGCTGGACAACATGATTGCCGCCATGCACGAGGTATTCGCCTCTCTGTTCAATGACCGCGCCATCGCGTATCGCGTCCATCACGGATTTGATCACGCGGAAGTCGCCCTCTCCGCTGGCATCCAGACCATGGTGCGCAGCGATGTCGGCTCGTCCGGTGTGATCTTTACGCTTGATACGGAAACCGGATTCCGCGATGCGGTCTTCATTACTTCTTCCTGGGGACTCGGCGAAACGGTCGTGCAGGGTGCCGTAAACCCGGATGAGTTTTACGTCTATAAACCGGCACTTGCCGCCGGCAAACACCCCATTCTGCGCAAAAACCTGGGGAGTAAGGCCATCAAAATGGTCTACAGCGACAATTCCACGCCGGGCAAGACGGTCGAAACGGTCGATGTCGACGAAAATGACAGCCTCAGATTTTCCATTTCGGATGAGGACATTGTCGAACTCGCCAGAATGGCCGTGACCATTGAAAATCATTACGGCCGTCCGATGGATATCGAGTGGGGCAAGGATGGCAACGACGGCAAACTGTACATTCTCCAGGCACGTCCTGAGACGGTGCAGAGCCGCAGCGGCCGGTCGATCCAGCGCTTCACGCTCAAGGACACGGGCGACGTCATCATCGTGGGCCGCAGCATCGGTCACAAGATCGGCGCTGGCACGGCGAAGGTCATCCGCTCCGTAGCCGAAATGAACCGCGTCCAGCCTGGAGACGTTCTGGTTTCGGACATGACCGACCCCGATTGGGAGCCGGTCATGAAGCGGGCGTCAGCCATCGTCACCAATCGTGGCGGCCGAACCTGCCACGCGGCCATTATTGCCCGCGAGCTGGGCATTCCCGCCGTGGTCGGATGCGGAGACGCAACGGAAAAGATAGCCGACGGCACCGAGGTTACCGTGAGTTGTGCCGAGGGCGACGAAGGGTATGTTTACGAAGGCAGCCTGGATTTTGAGGAGAAAAACATCGAGCTCGACTCGCTGCCTGAGATTCCCGTAAAAATCATGATGAATGTCGGCAATCCGGATCGAGCCTTCGACTTTGCCAGCATTCCGAATCACGGCGTGGGGCTGGCGCGCCTCGAGTTCATCATCAATCGGATGATTGGTGTGCACCCGCAGGCACTGCTCGACTACGACTCGCAGGACGCCGATACAAAGGCCGCAATCGACGACCAGATGGCCGGATATCCCGACCCGGTCGAATTCTTCGTGGATAAGCTCGCCGAAGGCGTTGCTACTATTGCCGCTGCATTCGCGCCGGAGCCCGTTATCGTGCGCATGTCGGATTTCAAGTCGAATGAATACGCCAACCTGATCGGCGGAAGACGTTACGAACCTGACGAAGAGAACCCGATGATCGGTTTCCGCGGCGCAGCGCGTTACGTGTCAGAGAGCTTCAAGCCATGCTTTGAGCTTGAATGCCGTGCCCTGCGACGAGTGCGCGAGGATATGGGGCTCACCAACGTGCAAATCATGATTCCGTTTGTGCGCACGGTGCGGCAGGCAAAAGATGTCATCGACCTGATGGCGGTTAACGGCCTCGAGCGAGGCAAACATGACCTCAAGGTCATCATGATGTCGGAACTGCCGACCAATGCCCTGCTCGCAGATCAGTATCTTGAGCACTTTGACGGCATGTCGATCGGCTCAAACGATATGACGCAGCTGGCACTCGGCCTCGATCGTGATTCAGCGCTTGTCGCTGATAATTTCGATGAGCGTGACGATGCCGTCAAGGCGCTGCTGGCGATGACGATTTCGGCCTGCAAGGCTCAGGGCAAGTACGTCGGTATCTGCGGGCAAGGACCTTCCGATCATGCGGACCTGGCACGCTGGCTGCTCGATCAGGGGATTGAGAGCATGTCGCTCAACCCCGATACCGTCATCGAAACGTGGATGTTCCTGGCAGGTGAAACGGTCGCCTGAGAACGGGGACGGCTAGAAACGATCGTAGCGTGAACGGCGCTGCCAGCGAATACGCGGCAGCCAGATGCCGAGGATAATGCCCACCAGCAGGACCAGGCCACCGGCCATGAACCAGTAACGCGTGGTCTGGCTGGCCAGCACACGGTTTTCCTGCTCCAGCGTGTCCGCACGTATCTGTGCGGCGGCCAACTCGTCCATCAGCGATTGATTCTGGTCATTAATGGCCAGCACATTCGCTGCCGTGCGTTTGATCTCGGCCAGCTCTTTCTCGACACTGGCTTTCTCGCGCTCCAGTGTGGATATCTGCCGATTCGCCGCATCGTACTGACCCTTGATGGCACCGAGCTGTGAGTTCAGAGAGCTGCCACGTGAGGTCGCATTGGTCAGCTGGCCGGTGAGATTTTCGAGCTGCTCGCGCGCACTCGCCTCGTTCATGAGGTAGCGCGTCAGCACCCAGCCTTCGGTACCGCCCTGCGTCCGTACATGCGTGTAGCCACTGTCGGCGTCACGTTCAATCACCTCGAGCCGAGTACCACTGCTGACCATGAGCTGGATGGCATTGCTGGTGCTGGGACCGGACCGCAGCGTGATCTCGAACTGGTCGGTGACCCACGCTGATTGTGCCAGGGCGGAGGACGCTGCCAGTGCGCTCAGGAGGAGCGTGATATGGAGTAGTCTTTTCATAATGCGGCAACTATAAGGCAAGCGATCCTATCCTGCCAGCTAATATCGAACCAAATCAGTCGCTTATCGCCGACAGTGTGGACACGTTCTGCTCCCAGTTTTTGCCGTCGAACGCGCTGGTAATGACCTTTTCCACTGTATCCGGGTCCAGGCAATGAACGTTGACACTGACGCCATGCGGGTGCGAACGCGGGATATAAAACGACTTCACACCACAAACACTGCAGAAATAGTGTTGCGCCACACCCGTGTTAAAGGTGTAGGTCGTCAGTGCGTCCTCACCCTGCAGC
>Ga0316201_10001057_pt1 | contig 17741 bp, 20 predicted proteins | sample CS6wburrow_MG_FD_204516 | JGI IMG/M metagenome (GOLD analysis project Ga0316201, IMG submission 204516) | Coastal sediment microbial communities from Delaware Bay, Delaware, United States - CS-6 worm burrow | ecosystem: Environmental > Aquatic > Marine > Coastal > Sediment | place: USA... | reverse complement strand
ACCAATTCAGTCGAGCTCACCGGTCGTGCGCATGGCATCGATATCCGCTCTTGGATCAATCAAACGGTTCGATTTCGATATCCGGCATCCCCATGTCGGGCATATCCGGAGGCGGTTCAGGCAGCGTCACCGCCTCGGGCGGATCGATGGCCCCCGGCGGTGGATCGATGCCGCCGGGAGGCACCACCACGACCCTGTCGCGGTAGTAATCGTGGTGGCCCCAGAAGGGACTGTGGTCACGATAGCCATGATAGCCGTACATGCTCGTAGTGAAGCCCCCCGAGCATGCGGAAAGAAGAAACAGACCCGTCAGGGATAATCCTGTCAGCATCCATCTAAGTGGTTTCATTTTCGCCCCCTTATTCCTGAATACCGATGGCGGCACCGGTGGGATCCATGATTACTGCGGCATCACCTGACTTGATGATCAATGTGCCGCCAAGTTCCCGGGCCCGCGTGATCTGCTTGTCTATCTTGTCAACCTTGACATAAGGCAACCAGTTGGCTTCAATCCCTTGCCATTTGAGTTCGACCATTCCGGCCTGGGTCCGCCCGCTGCGCTTAAAAACGTGGTAGGCGTCGTCATCGGCTTGGAGGGGTTCCAATTGATAGTCTGCCAGTTGTTTGTAGAACGCTTGTACCGGATCACCGTCAGGGGTGATGAGATCGGTCCATAACCAGTCTCCAGTTCTTGGTTTACGCGCGGCCGGGTCGCCCCCGGCGGTACGCAGCAAGATCAATGCGGCGCCTGCGGTATCCTCGATCAGGGCAATCCGGCCGCGGCCATCCACATCGATGGGGCCTTCCAGGACCTTGCCGCCGGCATCACGTGCTGTGGTGACGGCTTGGTCGACATCCTCCACGGAAAGAACTGCCAGCCAAATCGATTCGGCAGCCCGGGAATCCCGGTTTTCATGTCTGATGATGCCGCCAATGGGCCGGTCGCCGTTGTAAATGATGGAATAGTCTTCGACCGTTGTGTCCGATTCGATGCGCCAACCGAACAGTTGGGAGTAAAAATTGCTGGCAACCTTTGGATTCTCCGACAGCAGGTCGAACCATATGAATGCTCCGGTGCGATGTACCTCGGTTGGCGGATCAGCCAGGGGGGGGAGATAATTTGAAGGTGTCGCGGCACAGCCGGCCAGCACTGCGATTGCCCACATGCCGTTCATCAAGGTAATCCACTTCCTCATGGGTTCATCCTTTTTAGAAGGGTTATGACGCGTTATGCGCTGTATTGTCGTGCGATTTGAATTTCCTAATACTATCTCTCTTTGAATGGTGGTCAATTCGGACATAGCTCCTTCCCCTGGGATGGCCCCAGTGCGCCATATGGATATGGACCTCGATAGGTCTGCGGTAAGAGGGTATGTTTTTTTATGCCGGCTCGAAAATGGTATCCAACTATCCGGTTAATCAGCAGGTTGTCCTGATGGCAGGAGGTTGACGGTTGGTGCTGTGGAGTATATGATAAGGTTGAAAATATGAAAATCATATAATATGAAAATATTGTATTGACATAAAGTGGTAGAAATCTTATTTTAATACCAGACAAAAAACAATAACCGGGTGGGGAAAGAGCATGGGCCACGCAAAGGTAAAAGAGGATAGCGCAGGTATGCCTGTATCGGCTGATGCCAGTGGTATTTTACGCAATGAGGTTGAGGTTAATGAACGGGGCCAAATTGTGATTCCGGCAAAAATCAGAAACTTGCTGGGACTGGGGAAAAATAGTCGGCTGCGGATTACGCTGACCAAAACAGGGTTGATGGAGCTGCAAAAGGTTGTCCACATACCGGTTGATTACTCTTTGGAATTTGATACCGCATTAGGCGATCGGGTGCAGGATGCTTATGCGGCGATGGAAAAGGGCCGCATTGGCGATGGTAAGAAACTCAAAGCGATGCTCAAATAAACCCGTATTTGGAGATTCCCAGCCTTGATCGTTCAGTATGTTGAGCCTGATTTTCTGGACAGCATCGATGCCTTTCCTAAAGCCAAAGCAAAAAAAATAAGGGTCTATATCAAGGCTTTGGTTGGTCATATGGAGCAATCCGAGACCATTGACGATTTGAGACACATTAACCTTTCCAACGTGGCACTCTCGGCGCAACCTCACTTGCATCTCCTCGCCGGTCGGCAAACAGAGCAGCACTTTCCCAAAATGGATGTCTATTTATTTACATTCGACCAATTCAGAGTATTCTTTTGTCTGCGCGGCCAGGTGTGTACGTTGTTGCGTGCCGAGGATAGCGGTTAGCCCGAAGGCGGGAAGATCTGACAAAGACCTATTAAAGGAGTCGAGTCCGGATGGAATATGTCGCCAACATCACTGCCCTTATTCTATTGATCGGTGCTGGTTACCTGTTAACTGTCAGGACGTGGCACCAGAAGAATAAAATCGAGGACTTTGTCGGTGGTTTCGATGCCAAGATCGATGCACTAATCGGTGAATTTGCATTCGATCAAATGGAAGCGCTTACGCCGGATCTACGGATCGACAAGCTATCTCGACGCGTTTTGATGCTGGCTGGTATTGTGGCCAATAAGATCAAGCAAGACCACCGCTCGGCAAAAGATGATATGACGCGTGCTAAAACAGGGATCTATTTGCTGGTACTGGCCACAGCCATTCAGATGCTGATCGTTATTTTTGGTTGAAGGCTGCCCCGCAACGACATGAAACGACTGGCAGCAGACTGCTATATTGTGGGCTGCGGCCTCAGCGGTTAACCCATTTCGAAATGAACAGCCGTGCTTGCTGGTGATAGATTCCCAAGGACGGGCAAATGGTCAACGTCAGGCCGGATGCATTGATACTGAATGATGAGGAGCGCAGAGAATGTCAATAGGGGGATATGGAGACAACATGCGCGTAAACATTAGTCCGCCAACGGACATTCAAAGTTGAAGATTGTCGTTACCAATGATGACGGCTACGACCAGCCAGGGCTGGCGGCGCTAGTTGCAGCGGCCACTGCACTGGGTGATGTGCGCGTGGTGGCACCGGCAACCCCCCAGTCAAATGTTGGACATCGGGTGACCATGCGGGAGTCCATTCGCGTGGACCGGTTTGACGGTAAAACCCATGTGGTGCACGCGACACCGGCCGACTGCACCCGGTTGGCCGTCAAGCAACTGGTACCCGATGTAGACTGGCTATTTGCCGGCATCAACCTGGGGGCCAATCTTGGCAGCGATGTCTACCAGTCGGGCACCGTTGCCGCTGCCAGAGAGGCCGCCATATTGGGCATTCGAGCGGTGGCCGTTTCCCAGTACATTGCCCGGGATTGGACGGTCGACTGGCCGGCGGCCCAGGCGCAGACGGCTCGATGTTTGGCCACCATTTTGGAAACCCCTCTGGGCCCCGGGCAGTTCTGGAATATTAACCTGCCCAGCCCCATCACCGCCGCTGCCGCCCTCGAATTTCGGTTGTGCCCCTTGGACACCAACCCCCACCGCTACCAATTCGTTCAGGATGATGGCGCCTATCGTTACAAGGGAACCATTCACGACCGCCCCAGGACGGCAGCCAGTGATGTGGATATCTGTTTTGGCGGAAAGATCGCGGTGACCCGTTTGGAGATATAAGGCATGAAATTCTGTTCCCAGTGCGGCAGTCCCGTCAACCTGGAGGTTCCCGCCGACGATGATCGCCTGCGTCACGTCTGCCACTCCTGCCGTACCATCCATTACCAGAACCCCAAGCTCGTTGTGGGGTGCATCCCGATCTTGGAGGACCGCATCCTCATGTGCCGCAGGGACATCGAGCCGCGCAGGGGATATTGGACTCTTCCGGCCGGTTTTTTAGAGAATGGCGAAACCGCGGCTGAGGGCGCCCGGCGGGAAACTTTCGAAGAGACAGGGTCGCAGGTGGTTGACCTGATTCCCTACCTTATGGTCGACATCGTCCACATCAACCAGATCTATCTGATGTTCCGCTCACGCCTGCCGGCACCGGACTTTTGCCCCACCCGGGAGAGCTCTGAAGTGAAACTTGTGGAAGCCGCCGCCATCCCCTGGGACGACATCGCCTTCAAGGTGATTGAAAAGACATTGCGGTATTACCTTAAAGACCGTCCATCGGGCCGCTTCGCCTTTCGCACCGACAAGATTGAAAAACGGTAAGGCCGCGGGGATTCACCCGCGGCCTCGGCAGCCCTCCTCAAACATGCGCGCTGACAGTGTAATTTGAAATTTCACTGTTGGTCGTGGACAGATCCGTCACGGCAAGTCCGTGCACATCGCTGTTGCCCGTCAGCCTGGCAAAATCTTTAAGCTCTTCGGTGGAAACGCGAAGAAAGTTTTCGAGATTTTTAGCGGCCTGGTCGATGTCCAGACGTCGGCGCAAATCGGCATCCTGGGTTGCGATTCCCATGGGGCACTTGCCCATTAACAGCTTGAGCTCTTCCTTGGCATGGTTTTTTTATTTTCGGCGATTTCTTCAAAGATCCTGGCGATATATCGATACCCTTCTTTTTTGGCCATTTCTGCGAAGTACGAATACCGGTTGCGGGCGAGCGATTCAGCGGCAACCGCAGCCGTCACCGTTTAAAAATCCAGGTTGGCCGGTTCGTAGTACTCTCTGGGGTGTTTGCAGGAAGGGCATTTTGGGGGCGGCTCGGTGCCTTCGTAAACATAACCGCATACGCTGCATTTCCACTTGATGGCCTGCTCGCGTTTGAAGACACTGCCGGATTCCACCAACGCCAATAATTTTTTGTAACGCTCTCGGTGGTGCGCTTCGATTTTGGCGACCTGGTTGAACGCTATCGCTGCTGCGGTTTCGCCTTCTTCTTCGGCGATTTTGGCAAACCCCGGGTACATGCTCTCGACTTCATAGTCTTCGCCCCCCATGGCCTCTTTCAGATTGGCGAGGGTATCTCCGATCCCGCCCAGCAGCTTGAGGTGATCTTTGGCATGCTGTTTTTCGTTTTCAGCCGTCTCTTCAAATATTTTGGCGATGTAATGGTACCCTTCCTTCCTGGCGACTTTGGCAAAAAACGTATACTTGTTGCGAGCCTGGGATTCTCCGGCAAACGCGGCCTTCAAATTTTCGGTGGTTTTACTCATTCTTTTCTCCTTTCGGTGCTTTTGGGTTGAATGACGCAGGGGTAAAAGACACTGTTATACGAGACACGCGTTGCAAAACCCTCTCAGTACAACGCGTTTGCTCATTACCTTAAAATTTTCGGGAACATCATCAGGCACCTTTAAATCATCATAGGCCCGGCTCTGGAAATCAATAATTTCACCGCATTGAACACAATGCAAATGGTGGTGGTGCGCCATGTTGGGGTCGAAACGCTTTGCACCGCCGAACACCTCGACAATATCGACAATGCCGATTTTAGCGAAGGTCAACAGCGTGCGGTTTACCGTATCAAATGAAATATGAGGAAATTCCTTTCTGACGATCTGAAAGACAGCGTCGGCGGTGGGGTGAGTGCTGGAAGTGATTAGTGCCTGAAAAATGGCCACCCGTTGGGGGGTGACTTTCAGCTGGTGATGCTTGAAGATTTCTGGCAACGTTTTGGCCACGTCTTGCAAGTTTCTTTTTTTCATATTTATACTAAATAATAATAATTCTTGTTTGTCAATTTTTTATTGCCGACCACCAAAGGATATCAGGAATAATGGGAAGCAGCCCCTGATAGCCGGCTGCGCTATAGTTGTGATCCGGATTTGAAAATTACTTAATTCAACATTCGGATTTCACGCAAAAACAGACCCAAACCGACTGCAGGAGCGGCCTTTAACCGCGGAATCGTCTCTTCAGCACCTATCTATCGCGGCTAAATGTTGCAAAGTTGCAACAAATGTTTTAATAATGCAACATACTGAGGCCAAGAAAGGACCGTAGCATGAGCAAAAAAGCCAACATCACTGTCGTCGGATTCCCCAAAATTTTAGCTTCCTGTCAGGAAGTTGCCGAAGAGTATTTTCACAGCGCCAACTTCCTTTACTACCAGTACATGCCCGATGTCCAACGGGTTAAGTACATATCTTGCAGCCCGAATCATCCTCTAAAAAACAGGGCTAAAGGATTCAAGCAAGTAGAACATGATATCATCATCGTCGGTATTGTCACCGCAAAAGTGATGGATGCGATCAATGAAAATAAAATAATCCCTTTTCGGGTCGGCCACAAAGCGGTGATCAAAGCATTTCAAAAGGCAAAGAAAATTTCGGATAGAGTTGCCTTCATCTGTCCAATAGAGGAGAAGCATGATGTTCAATTTTATCAAAATTTACTGGGTATTAAAATTGATATTTACTATGCTGCCCACCTTTCGGACTACAGACGCTTTTGCGTTGATGCCAAGCAGAAGGGCCACTCCGTTGTCATAAGTGGTAGCTATACTTTTCAGATTGCTAAAGAATATGGATTGAAACCGGTTTTTTTATTTTCTGATCACGACATTTTTCACGATGCCTACACCAGGGCACTGGAGACGCATCGATACAATCAGTCTCTTGAAGAGAAGGTGGCCCAGCTCGAGATTATCTCACAAAACAGCGAAGATAGTGTCATCTTTGTCGATAAAAGCAGCCATATTACCTTCACCAACAAGGTGGCCGAACAAAAACTGCAGCTTTACTCAGCCCATATCAGCGGAAAACATGTCACCGAAGTTTTCAGCTTCATTAAAACCGAGATGCTTGCCCAAAAGAAAAATATTGAAATAATCGGGAATATCAGAAAGGAGCCGATACTCGTAACAATCCATCCAGTCTTTGTAGGGCCGAGTGCTGTTGGAACCGTGCTCATTATAAAAAAAGTGAACGAGATAAGGGCAATGGATAGCCGTATCCGGCAGAAAATGAGGAACAAAGGATTTACGGCCAAGTATACATTTCAGGATATTTTGGGAGATTCTCCCGCACTGCAGCATTGTAAACAACAGGCCGAGCTCTACGCTGCGTCAGAGGCTCCGGTGCTGATTTGCGGGGCAACTGGAACTGGCAAAGAACTCTTCGCTCAGGCCATCCACAATAGCAGCCCGCGAAAACGATTTCCCTTTGTGGCCATCAACTGTGCGACGCTGCCCTCCGAACTTATGGAGAGTGAATTGTTCGGCTATGTCAAGGGCGCTTTTACCGGGGCGGCTTCCGGGGGTAAACAGGGTCTTGTGGATCAGGCCCACCTGGGCACACTGTTCCTGGATGAGGTAGACTCCCTTTCTACTTCGCTGCAGGCAAAACTGCTAAGGCTCCTACAGGAGAAGGAATTTATCAGGGTTGGGGGCAATGAAGTGATTCCGGTAGACATCAGGGTTATCGCCGCCTGCAATAAGAAACAAAGCGAAGATTCAGAACAGAATCTTTTACGCCAGGACCTTTTTTATAGGTTAAGTGTTCTCTATTTGCTGATTCCTGATTTGCTTGACCGACAATCCGATATTCCCCTGTTATTTAATCATTTTCTAAGAGAATATGACCAGGAGCTTGCCCAAATGGTCCTCCCTTTACCAGAAAAAGTGGTCGGCATGTTAACCAGGCTGACCTTCAAAGGCAACCTAAGAGAGCTTCAAAGTATCGGAGCTCGATTTGCCTGTCTCTGCAACAAAAATGAGGTCCGCAACCATGATTATCTTTCCGAAATCCTCAAGTCATGTTGCCATGCAACCAGTCATCGCTTTGATGGTTCACGCGATAAAGGGGAGGCTACAGTCGATTTTGCAGGTACCCTTGCGATGTCGATGAAAGAGGCTGAAAAAACAATATTGCTCTCCGCACAAAAAAGATGTGGGGGTTCCGTGCAAATAATGGCCGAGCAACTCGGTGTTGCACGTACGACCCTGTGGCGAAAGATGAAGGGGCACAACATACATTAATATTTGGACGGCGGCGGCTGGCCCGGGAATTGCAGAAAGTTATGTCGGCTTCAGATGATATGGCAGCAGGTACAGCAATACTGGATGGAAATAGCCGCTCTGGGCATACAGGCGCGCCATTTTTCTAATTACTTATGGTGGGCTTGAAATGCCCCTTAATTTAAAAATGTTTCATTAATGCAACAAGGAGGGGTGAACACTAATGGGCAAACAAAAATTAATATCGGTCTGGCTAGTTTCGTTGATTGTTTTTTTTGGGGTAACCGCTACAGGCTATGCTGAAACAGTCCTCAAGATTGGGACCCTGGGGAGTGATGCAACATCTCTTGACCCCCACATGTCAACCAAATCCCAGGATAAAATCATTTTTCCGATGATCTTCAATGGTCTTGTTCGTTTTAAGCCTGGTACCGCTGATCTCAAAGCTATTGAGCCTGATCTTGCCGAGAGTTGGGAGGTGTCCGACGACAGACTTGTCTGGACCTTCAAGCTGCGCAAAGGCGTCCAATTCCATGGCGATTTCGGCGAGTTCACCGCAGAAGATGTGGTTTTTTCACTCAACAAAGCAGCAGAGAAGAAAACCTCTACGGCATACAAGGAGTACAGCGCAGTTGAATCTGTTGTCGCCGCGGATCCGTACACCGTTAAAATCACATTGAATCAAAAGGTCCCTTTTTTCCTCGGGGCTTTGGTCAACTACCACGGCGGCTTCATCGTATCGAAAAAAGCATATGAAAAATTTGGAGACCAAGCAACCTTTAATCCTGTCGGTACAGGACCGTTTGCCTTTTCCGAGTACCAGTCCAAACGGTTTATCGAGTTGAAGGCCAACGATAAGTATTTTCGTGGTAAGCCTGCTATCGATACAATCAACTACCGCTTTATGCCGGATGAAGCAACGCGGGAACTCGCTTTTGAAAAAAATGAAGTGGACCTTTTCTACGGCAGGCGGGAAGCCCGTTGGATCCAAACCCAGGCGAAAAAAAAGAATACCGTCGTCGATGTCTTTGGTCTGGGTGAACTCCGAAACCTGCACCTGAACACGTCCCAAAAACCCTTCGACGATATCAGGGTTCGCAAGGCAATCGCTCACGCAATTAACCGGGAGGCCTTGGTTACATTTATCGGCCCTGAGGTCGCTTCCGCAGCAAACTCGGTGGTGCCGGCCGGCTATCTGGGGCACTCTGATTCGGCAACGGTTTACGAACATGACCTGGCAAAGGCGAAGGACCTTCTGGCTCAGGCCGGGTATGGCAACGGACTTACCATCAAAGCGGTTATCACCAAGGTTGAATCCTTACGACTTCCGATGCTGGTTGTTCAGGAGCAACTGCGGCTTGCCGGAATCACACTTGAGCTTCAAGTTATCGAGCATTCGGCGTTTCATAAACTGATCCGCCAGAACCAGAGCGGGCTCGTCCTTTACGGCGCATCCCGCTTTCCCGTGGCCGATGTTTATCTCAGTCAATTTTTTCTCTCCGACAGTATCGTCGGTACCCCGACGGGGATCACCAATTTCTCCCATTCCAATGTGGCTGATACCGAGATCAAAGCGGCAAAGACAGAGGTTGATCTGGACAAACAGCTCAAATTTTGGGCGACCGCGCAGGACAAGATCCAAAAAGACGTCTACGCTGTGCCACTTTTCGAGCAGTATCTTGTGTGGTGCCGCAAAGCAAACCTTGATTACGGCTATAAGCTTGATAACAGTCTGTCCAATGGTCCATTGGTTACCGAAAAAACCAGCTTTAAATAAACTGGCTTATTTAGTGCCCTTGGAAGTACTTCTTCCAGAAATATGTGGTAGAAGTACTCCGGGCACTAGTAAGCGGATTATCTTTGATGCGCTCCCTGTATGGAAGTAAGTGCCGCCATGGCTTTTAGTATCAAAAAAAACTGATTAAAAGTTCTAAAGGACCAAACGCACTAACCCCAAGAGGCGTATTATGCTTCAATACATTATACGACGTCTGCTCTTAGCAATACCGATCCTTATCGCCGTAGTAACCCTGGTATTTTTTGTCGTTCGTATGGCGCCCGGGGATCCCGCCCAAGTCATCTTAGGCGATTCAGCTTCCCAGGAATCCCTCGAGTCCATGCGCAGTGAGCTTGGTCTGGACAGACCCGTTCTTGTTCAGTACGGGGAGTTTCTGTTTTCCGTCCTTCGGGGGGATCTTGGTAGTTCGATCATAAGAAATCAGTCCATCAACACCATCGTGGCCGAGGTGATGCCCTACACCATTGAACTTACCATTGCCGGGGTATTGATGGGGGTTATTTTCGGAATTCCATTAGGCGTCTTTTCTGCGGTGTTTCGCAATAGCGTGGCCGATTATTTTACTCGCATCGGTTCCTTGCTGGGTTTGTCCTTTCCTGCCTTCTACTCCGGCATCCTGCTGCTGCTCGCATTTTCAGTGTATCTTGGCTGGTTTCCAGTGGTCAGTGATCCAGATATGGACAATTGGGGAGAGAGAATCCATATGCTGATTCTGCCCGCCATGAATTTAGGCCTTATCATGATGGCGTACGTGGTCAGATCGGCGAGATCCTCGATGCTTGAAACCTTAGGGGAAGACTACATCCGCACCGCCAAGGCCAAGGGGCTCCCCGAGTTCATCATCCTTTATAAACATGGTCTCAAAAATGCGCTCATTCCAGTTATCACCATTATCGGTCTCTATTTGGGAGTTTTGGTGGGCAATTCTGTTCTAACGGAAATCGTCTTTAACCGACCGGGGCTCGGCAAATTGATTCTGGCGGCTCTTGATGAGCGTGATTACAACCTTTTACAGGGGCTTATGGTTATCTATGCCTTCATTATCGTGCTCGTAAACCTCGTAACCGATCTCACTTACGGAATGGTTGACCCAAGGATACGCAAACAATGAACGCTATGGCCCGACTTAAATATCTTGGCACCGAAACCTATGAGGTGTTCAACCGCAACAAGACCTCCTGGGCTGGCTTATTGTTACTTTCCATCCTGTTGTTGATTGCGCTGCTTGCACCGATCTTAGCACCGTATAACCCGGTGGAACAAAACATCATTCAACGGCTGCAGCCGCCCTCCTCACAGTTCCTATTGGGTACGGATTATTACGGCAGAGACGTTCTGTCCCGGATTATCTGGGGTTGCCGGGTCTCTTTTGTGATCGGCTCAATCTCGGTTGGGATCGCGATGTTTTTTGGCACCATTTTTGGCTCGCTGGCCGGGTATAAGGGGGGGTATCTGGATCATCTGATCATGGGCATAATGGATGTCCTGATGTCGATTCCGATTTTGCTGATGGGTCTGCTCATCGTTGCCATCCTTGGGCCAAGCAAGGTCAATCTGATCATTGCCCTGGCCCTTACCATGATACCGCGATTTGCCCGTATTGCCCGGGCGCCGACCATTGCAGCAAAGAACAAGGTCTATGTCGAGGCCTGTCAGGCAATGGGTTTTTCCGACTTCCGCATCCTGGTTGTTCACATCTTCCCAAATATTCTCGGGGACCTGATGGTCATGGGATCGATCTGGATGGCCACTGCGGTTCGAACCGAAGCGGCGCTCTCCTTTATCGGGCTTGGTGTCAATCCACCGACGGCAACCCTCGGGGGCATGATACGGGAAGGGTTCAAGGATATCCTGTCCGCGCCCTGGGCATCCCTGTTTCCCGGGCTGGTGATTCTCCTGATTGTGTTTTCCGCGAATCTCTTGGGAGACGGTCTGCGTGACGCCCTCGACCCAAAACTGAGAAATGAAAACTAGCGTGATGGCTATGGAATATGTACTGGAAGTAAAGAATCTGAGCACGGCCTTCAAACTGCGGTCCGGGTGGTATCCCGCCACCTGCGATATTTCATTTTCCCTGAAGCCCAATGAAACCCTGGCAATCGTCGGGGAATCCGGCTGCGGGAAGAGTGTTACAGCATTTTCTCTGATGGGCCTGTTGCCAAAACACGGCAGCAGAATTGATAGCGGCACGGCCCTGTTCAAAGGGGAGGATTTGCTGACCATGCCAAAGGATAAACTCAGAAAAATCAGGGGCAGTGCCATGACCATGATTTTTCAAGAGCCCATGACTTCTTTGAACCCGGTTTTGACCGTCGGAAGCCAGATTGCGGAAGCCGTTTACTATCATCGAGGCGGCGGCAAAGCGGCGGCAAAAAAAAGAGCCCTGCAACTCATGGATATGGTGAAAATACCTGCTCCGGAAAGCAGATACAACGACTATCCTCACCATCTGTCGGGCGGGATGTGCCAACGGATCATGATCGCCATGTCCCTCGCCTGTGAGCCGGATCTTGTCTTTGCCGACGAGCCTACTACAGCGCTCGATGTAACCATCCAGGCCCAGATGCTCTACCTTCTGCATGAACTCAAACAGAAGCAGCAGATGTCGATGATTTTCATCACCCATGATCTGGGTGTCGTCGCCCATGTGGCTGACCGTGTAGCCGTCATGTATGCAGGTAACATTGTCGAAACGGCGCCTGTTGCCGAACTATTTGCCAATCCCCGTCATCCCTACACCCAGGCATTGCTGAAATCGATTCCCCGTCTTGACAGGGATAACAGAGATATCGCTCCTATTCAGGGAATGGTTCCAGCCATTGACAAGATGCCGGGGGGGTGTCGTTTTTACAGCCGTTGTCGGAAACAAACCCAATGCAGGCCGGATGAATTTCCGCAACTAAAGGCCCTGAAGGACAGCCAGGACCACCTAGACCGTTGTCTTTTAAACGAATGAAGGCACTATGATGAACGATTCAACGGACCAGCCGCTGCTGACAGTAGAAAATCTTGCCAAATATTTTAAGATTCAGCGCGGGTTTCCCAAAAGTGTGACCCACACCGTTAAGGCGGTTGATGATGTCTCTTTTACCATCAACAAACAGGAAGCCTTCGGCCTTGCAGGTGAATCCGGGTGCGGAAAAAGTACAGTCGGAAGGTGTGTGCTGCGTCTGATTGAGCCTGACTCGGGACGTGTGTCACTCGGGGATTTGGATGTTCTCGGTCTCGGTAAAAGTGATCTCAGAATCTTGCGAAAAAAGATGCAGATCATTTTCCAGGACCCCTACTCCTCTCTGAACCCCAGGAGAACGGTAGGCCAGACGCTGGAAGAGCCGATGCGGGTCCATAAGCTTTATCCAAAAGATGATATACCAGCGGTCGCAGTGGAGTTACTGGAGAAGGTAGGGCTGTCCGCCAATGCAGTTGATAAATACCCGCACGAGTTTTCAGGGGGGCAGCGCCAGAGGATCGGCATTGCACGCGCCCTGCTGTTTAACCCCGAGTTGATTGTGGCCGATGAGGCCGTCTCCGCACTCGATGTTTCCATTCAGATGCAGATCCTTCAGCTCTTACGGAATTTGAAAGAAAAACTCTCCTTAAGTTATCTCTTTATCTCCCATGACCTGGCAGTGGTTCGATATTTTTGCCAGCGGGTGGCAATCATGTACTTAGGCAAATTTGTGGAACTGGGAAGTGTCGCCCAGATTTTCGATGATCCTCTGCATCCCTATACGGTGACCCTGCGCAACGCATCCCCTATCCCGGATCCCAGTGTCAGTCAGGAGTTTGCACAGTTGAAGGGTGAGGTCCCGTCGCCTATTTCGCCACCCCGGGGATGTCACTTTCACCCGCGTTGTTCCAAGGTCATGGATATCTGCCATACCGTTTACCCTGCCTGGACCGAACTGGGCGAGGGCAGAGGCGTTGCCTGCCATTTATACATCTAGCGAAGCGATGATGAGCGGAATAACAGATCGAAAAAGGTATGATGTATGTGTGATCGGCGGCGGCTTCATGGGCGCCGCCGTCGCTCTTGGACTGGTCCGGGCGGGTGCAACAGTTCTGATGGTTGATCGGGTCAGCAAGATCCACAAAGCCTCCAGGGCAAACTTCGGCCTTGTCTGGTCACAGAGCAAGGGCGGCGGCAACAGGCCCTATGCCAGGTTATCCGAAAAAGCGGTCAGGGCCTTCGATGGTTTCGCCCGCGAAATTGAAGCGGAGAGCGGTATCGATGTCGAGCTGCGTCTTGGGGCCGGTCTGGTGTTAAGTCTTGGCGAAGAGGAACTTGCGGCGCGCACGGCGGTTATTGAGAAAATGCATGCAGAAGCGGCAGCCTGTGGGGAAACGCACCCGTCACAGATGCTCGATAGGAACGAGGTCCAGGAACTGGTCGGAAAGGCCGCCCTGGGTGAGGCGGTGTCCGGCGGCTCCTTCAGCAACATAGATGGCGATGTCAATCCCCTGCTGCTGTTGAAGGCGATGCGTAAGGTCTTCGTCAAGAAAGGTGGAACCTTTGTGCAGGGCTGTAAGGTTGATGGCATTTCCAGACAGGGCGATCGTTACCATCTTGCTACATCCCAGGGCAATATTGAAGCGGGAAAGCTTGTCATGGCTGCAGGCCTTGGCAATCTCCTGCTGTTTTCAAAACTGGGGAAAAAGATTCCCCTGGTACCCCAGAAGGGTCAACTTTTGGTCACCGAAAGGGTCAAACCCTTTCTCTCCTTTCCCTTCAGCGGCATTCGTCAGACCGGCTGTGGCAGCGTCATGATAGGCTATACCAATGAAAATACCGGGTTTGACACCGAGACGACGGTGCCTGCAGCGATGCAACTGGCAAAAAGAGCGGTTAAGATATTTCCCGCTCTTCGGCATGCAAGGGTCGTTCGCTCCTGGGCCAGCTTGAGGATTCTGACCGGCGATGGACTACCCATATATGACCACGTCGAGGGCTATCCCGGCTGTTTCATCCTCACAGCACACAGCTGTATTACCCTTGCGCCATTGCATGCATCACTCTTAGCGCCATGGATTCTGGGTGCCGGAAGGCCGGCCGAAATAGAAGGTTTCAAATTAGAGAGGTTCAATGTCACTGCTAAAACAACATAGTCAAAAAATGGGTAGAACAGTAGCCATCGAGTTTGAGGGGGCCACGCTGCAAGTGCCGGATACGATGACCGTAGCGGCGGCGATTTTAAGCCATGGCGGCAAAAACCATATCCGGCTTTCCCCGGTGAGCGGTGAAAAGAGGGCACCGTACTGCTTCATGGGGGTTTGCCATGAATGTCTGGTGGAAATAGACGGCGCTCCGAATCAACAGGCCTGTATCATCGAGGTCAGAGAAGGCATGAAGATTCGGCGGCAACTTGGCTTGCCCGGAGGTGATGAGTAATGGGCGGCCAGCGAGATGTCATTGTTATCGGTGCGGGGCCGGCTGGACTTTCCGCTGCAACAAGAGCAGCAGATTTGGGCCTCGATGTGCTGGTTCTGGACGAGCAACCGGCCCCTGGGGGGCAGCTCTACCGAAATATTGAAAGGGCAGGTGCGGATACACTGCAAATCCTGGGGCCGGACTATTCCCTCGGTCTCAGCTTGGTCGAAAAATTCAGAAAGAGCGCGGCCCAGTACCAGGCCGGTTCGATTGTTTGGAACATAGAGCCAAACGGTAATGTTTATTTCTCACAGGGCGGCCGGTCGTCCCAGGTCCGCGGGAAATTTGTCATTATTGCCATTGGAGCAATGGAAAGAGCAGTACCCTTCAGTGGTTGGAACCTTCCCGGCGTAATGGGCGTAGGAGGGATCGATGCCAACTTCAAAAGTTCCGGCACGGTTCCTGATAGCCCCGTCGTGATCGCCGGCAGCGGCCCACTTCTTCTCCTGATAGTGGGCCATCTGACAAGCTTGGGGGTGGAAATCAGTGCCGTACTCGATACAACTCCCATAGGGAATATGGTGTCGGCCCTGCCGCAGCTTCCCGGAGCGTTGAGACGTATCGACTATCTGCTCAAAGGTCTTGGCATGCTCCTGAACGTGAAGCGGACGGGGATCCCGTATCATAGAGGCGTTACCGCCTATAGCGCTCATGGAAACGGCCGCCTGGAGAGGGTTTCTTTCACTGCGAAAGGGAATATCCACCGGGTAGAAAGCGGTCTGTTCCTCACACACGAAGGCATTGTACCGCGATGTGATTTTACAAGGCTACTTGGACTACTCCATCGTTGGGACCCGGTGCAGCGGTACTGGTATCCGCAAACCAATCAATATGGAGCTACCGAAAATGGTGTTATTTACATAGCCGGGGACGGCGCTTTCATTCATGGCGGTATCCCTGCCATCCTCAAGGGGGCGCTTGCAGCCCTCGATATTGCTGAGAAATTGAACCTTCTTCCGGCCAGTGATAAGGCTGATGCCATACCAAGGCTGGAAAAAGAGCTTTCTGCCGAACTTGCCCCCCGTCCTTTTGTCGACGCATTGTACAAGCCGCATCAGGGGCTCTACAACGTCAGTAACGAGACCGTTGTTTGCCGTTGTGAAGAGGTCACCGCCGGCGATATTCGGCAGGCCGTTGAGGAAGGCTGCCGGGAGCCAAATGAGATAAAGGCCCTGACCAGGTGCGGCATGGGCCACTGCCAGGGACGAATGTGCGGCGGCGCTCTTGCAGAAATTATTGCCGGTGAGTTCAATCTTGAACCTGAGCATTTAAGGCCCCTGAACATTCGGGCACCGGTGCGCAATCTTTCTCTGTCCGAACTTTCCGAGGTGGTTCTACTGGAGAATTCTGATCAATGAACTATCCCGACATCATCATCATCGGGGCAGGCTTGATGGGCGCGTCCTCAGCCCTGAACCTTGCAAGGGATGGTAAAAAAGTTGTGCTTCTTGAAAAGGAAAGCAGCGGCATTCATGCGTCTGCGGTAAATGCCGGTGGGGTTCGACGCCTCAACAGGGCCTTTGCGGAGATCCCCATATCTGCGGTGGCGGGGGAGATGTGGCACCAGCTCTCGAAAATTGTCGGTGACGACTGCGGTTTTCATGCGGTGGGTCAGGTCCGTATCGGCCCTGGCGAAAGGGAAATGAAGCTGTTGTCAGACAGGGTTGCACAGGTTGAGGCCTTGGGCTTTTTTCATGAAGAACTTATCGATGCGAAGGAGGTTAAACGGTTGGTTCCAGCCTATCGCGGCAGCTGCAGGGGCGGCATCGTTGCACGATCGGATGGTTTCGCCCAGCCTGCAAGGACGTTGAGGGCATTCATAAGTGCGGCAATAAGCGAGGGGGTCGAGCTGCATAACCGATGCAGAATCACAGCCATTTCAAACGACAAAGATGGATTTATAGTCAAAGCTGGGGATGGGCGTCAGTTTCGATCAGAAGTTGTGGTCAACTGTGCTGGCGCATGGGGAAAACATATCGCCGCTCTCATCGGGGATGATCTACCCATCGAGCCGGCGGCCCTTACCATGATGGTAACAGGTCGTATGAAACGGTTCCTGATCCCGGTCGTCGGTATTGAAGGGCAAAAGCTCTCATTTAAGCAGATGGCCAACGGAACAGTTGTGATTGGCGGTGCTCACAGGGCAGCACTGGATATGAAAACTGAAAAGAACACCGTCAAAGTATCAGCGATAAAAAAGAGCAGCGAAACCGTTATGCAACATTTTCCCATAATGGCAAAGAGTATCATTGTGCGCTGCTGGGCTGGAATTGAAGGTATGGTGGCAGATGGTCTTCCCATTATCGCTGCATCCCCCGATATGCCGGGCTTTTTCCATGTATGCGGTTTCTCCGCCCACGGATTTCAATTGTCGCCAATGATTGGCCGGCTGGTCGCATCCCTTGCGCAAGCCAAGAAGCCGGAGCTGTCTTTGGATGCATTTTCATTGCACCGGTTCAACAAAAGCTCGAGAACTAGGATTGCCGATGGTTGATGTCGTCGATTTCATATCAGCGCTAAAATATGATCATATTCCCGAGAAAGCAGTGCAGACTGCCCGCCTCTGCATCCTTGATGCGGTGGGGTGCATGGCCATAGGGATGCAGAACCCTGCAGTTTCTGACTTTGCCAAAACCATATCTGAAAAAATTCGGGGTTCCGCTATCATAGCAGGGACCCCGCTTACCAGTACCAG
>Ga0316201_10001056_pt1 | contig 17767 bp, 14 predicted proteins | sample CS6wburrow_MG_FD_204516 | JGI IMG/M metagenome (GOLD analysis project Ga0316201, IMG submission 204516) | Coastal sediment microbial communities from Delaware Bay, Delaware, United States - CS-6 worm burrow | ecosystem: Environmental > Aquatic > Marine > Coastal > Sediment | place: USA... | reverse complement strand
CAGTTTCTTGGTTGTCGGTGAAGCCGAGGCCTGGTTCGACTTTCAGGCCGATACCTTGCCGCGCTTGCGTGAAATGGGTTGGCGCATCGAGTTCGACGACAGCTTTGACTACCGCCTGGCGGAAGTGGAACAGTGGTACGCTGAGATCGAGGCCCAGGACGGTAGGGCGTGGTTCGACACCAGTTTGGGCGTGCAGGTGGCCGGTGAGCGCATCAACCTGCTGCCAGCGCTGGTGGCGCTGTTACAGCAGTTCCCCAAGGCATTCCGCCTGGAGCACTTACGCGACCTGGATTCACAACAGCAGCTGATTGTGCCATTGCAGGACGGACGGATGCTGCCGGTGCCGGTGAGCCGTATCCGCAACATTCTGCACACCCTGTTCGAGCTCTACCAGAAGGATGCACTCGATGAGCATGGTCAGATTCGCCTCAGCCGTATTCAGCTTGCCCGGCTGGCCGAGTTGGGGGACGGAGAACCGTCATCGCGGATGCACTGGACGGGTGCCGAGGATCAGCGCGGGCTGGTCGCGCGCTTACGGGGTATTGAGCGTATCCCGGAGGTGGTACCCCCCGAGGATCTGCATACCCGGCTGCGGGATTATCAGCAGCGGGGTCTGGACTGGCTGCAGTTTCTACGCGAACACGGGCTGGCCGGTGTGCTGGCCGATGACATGGGTCTGGGTAAAACCGTGCAGGCACTGGCGCATCTGTTGCTGGAGAAGGGTCATGGGCGTATGGATCGACCGAGCCTGGTCGTGGCCCCGACCAGCCTGATGGTCAACTGGCAGCGTGAGGCAGCGCGCTTTGCCCCGGGGTTACGGGTGTTGACCCTGCACGGCCCACAACGGCGCCAGTACTTCGATGCCATTGCGGATTACGATCTGGTTCTTACCACCTATCCCCTGCTGACGCGTGATCGGGAAGCGCTGTTGCAACACCCGTACTACTTTCTGATTCTCGATGAAGCGCAGATCATCAAGAACCCGAAGACCCGTGCCAGCCGCCTGGTGCGGAAACTGGTTGCGCGATATCGGCTTTGCCTGACCGGAACCCCCCTGGAAAACCACCTCGGTGAATTGTGGTCGTTGTTCGACTTTCTGTTGCCCGGTTTATTGGGCGACGCCAAACAGTTCCGGCGTGTGCTGCGAAATCCCATCGAGAAACAGGGCGATGAAGAAGCCTCCCGGCGGCTTGCGCAGCGGATACGGCCATTCATGCTGCGGCGCACGAAGCAGGAGGTCGTCAGTGAGTTGCCACCCAAGACGGAGATCGTTCGCGGCGTGGAACTGGAGGGGGCGCAGCGCGACCTGTACGAGAGCATCCGGCTTGCCATGCACGAACGGGTACGCCGGGCGGTGGCGGATCAGGGGCTGGCGCGCAGTCATATCGTCGTTCTCGATGCCCTGTTGAAGCTGCGCCAGGTCTGTTGCGATCCGCGGCTGGTCAAATTAGACAGTGCGGTCGGGGTCAGGCATTCGGCCAAATTGGAGATGTTAATGGAGCTGTTGCCGGAGATGATCGAGGAGGGTCGGCGTGTGCTGCTGTTTTCACAGTTTACCGGTATGCTTAAATTGATCGAGAATATGGTGCGCGAAGCGGGTGTCGATTATGTCAAACTGACCGGTCGCACCCGCGACCGCGCCACCCCGGTCGAGCGGTTCCAGGGCGGCGAGGTGCCGCTGTTCCTGATCAGTCTCAAGGCCGGTGGAGTGGGTCTCAATCTCACCGCTGCCGACACCGTCATCCACTATGATCCCTGGTGGAATCCGGCGGTTGAGCGTCAGGCGACCGACCGCGCTCATCGCATTGGCCAGGAAAGCCCGGTATTTGTCTACAAATTGATCACTGTGGGTACGGTCGAGGAGAAGATACAGGCCATGCAGGAGCGTAAGCAGGCGCTCGCCGACAGTCTGTTCGATCGACGTGGGGGCATGCAGGCAAGCTGGACGGATGCCGATCTGGATCTGTTATTCGAGCCGTTGGTATGAATCAGTCAGACAAAGAGACACGCGAGGCCGTAGACCGGCTGCTTTTGGAACAGGGCGTCTACACTCCGCTCGAACTGCTGCTGGCCGAAGGCAGATTGTTGTACGCGGATTACGAAGCCTGGCGGGGCGGGCAGAGCGATTATCTTGAAGACCTTCTGTTTGGCGATCCTGGGCAAAGTTACGATCTTATGCAGCGGGCGCAGGCGTATGCCGGGACACTGGGCCTTGTAGCAGAGACCCAACGCCATGTCAGTCGGGGCGCACGGCAGGGACATAGCCTGCGTTTCAGTTCGTCGAGTGCGCGGGACAGGTGTTTTCACACCGCTTATCGCAAAGGCGATGACGCACCGCAACTGGATCTGTTTATGGATAGCGCAGGGGTGACCCTGGCCAATGGTATTATTCGGGCTCTGGTCGAGGGGGATGAGGTTGAAGCCCGGCGATTGCTCGATCGTCTATTCGAGATTGACCCCGGTCATCGTCAGCTGGGTGAGCTGGAGCGCCTGGTGGCGGCGAGCCCGGAGTCAGCGGTCGAAAACGCCGGTATCGAGCTGCTAAAACTGCAGGCTGAATTGTGCCCCCTGGCAGAAGAGATATTGGGCCCTGGTGCCCGCCATTATCTGGCGCCGCAGTGGCGGCGCCTGTCACGGGCGCTGGCTGATGTCGACTTCGATCCCGACAATCCGGAGCTGCACAGCAGTTACACGTTGCTCAGGTCAGAGGACTGGGCGCAGGTAAAAACGAGCGTCGAAGCGGTATCCAGCTGGCGAGAACAGCCCGTACTTTTGCGCCGTCATGCGCGCGCCTGTGGGCGCTTGCACCTGGATTCCGCGGCACTTGCCGATTGGTTCCGTCTGTGCTGGCGCTTTCCGGATCAGGCGGCCTTTATTGGCACTGAGGCTGAGCCGGAGTGGCGGCGTCACTGGCAGCATTTTCTCGAGCTGGATCCGGAATTACCCAACCGCGATTTTCCCGCCTGGGTGCTCATCAATCAGCCAGGTCTGGCCCGCTGGCTGGCAACTGAACAATGTTTCGATGACCCGGTCGTGCCGGAAGACTACCGGGCCACCGCCGCGCTGGTACAGATAACGCCCTCTTCGCTTGTCGATGCGGATTTGCTGGACAAGAGAAAACTGCTGCGGTCGTGCAATCCTGAACTCTTCGCCCGCTATCTCCTGGATTTTATGCCCAGTACACGCGCTTGATTAGCGGCGCGGCTATTCACCGGGCTTGACCGCTGCGACACGCCCGCCGGTGATTTTGCTGCAGCTGCCTTGCGGAACATATACCCACTCATGGTCGGCGTTATCGAATTTCGCCTGGCCGGCGCATTTTTCCCAGTTTTTCGGCTGGTCCGGCACCGCCCAGGCGTTGCTGGCCGCCATCGATGTGCCTGCCGCCAGAATACCGCCGATTGTCGCGCGTAATACAGCGTTGTCTGTTTTCATGGCTGTTCTCCTCTTGGGCCAGCATCTGGTCCGAGTGGGGCCATTACTAAACAAGACGAATCAGCGCGCGATTTGATTGCAACATCTGCCGAAGATAAAAAACGGGGGTCCGAAGCCCCCCCGTTTCCCTGGCAGCGGCAGCTACCGCGTAACGGCTTACTGAATAATTCCGCTCAGGGCAGAACCCACCACAGACGCGTAGTCGTTATCCAGCTTGAGGCGCAGGTCGTTGTCGTTCAGGACCGCCGACGGTGCATTGACAGGCGCGCTGACGATAGTCGTCGGGCTGGCAAAGCTGAAACCGCTACCGATATTGGCCACAGGTGCTTCGATGCCATACTGCTTGATGGAGTTGCTGCCGCCACGCACAGCAGACAGGGCGTCACGGTCGAGGTCTTTGCTCATTTCCAGATCTTTGATCATCATGGTCGGTCTCTCCTGAGGTCAGGTAACAGTTTTAAAAGTAACGGTGCCTTGTTTGGCGTCGTATGAACTTTCAAAGGTTCATGCCCCTGTTATTGCAGTGACTGTGCCAGTTTGATTGAGAGTCGACCGAATGAGCTGTAACACACAGTTATTAAAGCTTTTAAAGTACTGGAAGCTGTTTCGCTCCAGCTGTATTCGATGACTGGATCGGCGGCGGGGGTTTGATGCAGGCCAACAGCCTGTTTGATGATGTTTGTCTTCGGGTAACAGTTTTTCTATCGGGCCGGCCGCATTTTACCGGCTGCTGACACCAGGTTATCGACCGACGGGTTGTTCAGTGGGCGCGGAGTTGTTTGTTCAAGCGGGCAGGCCGATCACCGTTAGAAAGGCGGGTGACAGTTCGCCGCGGCCTGCCTTGTCGAGCATCTGTTCCGCGGTACTCGCGATTTCCGACAATGGACCATTGAAAATCACCATGCCGAGCTGCAGGGTCGCAGGTGCATCGGCAATCGGGTTTTGTAGGTTAGGATGCTCAGGTGCCAGAAACACCATTCTGATTTCATTCACTTCGTCGGGGATGGTCTCGCACCCACCGCCCGGCGCGACGAATTTGAACAATTCTTCCGGACTGTGCAGCGGCACACTTTCTTCCTTGATTTCTACATCCTTGTCCCTGGCGCTGAATTCAACAGTAAGGATTGGTTTCATGGGCGTTCTCACCTGGTTGCTGTTCTCTGATTGGCGCCAATGCTAAGGGAATATCAGGATTATAGCCAGTATGCCAGAGGTGATGGCTAGCCATTCCTTAACAGGTGCATGGGACTGCGCTCCACGACTGAACGTGTTCCCCAGTATCCTGCCGCCCCGATCAGCAGCGCTCCGGTCAGCGGGGCGGCAATCCATACCTGCCATTTGAAGGTGTAATCCAGATGCATGATATGGCTGTATAACAGCCACGCCAGGCATTCTGTGCCGACGGCCGCAACCAGTCCCGCCAGCACGCCCAGCGCCGCAAATTCGGCCAGGTGTCCGGCGCGTAACTGTCGGCGACTGCCGCCCAGTGCGCGCAGCAAGGCACCTTCATACAGTCTGTCGTCAAGACTCGCCTGCAGGGCGGCGAACAGCACCGCAAAGCCTGCCAACAGGACGAACAGCAGTACATACTCCACCGCCAGCGTCACCTGCCTGAAAATACGTTCCACCTGCTTGATGATCAAATCCATTTCCAGCACGGTTACCGCCGGAAAAGCGCGCACCAGTTCAACAAGTACCGCTTTGTCGGAGGCGGACAGATAAAAGCTGGTCATATAGGTGGCGGCGAAATTTTCCAGGACACCTGGCGGGAACACCATGTAGAAGTTGGGCCGGAAAGAATCCCACTGTACGCTGCGGATACTCGCCACCTCTGCCGTAAACGTTTCGCCGCCCAGCGAGAAACCGAGTGTATCGCCGAGCTGGATATCCAGCCGCTCGGCCAGTTTAGACTCCACCGATACCAATGCCTGTCCTGCATCAGCCGCCTGCCACCAACGCCCTGCGACAATGTGATTGTCGTCCTGCAGCTGCAGGGTCCAGGTGAGATTAAGTTCGCGGTTGAGGGCATTATCAGAGCGGGCTTCCTTGCTGACAGCGTCGCGCACGTCCAGGTCGTTAATAGTGATCAGCCGGGCGCGCACCATGGGGTACAGTTGTGACGCCGGCAGGCTGTGCCGGTCGAGAAATTCGTGAACACTGTCTACCTGGTCGGGCAGAATGTTAATGGCGAAGTGGTTGGGTACATCCTCGGGCAGCTGGCTCTGCCAGGTGGTGAGCAGATCGGTGCGTAGCAGCGCGATCACCGCCATCGCCATCAGTGCCAGCCCGAACGCCAGGATCTGACTGACACTGCTGCGGCTGCGTCGCCACAGATTGTTGATGCCGAAGCGCCAGGCGACACCAACCCGTGCGTTCAGGGAGCGACCGGCGTAAAGCAGGGTAAAACCCAGTAGCGCCAGCAGCGCGGCAGCGGCGGCGCCACCGGCCAGCACGGACAGTGTCAGCGGCCAGCTGTCGGTATAGCGCCACATGAGTGCCAGCATGGACAGGATGGCGGCGCCATAGACCAGCCAGATGCTGCTCGGCATCGGCATCAGTTCGTGTCGCAACACCCGCAGCGGCGGCACGCCTCTGAGACGCATCACCGGTGGCAGGGCGAAGCCCGCCAGTGCGATCAGACCGGTGGCAAAACCTGCCAGCACCGGCCAAGCGCTGGTGCCGGCGGGCGCTACGGGTAGCAGATCCGCGAGTAGATACAGCAAACCATGCTGAGCCAGCCAGCCGACCAGGCAACCGAGTGCGCTGGACAGCACACCAACGACCAGCAGTTGTAACAGATAGATGCCGAGCAGCTCCTGTTGTGACGCGCCCAGGCAGCGCAACATGGCACTCATGTCGAAATGGCGCTCGCTGTAGCGCCTGGCGGCCATGGCGATGGCCACACCGGCCAGCACAATGGCGGCCAGGATGGAAAGCCCCAGAAAACGTTCCGCACGCTCCAGCGCTGTACCCACCGCGCGCCGTCCTTCGCGCACACCGACCAGTCGGTGACTGGGGTCGAGCCGCGATTTCAGCCAGTCACGATAACGCGCGACTGCAGGTTCGGGGCCGGCAAACAGGATCTGATAGGACAGACGGCTGCCCGGCTGAATGACCTGTGTGGCAGGCAGATCGGCCCGATTCATCAGCAGCCGCGGCGATACGCCAAATACGTTACCGGCCTGTCCGGGTTCAAAGGTCAGAATTCGCGTTATGGTCAGGCTGTGTGCCCCGACTTCAACCGGGTCACCGACTTTCAGTCCAAGCCTGTTCATCAGGCGGGTGGCAGCCCAGGCCTCACCGGCCTGCGGTGTATCGCCGGTCGGAGTATCCGCGGCGAAAGGTGCCGGCGCGCTGCGCAGGCTGCCGCGCAACGGAAAGCTTTCGTCGACCGCCTTCACACTGGAAAGCTGTAGAGCATCGCCACTGACAACCACGCTGGCGAACTCCAACGTTTCGGCGATCCTGAGCCCCAGGTCGCCTGCCCGGGCCAGCCAGGCGGAGTCAATCGGTCGTGGACTGACCAGGGCCAGATCAGCACCGAGGAAATCGGCCGACTGGTTGACCATTCCACGCCCCAGTCTGTCGGTAAAGAAACCGATAGCGGTGCTGGCGGCGACCGCGATGATCAGTGCCGCCACCAGAATGCGTTGCTCACCGGCGCGCCAGTCGCGTGCCAGCAGGCGTAACGCAAGTTTCCAATGTGCGAAAACCTTCATGTTTCTGCCGCCGTATGCACAATCCGTCCGTCTTGCAGAAGAATACGGCGCTCGCAGCGTACCGAGAGTTTGTCATCATGGGTGACCAGTACCAGTGTCGTACCACGCTCCTGATTAAGTTCAAACAGCAGGTCAATGATTCTTGCGCCGGTAGTGCTGTCGAGGTTGCCGGTCGGCTCGTCGGCGAACAGGATGGCGGGTTGCATGGAGTAGGCCCGGGCAATGGCGACGCGTTGCTGTTCGCCGCCGGACAGCTGTTTGGGCGTGTGATGCAGTCGTGCTTCGAGACCCACACGGCTCAACAGTTGCGTGGCCTGATCGCGGGCGTCCTGTGCTCCGGCCAGCTCAAGAGGCAGCATGACGTTTTCCACAGCCGTCAGACCGGATAGCAACTGAAATGACTGGAACACGAACCCTACCAGTTGACTACGGACACGGGCACGACCGTCTTCATCGAGTTCACTGAGCCGATAGTGGGAAAGCGTGATTTCGCCACTGCTGGCGGGATCGAGGCCGGCCAGCAGGCCAAGCAGCGTCGACTTGCCGGAACCCGAGACGCCGACAATAGCCACAGTCTCCCCTCTCTTGATCTGCAGATCGATGCCGGAGAGAATGTCCAGCGGGCCAGCAGCGGTTTCGACCCGCTTTCCCAGTCCCCGGGCAACGATCATGGTGTTATTCTGTATTGCGGTCATGATGTTTCGAATCTTACCAAATGAAACCATTGGATTGCCGGCCTGTCTTTACGGGACCGTCGGCAGCAGGGATGCTGCCGTCGAGCGTACATGGACGTATTTACAGCGTGTCCCGTAAAGACAGGCCGGCAATCCAATGTTCCGCTTAATACTCTTACTGCTACTGGTCAATCTGCCGCTGTCCGCCTCAGCCAGTACCATCCTGATCGTCGGCGACAGCCTCAGCGCCGCGTACGGCATGCCGGTGGAGCAAGGCTGGGTGAGGCTGCTGCAACAGCGTCTGGACGCCGATCACTATCCCTACACCATTGTCAATGCCAGTATCAGCGGCGACACAACCGCGAACGCCCTGGACAGACTGCCACAGGCGCTGATCAGGCACCAGCCGGTCATCGTTGTCCTGGAACTGGGTGGCAACGATGGCCTGCGAGGTTTGTCACTGGCTGAAATGAAACGCAACCTGGCTGCCATGATAGAGACCGTCAGGCAGTCGGGCGCGCAGGTACTATTGATCGGTGTTCAGCTGCCACCTAATTATGGCCCACGCTATACCGGGGAATTCCATGCTGTCTATCATGAGCTGGCGCAGGAATATGGTTTGGCGTTGCTACCTTCCCTGGTCGATGGTGTGGGTACACGCACTGAATTGATGCAGGCGGATGGCATCCACCCCAACAGCAAGGCGCAGCCGCTGATTGTCAGCCGCGTGTGGCAGCAATTGCGCCCGCTGATGTCCCGCTCAGCTGGTCTCCAGCATGATGACAAAGCCGGAAGTGAATCCGATTGACAGCGCGGACAGCAGCCATTTTGCCGTCCTGAATAGCTTGTCATTACATATAACCCAACACTGTTGCGGTGTTAACATGAGTCACCTCGTCGCCTAAACTGATCACAAGATCCAGCTGCCGGCCGCCCAATGGCGTTCCATCCGTGCAGCGAGTGCCGGGAGAATATCCACCCATCCCGGCTATAGTTGAGTATTTTACTAGGTTATAGAATAAAAAACAGAGTAAATTGCTAGGGTATTTCGGCTTGTACTTTTTTGAGGAAGCCATCAATGTCATCTGCGCTGCTGTCGCCTATGGACCGTCTGCTGCATAACGGTCTGCAACGGTTCCTGGATGTTCAGGCACAGGAAGTACGGGCGGTTTTCTGGTCGTTCAGCTATTTTTTCGCTCTGTTGTGCAGTTATTATATTGTCAGGCCGATGCGCGACGAAATGGGCATCGCCGGTGGCGTGGAGAACCTGCAGTGGTTGTTCAGCGGCACTTTCCTGGCCATGCTGGCGGCTGTGCCTTTGTTCGGCTGGGTGAGTTCACGTTTTCCGCGCCGGCGTTTCCTGCCTTATCTGTACACGTTCTTTATCGTCAAGCTGCTGGTTTTTTTTGTTCTGTTTCAATCAGATATTACCCATGCCTGGGTGGCGCGGGCGTTTTTTATATGGGTCAGTATCTTTAATCTGTTCGTGGTGTCGGTGTTCTGGAGCTTTATGGCCGACCTGTTCAATAACGAACAGGCGAAACGTCTGTTTGGTTTTATTGCTGCCGGTGGAACTGTTGGCGCATTGGTCGGACCGGTGCTGACGACGGCACTGGCGATTCCCCTGGGGCCGACCAATTTACTGTTGCTGTCGGCGTGTTTTCTGCTCTGGGCCGTGGTCTGCGTGAACCGGCTTGTCGGCTGTCGCACCATGCGGGCAGACCCTGGTGCTGTCGACGCGGCGGCCCCAGCAGATGTGGAACAGCCCATGGGTGGGTCGGTGTTCGCGGGCATTCAGCTGGTGGCGCGTTCACCCTACCTGTTGGGTATCTGTGCGTTGATGCTGTTGTTTACAACCCTGGCGACCTTCCTTTACTTCCAGCAGGCGCAGATTATCCGCGACCATTTTGCCGATCCTGCAGCACGCACGGCGGTGTTTGCGGCGATGGACCTGGCGGTGAATACGCTGACCATTGTGATACAGGTTTTTGTCACCGGGCGGCTGGTGAAACGGCTGGGCCTGGCGGCGACGCTGTGCTTGATTCCGCTGTTACTGGCAGCGGGGTTTGCGCTGCTGGGGTTTGCACCGGTACTCGCCGTGCTGGTGGTCGTGCAGGTGGTCCGCCGTGCGGGAAATTACGCCATCATGCGTCCGGCGCGCGAAATGCTCTATGTGGTGCTTGGCCGTGAAGAAAAATACAAGGCGAAGAATTTTATCGATACGGTTGTGTATCGGGGCGGTGATGCGGTGAGTGCCTGGGTTTATGCGGGCCTGCGCGCGCTGGGTTTCAGTCTCGCAGGAATAGCCTGGCTGGCGGTACCGCTGGCCGCTCTCTGGGCCTGGCTGGCGTATACGTTGGGCAAACGGCAGACGCTGATCGCGGCGTCGCCAGAAGCCGTGAAACCGGCAATGAAATAGCGGTTGTGGCCGTCGCCGAAAAACTGTCGGCTATAAATGCCGCGCCTGCGGGAAGATTTATGCGAGGATTGGCACTAAGTTAAGGCGGCTTTTCCTCTGTAGGGCCGAATTTATTCGGCCACTGGCTGTTGGTGGCTACCCACATCGCGGCTATATCCGGGATGATAGATGGTATAGCAACGTGGTTGGTCGAATGAATTCGACCCTACAATGGGTTAAATGGGCTTAACTTAGTGCCATTCATTTATGCAATGATTGGCTTAAGGCAACTTCAGGCTGGGAAACGGGGATTGATATGAGACAGTTCAGTCGCAGGGCTTTGTTAAAAATACTTTGTGCTGCGGGATTTGCTGCCGGTGGCTCACCGTCGTGGCTGCTGGCGAAATCCCGCCAGGCCATTAAAAAACCGATTCCGCATTCAGGTGAAATGCTGCCCGTTATCGGTATGGGTTCATCGCGCACCTTCGATGTCAGCGAAGCGCCGGCACGCTCAGCCCTGTTGCCGGTATTGCAGGCGTTTTTTGATGGAGGTGGTGCCTTGATCGATTCCTCGCCCATGTATGGGCATGCGGAGCAGGTGCTGGGGGATTTATTGCGGCAGGTCGATCATAAACAGGCCTTGTTTGCAGCGACCAAGGTGTGGACCGACGGAAAACAGCAGGGCATTGAGCAGATGCAGCGCTCCATGCAGCGCATGGGTGTGAAAAGCTTCGACCTGATGCAGATTCACAATCTGCGCGACTGGCAGGTTCACCTGGAAACGCTGAACGGCTGGAAAAGGGATGGCAGGATACGTTACGTCGGCATCACCACCTCACACGGAAGGTTCCATGATCAACTGGAAGCCATTCTGCGCAGCCAGCCACTTGATTTTGTGCAGTTCAGTTACAACATCGCCAACCGTGAGGTGGAACAACGTCTGCTGCCACTCGCCGGTGAACGCAATATTGCGGTGTTGGTCAACCGGCCATACGCGCGTGGGGATCTGTTCCGTGTCGTGAAGGGCAAGGCCTTGCCGGACTGGGCCGCTGAGTTCGACTGCGACAGTTGGGGACAGTTTTTTCTGAAATACGTGGTGTCGCATCCGGCTGTGACCTGCGCCATACCGGCGACGTCGAGCGTAAAGCACATGCTGGACAACATGGGTGCCGGATTCGGTCGCCTGCCCGATGCGCCGATGCGCAAGCGCATGGAGCTGTTTTTCGCCGGCTTGTGAAGCCGAACAGCGTGTTTCAGGCTCCCAGGATCAGGGCATTGATATCCTGCCACAACGCCTGGTAGGCGCGCGCGGCGGCATGACTGGCCGCATAGGTGCCAATCGGTGCACGGTTTTCCCCCATTTTCTCGATGACGCTGGAATAGGGGATATACGTCAGCAGCAGGCGTTTGATGTCTTCGGGCGGGTCTTCGACCATATTGCGGTGCAGCTTTCTATGCAGGTCCACCATGGTGAAAAACGGATACAGCTGTTTGTGGCCCAGTTTGCGGCTTTTCATAAACTGGCGCACCTGCTGATAGGAGCGTATCGAAAGGTGGGTCGGCAGCATCGGCACAAAAATGGCGTGAGCCATGGAAAACATCTGTTCGGCGAGATTGGACAGTGACGGTGGACAGTCCAGGATCGCCAGTGAATGGGTTTCACTGAAGGTGGCGAGCGTATTTCTCAACACCCGTTTGCTGCCCTCGAGCGTTTCAAGTTCGGTGTCAAACTTGCGATAGGAAAGGTCTGCCGGCACCAGTGTCAGGCGATCGTACACGGTTTCCACTGCCAGGTCGGCCGCCCTCACTTTACCCTTGAGCAGCTTTTTCGATTTGTAGGTTTTGGTGTCGTCTGTGGTCAGGTACCAGCTTGCCGCACCCTGGGGGTCAAGATCCCAGAGCACGGTGCGTAAATTCGATTGTGCGGCGAGATAGGCGATATTGACTGCCGAGGCGGTTTTACCGACACCACCCTTGAGATTATAGAAGGCGATAATGCGCATACTTTATGCCGCCGGATTAATCGTTTGTCTGTCGATCAACGCGGCGTTCTCATCAGTCGCAGCAGTACACAGGAGCCGGGCCGCAGCGGATATTTTTCCCCGGTGTTAAAGGTTCGGCGGTCGCTGCGTTTGCCATCCTCAAAACAGGTGTCGACGGCGACACCCCAGCGGGCTATGCCGACCTGTTCCGGCATGCGAAACGGGATTGCCTGCGAATGCGCGTTCAGCAGCAACAGAAAAGTATCATCATGAATGATTCGACCGCGTTCGTCCTGTTCCTCAATGGCATCGCCGTGGAGTAAAAGGCCCAGGCAGCGTGCGTAATAGGAGCTCCATTCCTCATCGGTCATCTCCTGGCCGTCAGGCCTCAGCCAGCAGATGTCCTTGACGTTGGCGCCTTTGATGCGGCGACCCTGGAAGAAGTGGCGCCGATGAAATACCGGGTGTGCCCTTCTGAGTTTGATAACAGTACTCACAAAGCTCAGGAATCTGCGGTCGTGGGAGTCCAGTTCCCAGTTGAGCCAGCTGATCTCGTTGTCCTGGCAGTAGGCATTGTTATTGCCATTCTGTGTCCGTCCCATTTCGTCACCCGCCGCCAGCATCGGAACACCCTGCGAGAGCAGCAGCGTGGTCAGGAAGTTACGCTTTTGTTGTGCCCGCGCATTTATGATGTTCAGATTCCTGCTTACCGGCCCTTCACTGCCCATGTTCCAGCTCAGGTTATTGTTTTCACCGTCGCGGTTATCTTCCAGGTTGTCGTCGTTGTGCTTGTCGTTATAGCTGACCAGGTCCTGCAGTGTGAAACCGTCGTGGCAGGTGACAAAATTGATGCTGGCGTACGGCCGGCGGCCGCTCTGCTCATACAGATCGCTGGAGCCGGTGATGCGATAGGCCAGTTCCCCGATGAGACTGTCGTCACCCTTCCAGTAGGCGCGCAGGGTGTCGCGGTAACGGCTGTTCCATTCGGTCCAGCCGACCGGAAAATTGCCCACCTGGTAACCACCCTCGCCCAGGTCCCAGGGTTCCGCGATCAGTTTTACCCGCGACAGCACGGGGTCCTGGTGAATGATGTCGAGGAATGCGCCGAAGCGGTCAACGGCGTGTACTTCGCGCGCCAGTGTCGGCGCCAGGTCGAAGCGGAATCCATCGACATGCATTTCCAGTACCCAGTAGCGCAGGCTGTCGGTGATCAGCTGCAGGACTCGCGGATGCATCATGTTGAGGCTGTTTCCACAACCGGTGTAGTCCATGTAATAGCGTGGCTGATCGGCGACCAGGCGGTAATAGGCGGCGTTGTCGATACCGCGAAAGCACAGTGTGGGGCCCATGTGGTTGCCTTCCGCGGTGTGGTTATAGACCACGTCGAGAATAACCTCGATACCGTTGGAGTGCAGACGCTTCACCATGGTCTTGAACTCGCTGATATCGCCGGTCGCCGAATACGCCGCGTGCGGCGCGAAGTAACCGATACTGTTATAGCCCCAGTAATTGCTCAGACCGTTCTTGACCAGGTGCCGGTCGCTGATAAAAGTGTGCACCGGCATGAGTTCCACTGCTGTGACACCCAGCCGCTTCAGGTGTTCGATCACCGGTTCGGTGGCAAGGCCGGCGTAGGTGCCGCGGTAGGGCGGGGGCACATCAGGATGTTGAATGGTAAAGCCCTTGACATGCAGTTCGTAAATGACCGTGTCGTGCCAGGGGATGCGCAGCGGCCGGTCATCGCCCCAGGTGAAGGCGGTATCGACAACGCGTGATTTGGGCACGCCGTGTGCGCTGTTACGCGCATCAAACATCATATCCCCTGCATTATCGCCGATGGTATAGCCGAACAGTGCATCATTCCAGCGCACGCTGCCGGCGATATCCCTGGCGTAGGGGTCCAGCAACAGCTTGTTCGGATTGAAGCGATGACCGTGGTGGGGATCGTAGGGGCCGTGCACCCGGTAGCCGTAGAGCTGGCCGGGCCGGGCCTCGGGCAGATAGCAGTGCCAGACCTGGTCGGTTTTCCAGCGCATGGTAACACGCGCCGTCTCGCGCCGGCCGCGGCTGTCGAAAAGGCACAGCTCAACCTTTTCGGCGTGCTCGGAAAACAGCGCAAAATTGACGCCTTCCCCGTCCCATGTTGCACCCAGCGGGAAGGCTTCGCCGGGCCAGACAGCGGTATCAGCCCCGTTCATTGCTTCATTTCAATTGCAGCACGATACCGGCCAGTGGGGGCAGGGTGAGACTCAGCGAATACGGCTGGTTCATCCAGGGGGTGTCTTCTGCAACCAGCATATGGTCTCCGTTACCCATATTGCTGCCACCGTAACAGGCAGCGTCCGAGTTGAGGACTTCGTGATATTCGCCGGCTTGCGGTACGCCGATACGATAGCCTTCGCGAGGCACCGGTGTGAGGTTGATCACGGTGATCACAAATTCCTCGTCGGCACGGCGCAGAAAACTCAGTACCGAGTTTTCAGAGTCATGGCAGTCGATCCATTCGAAGCCGCTCCAGTCGAACTCGTAGCGGTGGAGCGCCGCTGTGTTCCGGTAGAAGGTATTGAGGTCGGTCACCAGGCGCTTTACACCCTGGTGCAGCGGGTAATCCAGCACGTACCAGTCCAGCACCCGGGTGCTGTCCCATTCCTCTCCCTGCGCGAATTCCGTCCCCATGAACAGCAGTTTCTTGCCCGGATGACAGAACATATAGGTATACAGTGCACGCAGATTGGCAAAGCGCTGCCATTCGTCGCCGGGCATCTTGTAAAGCATCGAGTGTTTGCCGTGCACCACCTCGTCGTGTGAGAACGGCAGCAGAAAGTTTTCGGTAAAGGCATAGAGCATGCTGAAGGTCAGCATGCCCTGGTGATAGCGACGGTGAATCGGTTCGTTGGCCATGTAGCTCAGGGTGTCGTTCATCCAGCCCATGTTCCATTTCATGTCGAAGCCCAGACCACCGGTCCAGGTGGGGCGACTGACCTGCGGCCAGGAGGTCGACTCCTCTGCAATCATCAGTATGCCCGGCTGTTCTTCGTGCACCGCAATGTTCAGTTCGCGCAGGAAGTCGAGTGCTTCGAGGTTTTCCCTGCCGCCGTAGCGGTTGGGTATCCACTCACCTTCCTCGCGGGAATAGTCCAGATACAGCATGGAGGCCACCGCGTCGACACGCAGACCGTCGATATGCATGTCTTCAAGCCAGAATACAGCGCTGGAGAGGAGGAAATTCTTGACTTCATTGCGCCCGTAGTTGTAGATCAGCGTCGACCAGTCGAGGTGTTCACCCATGCGCGGGTCCTCGTGTTCGTACAGGGCGGTGCCGTCGAAGCGTGCCAGGCCGTGGGCATCCTTGGGGAAGTGGGCAGGCACCCAGTCGAGCAGGACGCCGATGTTGTGGCGGTGACAGCAATCGACGAAATAGCGGAAATCATCGGGACTTCCATGGCGGCTGGTTGGCGCAAAGTAGCCGGTGGTCTGGTAACCCCAGGACGGGTCATAGGGGTGCTCGGTCACCGGTAACAGTTCGATGTGTGTGAAACCCATGTCTTTCACATAGCTGACCAGCGATTCTGCGAGTTGGCGGTAGTCGAGAAATTCACCTTCCGCGCCCCGCTGCCAGGAGCCAAGGTGTACTTCGTAGACCGACATCGGGGTGTGTTGCCAGTCCACAGTCGGCCGTTTTTCCATCCACGCCCGGTCCTGCCAGGCGTAGCTGGACGGCCCGGTGAGCACGGAGGCTGTCTGCGGGCGTACCTCGAAGGCCTGCGCATAGGGATCGGACTTGAGGGTGATTTCGCCGCTGTGGCGATTACGGATTTCGTATTTGTACAGGCCGCCCGGCTCCAGATCCGGAATAAAGAGTTCCCAGATGCCGCTGCCGCCGCGAACACGCATCGGGTGCCGGCGGCCATCCCACTGGTTGAATCCGCCGACCACGCTGACGCGTTCCGCATTCGGCGCCCAGACCGCGAACAGGATACCGCGTATTGCGTCGATTTCGTGTACATGGGCGCCGAGGAAGCGATAGGCATGGCGGTGTTTACCCTCACCAAACAGGTGCAGGTCAAAGTCCTGTAACTGGGGTGGGAAGCTGTAGGGGTCATGGGCCATGCGCTCCCGGTGGCCGTCTTCCCGCCAGATCAGGTGGTAGCGATCCGGTATCGTGCCGGCGCTGCCGCGCCACTCAAACAGGTCGGTTCCGGCTATCCGTTCAAGCGGCAGGTTACCCTCGGCAATGGAGACCTGGTCTGCATTGGGAAGGTAGGCTCGCACCAGGTCTGTTCCATTCTCAGAGTGCTTACCCAGTACGTTAAAGGGATCGTGATGTCTCGCCTGGGCGATCTGTTCGAATTCGGTCTGGCTGTCATTGCTGTGCATGGCTGGCTCTTTGCTGAATTTCAGGGGAAGTACGGTTTGGCACCGGACTCAGGAATCGCCGGGTATTTTAGACGTAAGCCGTGTAAATGCGTAGTGCTGTCAGGGGGATGTTTTATGTCAGAGCGATCCTGTATAACTTATTGAATAGATAGGTAATAGTGGTGTGGTGGTGCGCCGGGCCAGCGTTGGGGCAGCGTTTTCGGGCAAAAAAACCTCACTATAATCATATGACCAGTGCGCCAGACCATACCTGGCAGTCCGCGTCAATCCCGCGATTCCAGCCGGCTGACAGCCGCCCGCAGGGATTCGATTTCGTCCATAAGGTCCAGTGCCAGGGCAACGCCGGCAAGATTAATATCCAGATCCCGTTGCAGCCGCATGGCGATACGGGCTTTTTGCAGGCTGGTACCCGGGAAACGCCAATGCGCCGGATTGCGGCCGGCGGGCTCGAGTATGCCTTCCTCCACCAGTTGCACGACCCACTCTGCGTGTCGGCAACAGGCGTTGCAGAGATCGATCAGCGTAAGTTCAGCCCGTTCGTCCAGTATGAGTCCGCTCAGCAATTCGGTATTCATGGTGGATTAGACTCCCATTCTGCTGCGAGGGTTGAACGCCAGTTCCTGCTCCATCTTGCGGTAGAGTGCTTTGGCCTGGTCACTGTCGGCCGAGGGTAAGGTAATCTGCGGTACCACATAGATATCACCCGGCGGATTACCCGGAATGCCGCGTCCTTTCAGGCGCAGTTTACGTCCACTCGTTGTGCCGGCTGGAATTTTGAGGTCAACAGGTCCGGCCGGTGTCGGTGTCTTGATGGTCGCGCCGAGCGCCGCTTCCCAGGGCGCGACCGGCAGATCGAGAAACAGATCACGGCCTTCAACCCGGTACAGGGTGTGAGCTTTGAACTCTATTTCAAGATACAGGTCGCCGGCTTCACCGCCGCCAAAGCCGGCGGCTCCCTGGCCGGACAGGCGGATTTTCTGACCTTGTCTGACTCCCCTGGGGATTTTCACGTTCAGGCTGTGCGCTCTGGTGGTGACGTGGCCGGCGGCATCCAGTTCGGGCGACTGCAGGGTGATGGTTCGCGCGGCCCCGTGGTAGGCGTCTTCGAGATCAATCAGTACCTTAGCATGGTGGTCCTCACCGCGAGCGCGGAAGCCGGGATGGCTGCCAGGTTGTGTTGCC
>Ga0316201_10001055_pt1 | contig 17768 bp, 12 predicted proteins | sample CS6wburrow_MG_FD_204516 | JGI IMG/M metagenome (GOLD analysis project Ga0316201, IMG submission 204516) | Coastal sediment microbial communities from Delaware Bay, Delaware, United States - CS-6 worm burrow | ecosystem: Environmental > Aquatic > Marine > Coastal > Sediment | place: USA... | reverse complement strand
AAGGTTATATCCACCAGCATTAACCTGATCGTAAGGTATCACCCAAATATTCTCATTAGAGCCAGCATTGTTAATTGAGAAATTAGCAAAATAATTGGCTTCTAGTGAAAATTCACTGGAATTGATGATTTCATTAGCAGCAGTTACAGCTTGAGCATATCTAGGAGTACCCACATATGATTCAGCATTTAAATATAAATCCACTAACATAGCTTGTCCAACATAGAAGTTAACTCTAGCATAAGTCGATGATCCAACATCAGTAGAGAGTAAAGGTACTTGTTCAGTTAATTCTTTTTCAACAAACGCATAAACTGTGGCTCTACTTTCTGTAGCCGGAAGGAATCCTTCAGGAACATCGAATGTCTCAATAATTGGAACATTTCCAAAAATATCCAATAATCTTAAGTAGTACCAGGCTCTTAAAACTTTCAACTCAGCAATAAAAGCTGCTGAATTTGGGTTGTCGACTCCTTCGAATGTAGCAATCAACCTATTACAGGTGTTAATACCTCCATAGCAGAATGACCATACATTATTGAATACACCCTCTCCATCGAAGAAGTCATGTCTGTGGGTTCTTAACCACTGACCTCCATCCTCCCAGTCTGGTCCTTTATGGGGAATAGCAGCTTCATCAGAAGATACCTCCTGGAGAGAAAATAAATTACCATGGTTACCTACACCGTACAAATTGGTGTAAGCCGAGCCCAGGGCAGATATGAATGCATCGTCATTCTGGAAATAAGTTTCCTCTGTTATAACATCCCGAAACTCAGGTTCGAGATCTGAACAAGATGAAAAACTTAATACCCCAATGAGTGCAGCAAAAAGTATTTTATTTAAATTTTTCATTTTTATTATAAGCTTTATAATTTAATTAAAATCCAACATTTACACCAAACGTAAGTGTTCTGGTAAGGAAATAAGTATTTCTTCTGTCAACTCCTGGAGCCAATGGGTCAGCACCACCGGTTCTACCTCCATTATCAACAGAACCAGTATCAGCCAATCTTACGTCAGGATCTACGCCTGTATATCCCGTGATGGTAAATAGGTTCTGACCAGCTACAAATAATCTAACATTTTGAAAGCTAGAATTATCACTAACATCAAGATTATAGCCAAGTGAAGCGTTGTCTAGTCTAATGAAAGAAGCATCTTCCACGTGTACACTGTTATATGAAGCTGTCTTAACATTTGGGTCAGCTAATTCTGTTCTCACGATATTAGCACCTTTAATGTCAGGATTAATTTCATAGAAAGCTCTGTTTGTATTAACAAGTTTATGTCCGAATGCCCCTCTAAAAAAGAGATTCAAATCCCAATCACCGTAAGTGAAGTCATTGTTCATTGAAAGTTCAAAATCCGGAAGACCATTTCCTTGTACTGTCCAGTCTGCTGCATCAATTGCACCGTCACCATTCACATCTTCGAATATATAAGCTCCATTTTCATCAACTCCCGCAAAATTAGGTGCAACAATTTGTCCAATAGGCTCACCTACTTCCAGTAAGTGAAGACCCACACCTGCATCTGTAATGTTCTGTCCAGGAGCACCAAGGTTGGTTCTGAACTCAGAAGGAGTATCTTCAAGATATTCATCCAAAACAGAATTATAAGTAGTAAAGATCAAGCTTGGAGAATAAGAAAGGTTTTCAGTTCCAATAAGGTTATTATAAGTAAGTGCCAATTCAACCCCATTGGTGGTGAAGGCAGCAACATTTCTCCAGGTAAAGTTTGCTAAGTTTGGTGGAACTGGAACTCTGGTAAAGAGGATCAAGTCATCTGTCTTTCTTGAGAATAGATCCAGGGTACCTGTAATTTTAAAATCCATCAAAGCAAAGTCAACACCGAAGTTAATCTCTGACTTCGTTTCCCACTTAAGATCTGGATTCGGATTGGTTGTAGGACCATATGATGGAACAAATGCTCCATTGTAGAAGAATTGAGCACCAGGACTGAAGATGGACTCAGCCAGGAATGATTGACCAGGAAGGTTTCCTGTCACCCCGTAACCCAATCTTAGTTTCAAGTTATCTACACCTGATATTTCAGTAATCTTGGAGATGTCAAGTCCGGCAGAAACTGCTGGGAATATACCATGCTTGTTTCCTTCACCGAATCGATCTGATCCTTCTCTTCTTACACTGGCAGAGAAGAAATAGGTGTCATCAACATTAACATTCACCCTTCCAAACTGAGCTTCCAGTTTATATCCATTGCTATAAGAAAACGGAGTTGCAAGACCTGTTAAAACCTCAGCAGAAGCTCCGATCTGGTTATAGGTATTGTTATCTAACAAGTATCCACCTGCAGTAATACCCTGACCCTCAAACGTAAATTCCTGGAAAGAATATCCTCCGAGTACAGTGTATATAATATTTCCTGATTCTCCAGTATAACGGGCAGTTGTTTCATACAGATCGTTTTTGCCTATATCAGTCTGTCGTACGGCCACACCATTTCTACTTATTCCTTGTCGGTAAAGAGCGGTTCTTGGATAGTATTCACCTCTGAAGAAATCATTTTTTTGCTTTGCATATGAACCCATGATCTTAAGGCCAGGGATTACTTCATAAGTAGCAGCAATATTGGTTAGCAATTCAGTTCTTTCTCCATCGTTGATGTTTTGCTGTACCATCGCTACTGGATTAAATACATCGAATCCTCCAGGCTCATTGTAAGAACCATCATCCTTGAATACACTAGAAGTAGGATTAAATATAGATGCATATCTAAATGCTTCTGAATAGCCAAAATCTGATTTCCTGTTGGTAGTAATAAAATTAATATTTACAGATAACTTATCATCTAAGGCTTTTTGTGTTAACGCAAGACTTCCATTCAACTGCGAGAATCCGGTATTTACTACAATACCTCTTGCATCTCTGAAGTTCATTGAAGCACGATAAGTGGTTTTTTCACTTCCCCCAGATAGAGAGAGGTTATGTGAATGAGTGATTCCTGATTGACCAATTTCATCATACCAGTCTGTATTGCCTCCTGCATCGATTCCTCCAGCTTCTCTGAATTCAGCTGCTGAAAGGAACGCGGGCTCTTTAGAGATTGATTCTGCGGCAATGTATCCATTGTATTCAATTTTAGAGGTTCCCTTTTTACCTTTCTTGGTGGTAACAAGAATTACCCCTGATGATCCCCTGGTACCGTAAATAGCAGCAGCAGATCCATCTTTCAATACATCAATAGACTCAATATCCATCGGATCGATGTTGGATAGTGAAGCACCAGGTACGCCATCTACGATTACTAGTGGCTCAGTCTGAGCACCAATAGTAGAAAGACCTCTTAGTCTGATTCCAAAGGATCCGTTAGGGTCACCACCAGGTCTTGTAATGGTAAGACCAGCAACCTTACCCTGAAGCAATTGCTGTGGTGAGTTAACATTACCTCTGTTGAAGTCTTCAGATTTAACACTGACAATAGAACCTGTAACCTCTTTCTTGGTCTGAGTTCCATAACCAGTAACTACAATCTCTTCCAGCAATTCCCCCGCAGAAAGTACAATATCGATGACATCAGATGCCCCGATTGTTACTGTCTGTGAAGTATATCCTGTGTAAGAGAATTGTAAACTCGTGGCTCCTTCCGGTACTGAAAGTGAATAGTTACCATCTATATCTGTGATGGTTCCTACATCAAATCCAACTACCAGGACATTAGCCCCGATCAATGTTTCTCCGGTTTCAGCATCAGTTATTGTACCGGTAATGGTCCTCTGACCAAATCCCGACACAGCAACCAGTAAGGCCAAAACCAACGAATACGTTAGTTTAAAAAATAATTTTTTCATGTGGCTTTAACGATTTGAGAATTAACAATTTATTCAACTTAGTGTGAAAATTACACGCAAGAAAGCGGTAAACATAATAAAATATTGCAAAACCTTAAACATCCTCTTTCCAATTTTTCCTAAATAAGATTTTTTAGAATTTAATAAACCGACTTAAATTCACGTTATAATCTATTGGGGAATACAACTAAAATAAGGATAAATACATATTTGCCACTTTGATGGTCTTAATCACTCAGATTTCTCAAAGTCCTTGTTACATTTGCCTTCCTACTTAATTAATTACTAAGCGTGAAAAGAATTTATATACTTATAACGTCTATTATATTCATTACGTCCTGTCAATCTGTAAATCCAGAATGGGAACAACAATCCTTAAATCCGGAATTATTACATAAGTCCATGAAAAAATTATCAGATGTCATTGTATATGACATCTTCTCACCTCCGCAAGCCAGCCGTAATTATGTGTATCCCAGTATTGCCGCCTATGAAGTCCTCAGACATACTGACGAGAATTACAAATCTATGGCAGGCCAGCTTAAAGGTTTAAATTCTATACCTCTCCCTCAGGCAGATGTTACTTACAATTATTCGCTAGCATCTGTAATTGCATTTCTTAAAGTAAGTAAAGCTTTGATTTTTTCTGAAGAAAAAATTCAAACATTTCAAAATGAAGTACTTCAGGAATTCAATGAATTCCGGATGCCAGATGATGTCTATGAAAGATCCCTGGCATATGGCAATGAAGTTGCAGATCACATTTTAAATTGGGCAGATAAAGACAATTATAAAGAAACAAGATCATTTCCTAAGTATACCGTAACAGAGGATCCGGCTAAATGGAAGCCAACTCCTCCAGGGTATATGGATGGAATCGAGCCGGCATGGAATAAGATTAGAACATTTGTCATTGATTCAGCTCAACAATTTCAACCACCATTTCCTACAGATTATAATATGAATGAAGGTTCTACTTTCTATGAGGAGGTTATGGAGGTTTATACTGTTGTTAATGATGCCGGAGATGAAGAAAAAGAAATTGCCAGTTTCTGGGACTGCAACCCTTATGTATTAAATGTAACGGGACATATTATGCATGCCACTAAAAAGATAACCCCTGGTGGTCACTGGATTGGAATAACTGCTATTGCTTGCAGAAAAGCTGAGGCAGACATGCTTGAAACAACACGGGCATATATGATGACTTCAATAGCACTGGCTGATGCTTTTATATCCTGCTGGGATGAAAAATACAGAAGCAACCTGACCCGTCCTGAAACTGTTATCAATGAACACATTGATGAAAAATGGCTTCCCATTTTACAGACCCCTCCATTTCCTGAGTATACAAGCGGACACAGTGTTATCTCAAGTGCGGCCGCAATTGTATTGACAGATATCTTTGGTGACAATTTTGAATTTGAAGATGATGTGGAAGTAGAATATGGGTTGCCGGTAAGAAAGTTTAAATCTTTTCTTCATGCTTCTGAAGAAGCTGCAGTTTCAAGACTTTACGGTGGGATTCATTATCGGCCTGCGATCGATAATGGTGTAACGCAAGGAAGGGCATTAGGTCGATTTATTCTAAAAAATACTGTTACAAAAGAATCCTAATCAAAAAGAGGTCAAGCCAAAAAATGACTTAACCTCAATAAAGATTGTTCGTATTTAACCTTATTTCTTATCCAGCAGGAGCCGTAGCCGTCAGGTTGATAGATAATCCGATATCATTACTGATGGCCTTATCTTTTAGATTTTCAAAAAATGAAGGAGATCCATATTTGATTCCCCATTGGGTACGATCAATTGTAAACGCCGGAGAATTTACTTTGATAGCTCCATCTTGCATCTGGACATTAGCTTTGAATCCTACTTCTTTAACTGTTTCTTTCAACGTGAGATTACCATAAACAAGATGTGTAGCTTCCGGATCACTGACTAGATCGGTAACTTTAGTAATCTCAAATGTCGCAGTAGGATATTTTTTTACATTAAAAAAATCATCAGCTTTATCCTCATTGTCTCCTTTAAGGTGAGATTCAAGATATGCTTTCTGATTTCCCTCCAGGTCTGTAACAACAATTGAATTCATATCAATGGTGAATGACCCTCCTGTCACTTTACCATCTGATACTGATATAGATCCTTCATTTAAGTTAATGGTCCCGGTATGTGTAGCTGTTGGCTTTGACCCTTCCCAGTTAATTACACTATTGGTAACGTCTACAGCATAGTCTACACCTTGTTGTTCAGCAACTTCTCCGGCATCACTGACATCAGCTTTTTCTCCACTGGCTTGCTTACATGAAGTAAGTGCTACAAAAGCAATACTTAGCATTAATAATTGAAATTTGAATTTCATAGTCATAGAAATTTTTAGTTGATTGATATAATAGTTGTGTTAGATATTACGCGGGATATAAACGTATTGAACATTAATTTGTTTACACGTGATTTTATCCTATTAATCTATTTCTTCAAATAATAGCAGCATCCGTAAGATCGTTGATGCTATTGAGAATCACTACATTATCTTTTGGTTCCAATTGTTGACTGACCGTCTGATATCCGGAGATACAGATCTTGCAATCTGTCACATGTCGCGATAGATTATCAAGATAGGGTTGTAAATCCATATCTGTGAAGCTATCATTAAAGAATGTGAAGATACATTTAGCCTGGAGAATCGATTGGGCCTCAAGTACATCAATTATGGCCACATTGGTACCTAAATTAATTACATCATGCCCCCTGTGTTTCAGGACGAAATGCAAGTATAATAAACTGAGCTCCTGGGTCTCGCCTTCCGGCAAATAAATAATGCACTTAGACCCTGTAGGCTCTGTCTTCAATTGGTCAATGACCACATGCAATTTACGGCGGATAATGTGGGTTACGAAACTTTCATGGACTCCCTTAATTGACCCTGTGAACCACATAGAACTGATCCTGTCAAGAAAAGGATAAATAACCTTATCCATTGTCTCTTCCATTCCCTCTGACTCAATGTGCTTATTAAGTATCCTGCTAAATTTTGTCTCATTCAATTCAAACATAGACAACATTAACCCATCGACCTGGCCTTCGTGTTGAGTATCGATTTCTGAAATTTCGGCAACCTTAGAAGAGATCTCCCCAGGTTTCATACTGGCTATCTTTGATATCTTGATTCCATTCTTATTGAGTAAGGCGATGTTGAGGATTTTTTGCAGATCTTCTTCCAGATAATATCTGATATTGGTTTCTGTGCGTCTGGGAGTAACTATATCATACCTCTTTTCCCACATTCTCAATGTGTGGGCCTTAACGCCAGATAATTTTTCGATATCTTTTATGGAATAGATTACCATTATTGATGGTTCAATTACAATTTTCGCCTATCTGATATAACACTATGGTCATATTTTTGTTTAATAAATGATTTGAATAGAATTTTTTGTTAAAAAATGAGTTCATTCACCAGGGCAAGGTAAGGTAGATTATCTTTTACTGTATGAAAAAATTAAACTGATTGATATGAAAATTGGCATCGTTTGTTACCCTACCTATGGAGGAAGTGGTGTTGTTGCAACTGAATTGGGTCTGGGTCTTGCCAGGAAAGGTCATAAAGTACATTTCATTACTTATAAGAGACCTCCAAGGTTAAGTGTATTCCAGGAGAATATTTTTTTCCATGAAGTGAACTCCATGTCCTATCCATTATTTGAATATACACCTTATGAAACAGCTCTTGCAAGCAAGCTGGTAGATGTGGTGCAATACGAAAACCTTGATTTGCTTCATGTCCACTATGCTATCCCGCATGCTGCCGTAGCATATATGGCTAAGCAAATACTTAAAAGCCAGGGTATACATATCCCTATTGTTACAACTCTTCACGGAACTGATATTACTCTTGTTGGTGCGGATGTATCTTTTGCTCCCGTTGTTGAATTTTCTATTAATCATTCAGATGGTGTAACAGCGGTATCCAATCACCTTAAGCAAGAGACATTGTCTACTTTTGACATTGAGCATGATATCAGGGTCATATATAATTTTATAGATTTTAATCGATTTAAAAAAGAAAATAAGGACCACTTCAAGATGGCCATTGCCCCAAATGGTGAAAAAATCCTAACTCACACATCTAATTTCAGAAAGGTTAAAAGGGTCTCGGATGTCATTAAAGTATTTGAAAAAGTCAATCAATCTGTTCCTTCCAAGCTTTTGTTGATCGGTGATGGGCCAGAGCGACCACATCTTGAAATCATGTGCAGAGAAATCGGATTATGTAGTGAAATAAGATTTCTGGGAAAACAAGATGCCGTAGAAGAATTATTGGCCATCTCTGATCTATTTATCCTTCCATCAGGAAATGAAAGTTTCGGACTTGCCGCTCTGGAAGCCATGGCATGCGAGGTGCCGGTAATATCTTCAGACATAGGTGGTCTGAAAGAAGTTAATATAGATGGTGTTACAGGATTCACTTGTGGCGTAGGCAATGTTGCTGAAATGGCCAGAAAATCACTTCAGCTTTTACAAGATGAGGGTATGTTGGCTCAATTCAGGTCTCAAGCATTAGAGCAAGCTCAAAGATTTGACATTGAGAATATTGTGCCAGTATATGAAGAATACTACGAGGAAATAGTTGCCAAATCAGCCGTAAAAGCTCATTAATCGATAAATAGGATTTTTGTTACAAAACTATCCGGATCTCCAAAGTTAGAGCTGCCTGTACTGAATACTAAATATACCCCTGTCGTGACACGTTGCCCCGATAAGTCTTCCCCATTCCAGATGGCCTGACCACCCAATGAACGTGCTTCGTAAACCAGACGTCCATTGATATCTGTAATCTTGATCTCAGCATTTTCAGCCAATCCTTTTACAGCAATAGGGCCATTGTATGACGGGTCGACCGGATTGGGGAAAGCATATACATTAGGACTGTGGGTATTTCTCCCAATAGTTGTTTCGGTTCTGATTGCCTGGATGCCTTTATTGGTAACTATGTACATTTTACCGCTTCGACCATCGAATGCAAGGTCTACAATTTCATTATCGAATAACGGAGAATTACTGATATCATAGCGGGCAATCTGAACATCTCCGGTCGATGATTGAACAAATATTCCATTCCTGGTACCAAACCATTTGCGATCAGCACCATCAACTTCAATGGTTCTAACTTCTTCCGTCTCCAGTAAGAAGGCACCTATCCCTTCTACTTCTACCGTAGGCCTGACCCCTCCATACTCGTTGCTAAATACATCCTGACCACTTTCAAATAAAATGACACCTTCAGTAGTCCCTACCCAGATATCTCCCTGACGATCTGATTCCACTGTATATATTATTGAAGTAGGTATAACACTATTATTCAGGTTGATCAGCCTTCTGCTGTCGTCAGATGTCGATGATGGGTCCTGACCTTCGTTAAAAACAAAAACCCCGTTGGTATTGCCAAAAGATACTACCCATTTATTACCCTGACCGTCAATTGCCAGATCACCTACCCTTCTGTCACCCTGAATGGTCCAGCTATACCACTGATCATCTGTATCTTTCATTACAATCGGTCTGGCAGTATTATAATTGGTGACCCACAACTGTCCCTCATGCATCAACATATCAGAGACCCTGACTTTCCCATCACCGATGGAGGGTTGGAGCTCAGAGTTCTGTTCATTATAAATCTTGTAATCTTTGGATTCAAGAGTTAACTCCATGATGCCCTTCCAGAATGTTCCCAGAAATAAGGACTCATTGTCATCTGAAAACTCTACTCGAAAAAAGTTGATTAAATCATTATCCTTAATTGGTTCAAAATTTCCTTCATTGATATTTTCCCAACCATCATCTTTCAACAGATATATTCCATCTCTGCTGAATAGATCTCCATAAGAATCAGTGACACCGCCGGAAGCAATTGCAACAACATCGGGACTGATTGCTATATCAGAAGCTTTTTCAGTAAGTGGTGAATCGAAATTAAGTCGCTTGCACATCATATCTCCAGTCATATACCTGAAATCCCTGAAGTTATCCGCATACCACAATCGACCTTCATTATCCTGGATAGCATATCTTACTCGGTCAATACATCCTCCAGGGATTTCATCTAATTCTCCACCTTCCCACAAGAGAAGTCGGCTGGCAGAAGATGCCCTTAACCCTATCAATAGATCACTGGCTCCAGATGAGAGGAAAGTAATGTTATAGTTGTTATCCGCTTCTTCATATACTTCAGAAAATTGAATTAGATCTTGATTGCTTTTGTAGATGCTTAAACCATCAGTAAAGTATAATTCATTATTGAATTCTTCAATTGACACTGCCTCATACAGTGAAGGAAGATTATAGGATTCATCAACCAATGTCCATTGATTAAAATCTCCAATGTTGGGTATCTCAGCCTCATTAATTAAATAAAGTCCATCTTCAGTAGCAGCAAGTAATAAATCACCATACTTTTCTATGTCATATACGGGAGTATTGGTAAAAACTGTAGAACCAAACTCTAACCTGGAAGAACGATATTCCAGAATTCCGAAAGCAGTTGAGAAAAAGATCCTTTCCTGATCAGCAATATGAACATCATTGATTTTTCTGCTGCCGATGATATTGGAATTGTCTCTTATTGAAGATTCATTTAAAACTTCACCATCCTTTATGATGTCTATGTTGCTATTATTATAGACGATTATCAACTGCTCGTTAAAGTGATCGTATTTTATTAAGTCTATCCCGGTATCACTTAACCCATCTACCTTAGATATGAAAGAGGGTGATAAATCATTTTTGTCTAAAATAAGAAGTGACAGGTCGGTTGCATAATAAATATGGTCATCACTTTGAGTTACCCATTTCCCTGTTTGATAAGGAAGCAATGATTCCCATTCACCGATCGCTGCAGTTTCCTGACCCCTCAACAAAAAGGAGGTCATTAAGGAAAATACGAATAAACCAATAATCCTGGTTGTACCTGTCATAGATGAACAATATAACCTTACCATTTGAGAAATATTGCAGTTATTTTTCGGTTTTCTTTAGCAACTTTTCATAAAGCCTGGTCTCATCCAGGTATTCATATACTTCCTGAGGGATAAGATATTGAATGGAGTGTCCTCGTTTTACCTGATCTCTGATATAGCTCGCTGAAATATCCAGAAGAGGAGCTTCATAAATCTTTATTGTTGCATGATCTTCCCATTTCTTAGTGGAATATTTAGGGCGCTTGTATATATATATATCATAATCAGAGATGAGCTTCTCATAGTTTTTCCATTTATGAATGGTGCGTAGATTGTCTCCTCCCATGATCAATACAAATTCATACTCAGGATATTTTTCACCCAGGTAAGCTAGTGTGTCGATGGTGTACGATGGTTTGGGCATTGAAAATTCAACATCAGAAGATCTCAACAACAGATTATCTCCAATAGCCAGGTTGACCAGATGAAGTCTATCCCGATCTTTAGCTAATGTGTTTTTTTTCTTCAGTGGATTCTGTGGACTTACAACCATCCACACCTGATCAAGATCTGTATTCTGAGCCATGAAATTGGCTATGATCATATGACCGACATGAACAGGATTAAATGATCCGAAGAATAAGCCTACCTTCATTAACCGAAGTTAGTTACTCATCATTACCGGCATGACCAGCATGAGAAGGTTTTCTCCTTCTTCTTGTTCTGAAGGAAGTAAAATACCTGCCCTGTTAGGAGATGACAGCTCAAGAACAACATCATCAGACTCAAGCACTCCCAACATTTCAATCAGAAACTTGGCATTAAAACCGATGGTCATTGGATCTCCTTTATAGTTGCAGGACAGTTGTTCGGTAGCTTCATTGGAAAAGTCAAGATCCTGGGCACTAATAGTAAGGCTTGCTTCAGTGAGGCTTAGAATAACCTGATTGGTAGTTTTATTGGCATAAATAGCTATTCTTTTCAGTGAGTTCTGAAAATCTCTTCTTCCCAGCACCAAAGTATTGGGATTATCAACTGGGATTACAGCATTGTAATCAGGATACTTGGCATCAATCAATCGACAGATGACTTTCGTGTCGCCGAAGGAGAAGAAAACGTTTTTCTTGTTAAAGCTCATACTGATTTCCTCTTCATCATTGACAGCATTCTTTAAGAGCGTCAATCCTTTTTTAGGCACGATGAAAGATGAGGTAATCTCTGAGCTGATATTCCCGAAACTATATTTAACAAGCTTGTGAGCATCTGTTGCTACAAATATGATTTTATTGAAATCCACTTGAACATAAACCCCAGTCATAGATAATCGAAGCTCATCATTACTGGTTGCAAATATGGTCTTGCCGATCGCATTGTTTATCGTATCATTATTCAGGACTACTACATTAACTTCATCTTCTGACGGAATTTGAGGAAAATCATCCGTCTTGTCACCTGCCAGTTTATATTCTCCATAACTGGATTTGAGTGTAATACCGCTGGTTTCTATATCAGCAGTGAAGGTTACCGGTTGATCTGGAAGTGCTCTTAGAGTATCAAGCAATATTTTAGCAGGAACAGCAATCTTTCCATCTTCCTGAGCCAACACCTCCACATGACAAATAATGGAAGTTTCCAAATTGGTAGCAGTTATGGTCAAGGTGTTATCCTGAAGATCAAATAAGAAATCTTCCAGGATAGGCAGAACCGGATTAGGATTAATAGACCCACTTGCTACCTGTAGCTTTTTAAGTAACTCTGATGATGATACGTCAAATTTCATAATGTAATTGATTGAAGCAACAAAAATACACCATCTTGGATTATTTCCTAATCTATTGGATCATTGGATGGATCAACAATAAGATATTCTTATCCTTCTGCTCGTCCTTGAATGATCGTTAATAATTCTACATTTGTGGGTTGAAACATTTGCCATGAGCATAAATAGAAAGATAGGTCCTGAAATAAAGCCCATTGATGACATCCATCTCCCTGAAGTTTCTTTTTATACACTGGGAAATGGAGTCCCTGTCTACGAAGTAAATACGGGGACTCAAGAAGCGTTTAAGCTTGAAATTCTGACCATCGGTGGACGATTAAATGAATCAAAAAAAATGGTTTCAAGGGCTACAGCGTCTTTGATCCGTGAGGCTACTCAAGACTATTCGCAGAAAGAGCTGGCAGAAAAACTGGATTATTATGGCGCTGCTTTATCGTCTAAGTTCAACATGGATGTTACTTCATTGATACTTTTTTCTTTAAATAAACATGCGGCATCCGTAATACCTGTAATAGGAAGTATATACTTAAGGCCTGAATTCTCTGAAAAAGAACTCGATAAATATATCCAACGAAACATTCAGAACCTAGACATCGAATTAACTAAGAATGATGTCCTTGCTTACAGGGAATACACTGAGCAATTGTTCGGAAAGGAAAACATTTATGGATATAATAGCACAGCAGATCTTTACCAGAATTTGACTGTAGATGATTTAAAAGATCACCATTACACTCATTATAGTTTACAGAATACCGTCATTGTCTTATCAGGTTGCATCACAGATGAAATCAGGGACGTATTGGAAATGGAGTTTGGCTCTTTTAAAAAGATATCCGCCATTTCGGTTTACAAGGATGTCCCTACTTCCATAGGCCAGAATAAAGTAGTCCTTTCGGGAAAAGGGAAAGTTCAGGATTCTATCATCATTGGACGTAGATTATTTAATAAACAACATCCTGATTATGCACCAATCATTTTAGCTAACACCATTCTAGGAGGTTATTTCGGATCCCGGTTAATGAAAGTTGTGCGTGAAGAGAAAGGTTATACTTACAATATCGGAAGCTACCTTGATATGCTTAAATATGATGGATTCTATTACATTTCGACAGATGTCGCACCAGAAAACACTGAAGATACCATCAATGAAATATATCGGCAGATTGATTTATTACAAAAGAACCTGGTTTCTGATGGTGAGCTGTTGATGGTCAAGAATTATATTCTTGGCAATATTCTCAATATGCTTGATGGGCCCTTCAAGGTTTCGAGTTGGGTTAAAACACTCGTAACACATGACGTCTCACTACTTAGAGGCCATGAGATCATCCAGGAATTGCAACACATTGATGGTAGAAAAATCAGGGAAATCTTTAGAAAATATTATCAGCCCTCTGATGTACTTGAATTGATTGTTAGGTCTTGAGAAATTGGTCTGATTATTGACTTTAATAATTAGATAAAAAAATGTGAATTAATTATATTTTTGCGGTTGACTTGTCTTTAGACTTTGGTCTCCGGATGTAATCTTCAATGAACATTTAGATCTCTTTCTGACGCTTTGCACAATCAGAATTTAAAATGGCATAATGATATTTGCCATTTTAAATACCCATTAAGGGAATTGAATAGGAGAATCAATCGTTAAAGATGCGTCAACCATTTATTACAGGAAGACAAAGAATATAAATATAAACGCCAATGAAGTTATTCAGCTTCTTTACACAAGAATTAGCTGTAGATCTCGGAACTGCCAATACACTAATCATCCAGGATGATGTAGTTGTTATTGATGAGCCGAGTATTGTTGCTGTCAATAGATTTACCAATGAGGTCATTGCTGTTGGATTCAAAGCCATGCAGATGCATGAAAAGACCCATGAAAATATAAAGACCATCAGACCTTTAAAAGATGGAGTAATTGCCGATTTTCAAGCTGCTGAGGCTTTAATTCAGGGATTGATAAATCTTATGGGTGATAAAAGAAGGTTTTTTACTCACTTAAAGATGGTTATCTGTATTCCTTCCGGTATTACAGAGGTAGAGAAAAGAGCAGTTTTTGATTCAGCAGATCACGTTGACAGCAAGGAGACATATTTGATTCACGAACCCATGGCAGCAGCCTTAGGTATAGGACTTGATGTGGAAGAGCCCGTAGGAAATATGATTATTGATATTGGAGGGGGAACAACTGAAATTGCTGTAATTGCCTTGTCAGGAATTGTCACCGATCAATCCATAAGGACCGCAGGTGATGAATTCACAATGGACATCATCGATTATATGAAGCGTAAACATAACATTCTGATCGGTGAGCGTACAGCTGAGCAAATTAAAATACATGTCGGTGCAGCAGCAACAGAATTGGAAAATCCACCGGAGAAGTTTGCCGTTAACGGTAGAGACCTCCTTACAGGTATTCCTAAGCAAGTCTTTACCAATCATGTTGAAACAGCGGAAGCACTAGATAAATCCATTGCCAAAATAGAAGAGGCCGTTCTTAAAGCACTTGAGGATACACCCCCTGAGCTAGCCTCTGATATTTATAAGACTGGAATTTATCTGACAGGTGGTGGAGCACTATTAAGAGGATTGGCTCCCAGAGTTTCTGCCAAGACTAAGTTAAGGGTTCATGTAGCAGAAGATCCACTCAGAGCTGTTGTGCGAGGTACTGGAATTGCTTTAAAAAATACAGACAGATACTCTTTCCTTATTGACAGGAGAAGCATTTAATTGATTACGGGTTGAGTTCATATGCAAAATATTCTACAGTTATTCGCTCGATACGGATCCCATATCTTGTTTCTGGGACTGGAGATATTTTGTTTTATTCTAATCATTAATTTCAATAAGACTCAAAAAGACATTTATCTCAATTCTATCAACTTGTTTAACGGAAAGTTGACAGAAAGGGTAGATAAAACCCGGGATTATCTGAAACTTCAGGAAATCAATGATAGTCTCACTAATGAAAATTCAAAGCTTATCCAACGGCTTATCAATGAAAGCAGAAGCAACCTGCCTAATCTTGAAATGGATATCCCAGAAGACTATGTCATTATACCTGCCCTTGTATGCGATAAGACCATCAATCTAAAGAACAATTATATCACGCTGTGTAAAGGTGAAAAAGATGGTGTAAAATCCGGGATGGGAGTAATCTCTAACAATGGAGTGGTCGGATTAGTAAGAAGTGTTTCGTCTGATTTTTCTATCGTGTTGCCAATCATTAATCTTCTTTCAAGGACCAGTGTTTCGATTAAGAACAGTAATTATTTCGGTACAATGAAGTGGCAAGATTCCAATCCCCTTAAAATGGTTGTGGAAGAGGTTCCTAAACATGCCAAGATTACTGAGGGTGACACCATTATTACCAGCGGTTATTCAACTGTATTCCCAAAAGGAATTCCAATAGGCAAGATTACCAATTTCTACGTTGAGCAAGGTTCTGCAAATTTTTCCATTGATGTAGAGGTTAATGAAGACCTCGCAAGACTGGAATATGCTTATATTATCGATTATAAGAAGAAAGCACAAAAGGATTCTTTAACCAATCTGGTGATCAATGAATAGAGTTATATGGTCCAATGGCATAAGATTCATAGTGCTCCTATTAATTCAGACATTAATACTCAGAAGGGTGACCTATGACTGGGGAAGCCTCGGGTATCTCCATATCCTTATTTATCCATTATTCATTTTATTACTGCCCATTAAGACACCAAGAGCATTGGTACTTGCGTTAGCATTTCTTATGGGAATAGGAGTAGATATGTTTTATAACAGTCTCGGTGTACATGCTAGTGCATTGGTATTTATGGCCTACTTTCGACCATTTGTCATGAAAATCCTCGAGCCATATGGTGGCTATAATGTTGAGGACAGCCCTACGATCAGAAATTTTGGTACTGGATGGTTCTTTACCTATGCTGCCATACTCTTGTTTCTGCATATATTCTTCTACTTTTGTGTAGAAGCATTTTCATTTGTTTTTATTTTCGAGATCATGCTGAACACCATTTTCAGCTTTGCAATTTCGATCATTATTATTTTTATCATTCAGTTAATCTTAAGGCCTAAGTATTAATATGAAGAGATTGGCAGAAAGACAAAATGTAATCATTATCCTGTTCATTATAGGGGGTGCTCTACTGATTCTAAAGGCTGCTCATCTCCAGATCATTGATTCCAGCTACCGAGATCAGGCAGAAAGAACAACATTAGCAAAAAACACAAGGTATCCTGCCAGAGGTATGGTCTATGATAGAAATGGAACACTTGTAGTTTCCAATGCACCAATTTATGATATCGAAGCGGTCTATAATAACATAGACCCTAAAATGGACACTACTTTATTTTGTAAACTTCTTGATATAGATAAAGCCACTTTCAATGAAAGGTTGAATAAAAACTGGTCCGATATCAGATACAGTAAAAACTCCAATTTTATTTTTTTAAATAAAATCGAACCAAATGTTTTTTCAAGGTTCCAGGAGCATCTCTATAAATTTCCCGGTTTCTATCCGATTGTAAGAAACATCCGAAGTTATCCTGATAGTTGTGGTGCACATGTGCTTGGATACCTTAGTGAGGTAAATAATCAGGATCTGGCAAAAGGTTCCTACAATTACGTCATGGGCGACCTCATCGGTTCAAGTGGGCTAGAAAAAAAGTATGAAGCCGACTTGCGTGGAGAGAAAGGCATTGAATATATGCTCAAAGACAATTTAGGACGTGATGTCTCTTCATATAATGATGGAAGATTAGATTCATTTGCTGTCACCGGTGAAAATTTGACTTTGACCCTTGATATTGATCTACAGAAATATGGAGAACAATTAATGGTGAATAAAATTGGTGCTGTCATTGCTTTGGAACCATCCTCAGGAGAAATACTTGCTATGGTAAGTGCTCCAACTTTTGATCCTAATCTTTTGAGTTTTTCCAAAAAAAGGGGTTCAGCATTCGTTCAGCTTGCCAGCGATACACTATCCAAGCCGCTGTACAATCGAGCTATTAATGCCAAATACCCACCCGGATCTATATTTAAGCCTGTTTTTTCATTAATCGCCCTCCAGCATGGTACTACTTATCCTAATAGATTCATCAGATGCGATGGTGAGTATGTATTAAGCAGAAAAACAGGTGAGTCCCAAGGTTGCCACTCTCATGTTTCTGCGCGAAACATTCAGATGGCAATCCAACACTCATG
>Ga0316201_10001054_pt1 | contig 17770 bp, 14 predicted proteins | sample CS6wburrow_MG_FD_204516 | JGI IMG/M metagenome (GOLD analysis project Ga0316201, IMG submission 204516) | Coastal sediment microbial communities from Delaware Bay, Delaware, United States - CS-6 worm burrow | ecosystem: Environmental > Aquatic > Marine > Coastal > Sediment | place: USA... | reverse complement strand
AGCCTTACGGTCGCGTTACGGAGTCTGACAGCCGGCTTTTCGTCGACGACGGCTCAGTCCGAGGCCCGCCAGACCCGCGCCGAGCAACCACAGCGTGCCGGGCTCCGGCACCGCAGTCGGATCTGGGTCTGGATCCGGATCGACATCGTTGTTGTCGATCAGGAACAAATAGCGTCCCTGTGCGGCAATTCCGAAAGTCGGATCGAATTGGAAAAAACCGCTGAAGTCGGACGGCAGTACGCTGAAAGCATCCGGACCAAAAGCGCCCGTCAAGGCGTTATAGTTGTTGCACGCGAGTATCGTGCCTGGATCGTCACAAAATTCATTGTTCGTATCGAACGCGTCGGCGCCGATACCCCTATAGTCATCAAACCCAAGCCCCAACTCTGCCAACAGGTCGAACGACGTGCCGGCGCCATTGTCGAATCCGATACTGGAGGTTGCGTCACTGCCGACCGTGATCTGTCCGTAGTTGAATTCCAGCGCAAACACGCCGTTGGTGAGATTGAACATCGCCAACTGGAACAGGTTATCCGATTCCACGATGCCCTCCGAGTCCACACTGCCCCACTGAATTCGGATGGCGTTTGGAATACCGGGTGCCGGTTCCTCGCCCACATTCGTTGTGCTGTAGCTGAAGGGGTTTGTTTCGCTGTTATCGAGAAACGGTGCGATCACGGCGCCGCCAAAGCTCACGGTACCGTTGGAATTGATTGTCAACGAAGTCGTCGAGACGCCAAAAAAATCGAACGTGAAGCCGAGGGCGATGTCGGCCAGAGACGCTGCACTCGACTCCACCGGTTCGGTCCAGATGCCGAAACCGGTATCGTCGTCGATGCGAATAGCACGGGCGTTGGCGCTGAATGATGCCGCCAGCAGACCCGCTGCCGCTACGGACAATAACGCGATTTTTCCCAGACGCTGTTTCATGATCATTCTCCTCATTCGATCAGCCGCCACTGGCTGAACTACGGGAGCGTCCATGCTCGACCTGGTATTCCAATCTCCGGGTCCGGGGATTGCGATGCCGCAAAATAGACGGCGATGATCTTGACCTGCAATTTTTGGACCGAACAGGCCTTTCCGCCGAATTTTCAGCTGCTTAGGATTTCCGCCCTTCAGCGTCGACGGTCACGCGATTTGTGGGGTGTAAATTTTTCCGACAGTAGCTGCTGCCCGATATTTTGAACCCGCACGGAAGATGGGATACGTAAAACGTCGACTCTGAGCCGCGTTACAGACCGGCAGGCTCCGGCTGCCGCTCTCTATGCACCAGGATCCATTCAGCGTGCTCGGAGAGTGCCGCGTCACCGAGTCCCTGCAGGACCTCGCGCCGCTCTGTGTTGTTCGTTGCTTCTTTAAGGCGTCGACGCGCATTGGAAAACACGTTCTCCATGAACTGGTATTGCTTGGTCAACTCACGATCCGCTTTGCGCTGCGTATACACTTCCGCGATACCGGCGATTAGCGGCAGTACACCCATCAGAATAATTAACGAGTCGCGCTTATCATTGCCAATATCTGTGAGGAAGAACGCGAGCAGACAAGCGACCACGATACCGCCCCAGAGGCACGCCAATGTAACGATATCGGTAAGTCGATTCATTTTCATACGCTGCAAGGACTTCGAGCGATAGTATTCGAGCTGTCCCGGACGCTCCTTCGACCCGATCCAGTTGTCGATCGCAAATCTCAGACCGTCATCGCTTTCGTCAGCTGGTTGTGCGTCAGTCAAAATTCCTGCTGCGCGCATCACATTGCGAATCCATCCCAGCTCCATATCGCGCTGGCGCAGAAAATTGTCGTAGGCGAACTTGGTGTGACCTTCCCCATGGATACCAGCGATGGATCGGTAGTACTGCACACGCAAACCTTCGGCGAGCACGCGATAGTCAAGGTACTTGCGGTGCCACTGGCGCTTCTTCGCGAGCGTAGCCAACACAAGGCCCAGCAGCAAGGACGCGAGGAACGCGTAAATCAAAGGCTGCAGATCGCTGACTTCGCTGTAGAGCATGAAGGTGAGGCCGGCCAGAAACGCAAGCGTGTAAATAGCGGCGAGCGTCACGTCGACCCTTTTTTGAAAATGATTCGCCAGTACATCGGCAATATCGAAGGTGTTGCGGACTCGCATTGATGGCTCTCGCATTCGGGTATCCGGTGGCGACGCCTCAGAGGATGTCAGCTCATCCTGTTTTTTCAGGAATCTCTGGACATCCGCGTTGAATTCGTCCGCGCGATTGAAGACATCTACGTAGCGCCTGGGCATTGATCTATCGCGAGGCACATCCGGATCGGTCGTGAACCAACTGTATTGCAGCGGTTCGAGCACCTTCGGTTCGTCGGGCTCTCGAACGCGGGAGCAGGATATATGATAGACCAGGTCCGATTCATCGTCGGTTAGAAACAGCGATGTGCGTGGCACGCTTTCAGCAATGCCAGGCAGCCGGTCGAAGTGCTGGAAGTAAACGATTTGCGACGTGCCGCCAAGGCTCTCTGAATGTCGCCCATCCCAGATCGCAAGAAGTATGTGACAGTGTGCGCTGATAAACATGCCGGCATTGGCATAGCAGAGGTCACGATCGGCGCCTCGGATCTCGTCGTTATTCGAAGGCTCGCCCGCGATCGGAAGGGTCAATACTTCGCAACGCTCGCACAGCGAATTGAATTCGGCCTTGGACTCCGCTGAATCGAAATCCTTCAGGTATTCTTCGGCGGGCATCGGAAGGATAGCCTGGACCTCCAGCCCGGAGTCCAGTGCCGCTGTCGCTGCAATACGATCGGCGCCTTCCGCGAGCGCCGTCATCATGCGGATCGGCGTATTCGGAAACTGTCGCTGCAATTCGTCAATCAGTGCGGCTATGCGTAACCTGATTCCATCGATTTCATTTGCGACCAAGTCACGATGCCCGGTTACGCCTATCACCAGCGGACTCAGGTAAACTGGGCAGCCGGTTTTCCCCTGCATGATGTGCTTCACCCGGACGATTGAGTATCTAAAATAGCAAATTGCCCGGAGAACGGCACGGGCAACCTGCATTGCTGAAATATACTCGGCTTCAATATGCTTGCGCCCGTAGACAGAACATCAAACAAGCTGTTTGGCTCTACTAGCTTGGCGGCCGGCAATACCGGGCACATTGTTATCCGGCTTGATCAGAGGAGAATGCATAATTGTCCTGACCTCCCTGAGGTCGTCACTGTGGAAGGCCTCCAGTCGCTTCAGTCCTTCCTTTCCGCCAATCAACCAACAAATTTTCGATAGCGAAATTTCGGCTCATTCGAGATATCGAAACGATCGCACGTAGAAATATTGACGGCTAACTGCTCATGTCCCGACACCAACCGGTTACACCGGTAATTCCAACGAAATCCAAGCGGGGGATTTTACAAGAGGGATTCTCATCCGCAGCGGCGGCGAACAGGTACAATACCCCTGTCGGCCGCGGGATTCTCTGACCCCGTTGGTTGGCTCACACAATGACGGCTAATAAACACATAGGCACACGCCTGGCTGCCTTTTCGCTGGCGGCGCTTTTTGTCACGACGCTTTCGGGCTGCGCCACAGCGCCCGAGAACGTTGAGGACATTTGCGCCATCTTTGACGAGAAGGGTCGCTGGTACAAGGACGCGAAGAAATCCGAGAAGCGCTGGGGTACCCCTATCCATGTGCAGCTCGCGATTATTCGCCAGGAATCAACTTTCGAGTTCGACGCCAGGCCGCCACGCGGCAAGCTGCTCGGCTTCATTCCCTGGAAGCGGCCGTCCAATGCGTACGGCTACGCGCAGGCGCTCGAAAGCACCTGGGCCCACTACCAAAAGGACACCGGGCGGCGCGGTGCCGACCGGGACGACTTTGGCGACGCGATCGACTTCGTGGGTTGGTACACACACCGGTCCCAGGCAGTAGCCGGCATTTCCAAATGGGATCCCTATAACCAGTACCTCGCCTACCACGAAGGCCAATCCGGATGGCTCAACAAGTCGTATCGCTTCAACGGCAAGCTGAAGAACATCGCACGTACCGTCGATTACCGTGCCAGGCAATGGGGCGCGCAATTGGACGGTTGCGAGAACGACCTCGACGACGGCTGGTGGATATTCTGAGCCTTGCCCCGAGCCACCTGGATTAGCGCGTGGGGCGGTTCAGGACTCGTCGGTTTCCTCGAGCCTGACCAGCCGTTGGCGTAGCTGCTTCACTTCGTCGAGAAGGTCCAGCACCAAAGCGGCACCAGCTGCGTTCAGCCGAAGATCTCGGGACAGGCGTTCTGCGACCACGACACGCCTGACGCTGCGGCCGCTGAATCGCCACTCGGCGGGCTTACGCCCATCCGGCTCAACCACGCCTTCGTCAACCAGTTGCACGACTCGTTCGCTGGTGACCGTGCAAACCCTGCACAGATCGGAGAGCGACATCTCACGTCGAGTCTCTATAATTTCGCTCTGCAGTGCTTTGGTCCGATCTTCTTTGGTCATTGCCTATCCCTCCTTGTCCCGGCGCGGATCGAAGTCGAAGGAGCTCGCAAATTCGCGATACGCAGCCTTCTGATCATCCGTGTCTGCTCGCGGCAGGGCAATTTGCAGGACCGCGTAGAAATCACCGGGTTCTTTGCCTGGCAGGCCCCGCCCTTTGAGACGCAGCTTTCGTCCCGCTTTCGAATGCCGTGGAATTGTCAGGTCGACGTCGCCTGTCGGCGTCGGCGTCTTGACGCTGGCGCCTAGTTCCGCCTCCCACGGCGCTACCCGCAAATTCAGATATACGTCTTTGCCTTCGACAAGGAACTTCGGATGCGGTCGAAACGCAATTTCCAGAAACAGGTCGCCGCTTTCACCGCCACCGGCGCCCGCCGATCCCTGTTTGGCCAGGCGAATATGCTGACCGGGTCGCACCCCTTTCGGTATCTTTACACTCAGAGTTCGCTCGCGCACCGTCGGGCGGCCGTCATCGCCCATCTCCGTGTGCTTCAGCGTAACGCTGCGTGTCGCTCCGCGGTACGAGTCCTGCAGATCGACAATGATCTTTGCAAAGGTATCCTCGCCTCGGGCCGTAAACGGACGATGATCCGCCCGCGTGAATCCGCCGCGGAAATCACCACCACCGAACAATGTCTCAAAGAAGTCGCTGAACTCTTCTGCGCCGCCTCCGCTAGCGCCACCACCGTGGAATTCGAATCCCTGATCCCAGTTTGGAGGCGGCTGAAAATCCTGACCCTTCTTCCAGTCTTCGCCCAATTGATCATAGGCAGTGCGTTTCTCGGGATCTCTTAGCACCGCGTAGGCCTCACCCACCTCCTTGAAGCGCTCCTCGGCGTCCGACTCTTTGCTGACGTCCGGGTGATACTTGCGAGCAAGCTTGCGATAGGCACGCTTGATTTCGTCCTGGGTGGCGTCGCGCTCGACGCCCATCACCTTGTAATAGTCTTTAAATTCCATTGGCCAACATTATTGAGCCGCCGGATGATAGTAACAAGGCCTTGCTTGAGTTTTATGGCGATTCAAAGCCAGTTGCGGCATTCCTGTCAGGCTGATCTTGAGGGTTCTGCTTCGAATGTAATTAAATGTCCACGCTTGCTAAGCTTGGTTGATGGCACCAACCCTTGTTTCTCTATGCGCCCGTCTGCATGCAGGTCCTGAGTTAAGGATATGGTGACCAGAACCTGTCAATCCGCGACTGAGATTGCCGACGCTTTGATTTCAATGCTCGGCAAGACGGTTGTGCTGGGATTGCCGATTGGCATTGGCAAGGCGGTGCACGTTGCGGATGCGCTATTCGAACGCGCGGCGTCTGACCCGTCGATTTCGCTCACCATCTTTACCGGTCTCACGCTGTCGCCGCCACAGGGCAAGATCGGGTTAGAGTCCAGCTTCATCGGGCCACTCGTAGACCGCCTGTATGCAGACTGGCCGACGCCTGCCTACGTCGGGGCAATCGCCGCAAAAAGGCTGCCTGCCAACATCAAGGTCAGGGAATTTTATCTGCGACCCGGCGCATACCTGGGGAACGATCTTGCGCAACAGAATTACGCCAGCATCAATTACAGCCACGTCGTCGATGAATTAACGGAGCTGGGCGTCAACGCCATCGCCCAGCTAGTCGCCTCGAACGATGAAGCACCGGGTAAATACAGCCTCAGTTCCAACCCCGAGGTCACGCTCGACCTGTTACCGAGACTTGAAGCTCGAAGAGGGCTCGGTCATGCGGTTGCAATGGTCGGCCAGGTAAATGAAAACCTGCCTTACATGTTCGGCGACGCCGAGCTCGATGCTGATCGCTTCGATTTTATTCTGGACAGCAATGACTGCCAGTTTCCGCTCTTCGGTTTGCCGAACAGACGAGTGACACAGGCAGACTATGCGACAGGCATGCATGTCGCGAGCCTGATTCCCGACGGCGGCACACTGCAGCTTGGGATCGGATCACTGAGCGATGCTGTCGCCCATTGTTTGTGCCTTCGTCACGACTCGCCTGATATCTTCAATGCCGTGCTCGAACAGCTTCCCGGTGGCACACGATCAAAAGAAAGGCTGCGCCTGCCGGTGGAAACGGCACCGTTTGAGAAGGGACTGTATTCATCAACTGAAATGCTGAGCGACGCCGTGCTTGCGCTGTTCCAGCGCGGCTTGATAAAACGACCTGCCGACGAACATGATGAAACCCTGATTCATGGCGGGTTTTTCATCGGCTCGAATGCGTTTTATGAGACTCTCAGGCAGATGCCACCGGAACGCAGGCGACTCATTAATATGACGCACATCTCCTTCGTCAACACCCTGTTCGGCGATGAGGCGGGCAAGCGCCGCCAGCGACGACAAGCACGATTCGTCAACGAGACGATGATGGCCACGCTGCTGGGCGAGGCAATTTCCGATACGCTCGACGATGGCCGCGTTGTCAGCGGCGTCGGCGGCCAATTCGATTTCGTCTCGATGGCGCACTCATTAGAGGCGGCACATTCCATCCTCATGTTGCGCGCCAGCCGGATAAAGGAAGGTAACTCCCGGTCCAACATTCGCTGGTCCTGCGGACATGCGACCGTACCCCGCCACCACCGCGATATTTTTGTGACCGAATACGGTATTGCGGCAACGCGCGGCAAAACCGACAAGCAAGTGATCGACGCCATGCTGCAGATTACGGACTCGGCCTTTCAACCGGCATTGGTGGCAGAGGCAAAACATGCACGCAAACTTGCGGCTGACTACCGCATTCCCGACGCTGCGAGCGACAATTCGATGCGCGCGCTGCAAAATGTTTTCGATCATGCAACGCTACGGACCTGCTTCCCGGAGTATCCGCTGGGGACAGACCTGACTACCGCGGAACAGCAGCTCGTTCCCGCACTCGAGTGGCTGCAATCCGGTACGGCCACTGCGGCGTCGAAGTTACGCGTGTTATTTGGTGCAATCTTCACAAGCGAGGCTGCATCCAATCGTGCCGCGCTTGATCGTCTCGGGCTGCACCAGGCAGCAGGCATTCGCGATCGATTGCAGCGCCGCCTGGTCAACTACGCTTTAACCAGGACAGGAAAATGACAGCAACAGGAAAACGGTCGTCTGAATCGGCGGTAGAACAAAACGTTTACAAGATCTTTCCGAATGACCTCAACTCGAAATACACCGTGTTCGGTGGCCTTGTGATGGGACTTTGTGACCGCACTGCATTGATCGTCGCCGAACGACACAGCCGCCATTCCTGCGTCACCGCTGCGGTTGACAGTTTTAATTTTCTTGCGCCAGCGCACGCCGGCGAGACACTTGTCGTGAAGGCAGCAGTCAATCGTGCCTGGCGAAGTTCAATGGAGATCGGTGTGTATGTTGCCGCTGAAGACAGCTTTCGGGGCACCAGGCGGCACGTAGTATCTGCGTACCTGACATTCGTCGCGCTTGACGAGAATGGATCGCCTATACCGGTGCCTCCGGTCCTTCCCGAAACAGATGTGGAGCGACGCCGCTTCGAAGCGGCAGAGGAACGTCGCGATGCACGCCTCGAGATGCGCGCAGCAGGCAAACGTTAGTGCGGATGAATGGGGACAGATGGGGGACAGTCCCATAGGGACGGTCCCCGGCAGTACACGGCATTTTTGTCGACACACGGATCGTCAGTTAGTACGTAGATAAATGGGGACAGTCCCATAGGGACAGTCCCCGGCAGTCCGCGGCATTTTTGTCGACACGCGGATCGTCAGTTAGTACGCAGATAAATGGGGACAGTCCCATAGGGACAGTCCCCGACAGTCCGCGGCATATTTGCCAACACGCGGATCGTCAGTTAGTACGTGGATGAATGGGGACTGTCCCTAAGGGACTGTCCCCAGCGGTCTTCTACAGGAACACAATCACCTCACACTCACACCTGCAAGGCACGCTCAATTAGCGGCTTGTAACGATCGGCAAACTTCTCCAACGCAAGGTGTACCTTCGAAAGATGCGAGTCATTCATGGGCAGCGACAGAAACATGTCGCCCCGACCGCAGAGCAGCACGCCGTCCAGGAGCAACTCCATGTGCAGCAGCGGACGCAGGGTACGGCACCCGGCGGTGATGTCGGACGGCCTTTTCGTCGGTTCGCTCGAAAAGTGAATAGCGATCATGGAGCCCATTCCATTGGCATACATCGGCACGGCTTTTGACGCGAACATGTCATTGAGGGAGAGCCGGAACGCCTCGGACCATTCGAGAAAGTCCGCAGCACGTTGCGGCGTGTAAATCTTGCTTAAAGCGGCGCAGCCGGCGGCCATCGAGCAAACGTTGTTGTTGAAAGTGCCTGCGTGGGCGAGGCTGCCATTCTGTCTCGGGTTGTAATGCGACATGACCTCGGCGCTGCCGCCAAACGCACCCGTCGGAAGCCCGCCACCAATGAATTTGCCCAACGTCGTCAGATCGGGGTCGATACCCAGCATTCCCTGCGTTCCCGCCGGGCCGAGACGAGCCGTTTTGACCTCATCGAAAATCAGCATGGCGCCGACCTCTTTGGTCATTCGTCGCAGCATCTGCAGAAATTTTCGATTGCCCTGGATATTTCCACCAGCGCCCAGGATCGGCTCGATGATAACGGCAGCAAGCTCTTCGCCTTCGCTGCGGATAAGTTCGGCGGTGCCCTCGATGTCGTTGTAGTCCGCAAGCACGAATTCGAACGGAACGTTAAGTTTGCAACGGCCGCCGAGAAACTTTATCACTCCGCCATGGTAAGCATCATTGAAGGCCAGTAGTTTGTTGCGACCGGTGACGACTCGCGCTGTGGTCAATGCCATGACATTTGCCTCGGTGCCTGAATTGCAGAATCTTACCTGCTCCAGAGACGGGAAGCGCTCGCACAAAAGTCCCGCGAGCTCTCGTTCGTAGGCGGTTGGCGCGCCCAGGGCGATACCGCTGTCGAGCGCTTCGTGTATCGCCGCCTTGATGATTTCATCCGAATGGCCGAACAGGGCGGCGGAATACTCACCCACCATGTCGATGTACCGATGACCGTCGAGGTCCGTTAGCTCAGCCCCGTCGCCTCGGACCATCGTCAGTGGGAACGGCTCATAATGAAGAACTGTTCGCGTATTGCCGCCGGGCAAATAGCGTGCAGCATTTTCATCCGCGGCCTGGCTCAGCGGGTTTGCAGCCGCGTAGCGCGAGCGAGCATCTTCGATTGCGTGATTGAGTTCTTCCATTTTTTTAGCCTAGTTTATTGATTCAAGGACCAACGCAATTCCCTGGCCAACGCCGATACACATCGTGCAAAGCGCCAGCTTGCCGCCACCTTGCCTGAGTTGATCCAGAGCCGTTATCGCGAGCCGCGCGCCGCTCATTCCCAGCGGATGGCCCAACGCGATCGCGCCGCCGCGCGTGTTGATTCTCGGATCGTTATCGGCCAGCCCCAGTTGCCGGGTGCAAGCGAGTGCCTGGGCCGAGAACGCTTCGTTGATTTCAAGTACATCAAAGTCATCCAGGCTCATGCCCAAACGATGCAGTAATTTGTTGGTTGCCGGAACCGGCCCGATGCCCATGGTCCGTGGCGCCACACCGGCGACAGCCATGCCCAGAACACGTGCCCGGGGTTCGAGGTTGTGGCGTTTGGCGCCGGCCTCCGATGCCAGCAACAACGCCGCCGCGCCATCGTTGATACCGGAAGCGTTGCCTGCCGTTACGGTGCCCCCAGCGAACAGCGGTTTCAGCTGTGCGAGTTTTGATAGTGCGGTTTGGCGTGGATGCTCATCCGTATCGACCAGCAAAGGGTCCTTCTTGCGCTGTGGAACACTGACCGGAGTAATCTCCCGCGCAAGTCGACCATCCTGTTGAGCGGCGGCCGCTTTCTGCTGGCTCCACAGCGCGAACTGGTCCTGGTCTTCGCGGCTGATTGATAGTTCATTGGCAAGATTCTCCGCCGTTTGCGGCATGACGTCCGTGCCGTACTTCGCTTCCATTTGCTGGTTGACGAACCGCCACCCCATGGTGGTGTCGTACATTTTCGGTGTGCGTCCGAAAGCAGTTTCGGCTTTACCGATGACGAATGGCGAGCGCGACATGCTCTCGACGCCGCCGGCGATCATCAAATCGCCCTCACCCGACCTTATCGCGTTGGCACAACTGCCTACGGCGTTTAGCCCCGAACCACACAAGCGGTTGATCGTACAGCCCGGCACGTCCTGCGGCAGGCCGGCCAACAGGCTGCTCATGCGTGCAACGTTGCGATTGTCTTCTCCGGCCTGGTTTGCACAACCAAGCATCACGTCATCGACGGCGGCCCAGTCAACACCGGCGTTGCGCTCCATCAGCGCAGCGATCGGTATCGCACCGAGGTCGTCGGTTCGAACAGAGCTGAGGCTTCCGCCGTAACGTCCAACGGGCGTTCGGATGCCATCGATCAGGAATACGTCGGTCATTTTTCTGTCCTCAACGTCGCACGGCTAGTTCGGCGGCAGTATCGGCGCACCGGTCTTCTGTTGCACCTCTTCGAATGTGACGCCGGGTGCCAATTCGGCCACCCGAAACCCGTCCGGCGTAACGTCGACCACCGCGAGGTCGGTAAAGATACGTGAAACGACGCCCGGCCCTGTCAGCGGGTAGCTGCACGTTTCGACCAGCTTTGGTTCGCCGGTCTTGGTTGTGTGCTGGGTGATCACGTAAATACGTTTCACACCTTGCACCAGGTCCATCGCGCCGCCGACCGCCGGAATGGCGCCCGGTGCACCGGTTGACCAGTTCGCAATATCGCCGTTTGCCGCCACCTGCATGGTGCCGAGTACGCAGACATCGATATGTCCGCCACGAATCATGCTGAAGCTGTCGGCGTGGTGGAAGTAGGCGGCGCCGGGCAACGCGGTAACGTATTTTTTGCCGGCATTCATCAGGTCGAGATCGCGGTCGGCTTCCTCAGGGGGCGGCCCCATGCCAAGCAGACCGTTCTCGGTGTGATAGATAAACTCCCGGCCTTCGGGCACAAACCGTGTGACCAGTTCCGGAATGCCTATACCTAAGTTGACGTAAGAGCCGTCAGGTATGTCCTGGGCGGCTCTTGCCGCCATTTGTTCTCGCGTCCAACCAGCGCTCATGGGTAACTCCTTCCCTCGGCAATGAGGATGTCCTCATGCACAGGATCGGGAACTTCGACAACGCGGTTGACGAAAATGCCAGGCGTAATGACATGCTCGGGATCGATACCGCCCCGTGCCACGATTTTTTTTGTCTGGACAATAGTCGTTGTCGCCGCCATGCACATTAGCGGACAAAAGTTGCGGCCGGTCTTGTTGTATGTGAGGTTGCCAAGCGGATCGGCAAGCTCGCATTTTATCAACGCAATATCGGCCTTGAGCCAGGGTTCCAGAACGTAGGCACGACCATTGAATTCCCGTTGCTCTTTGCCTTCGGCCAGGATCGTGCCAACGGTTGTTGGCGTGTAGAAGGCCGGTATTCCTGCGCCTGCGGCGCGGATGCGTTCTGCGAGTGTGCCCTGCGGCACGATCTCGAGCTCAATTTTGCCTTCCCTGTAAAGCGCCGGGAACACTTTGGATTGGCTGGATCTCGGAAAGGAACAGATCATCTTACTGACCTGGCCGTTGCCAATCAGGGCAGCCAGCCCCACCTCACCGTTGCCGGTATTGTTGTTAATCACAGTAAGGCCGCTTGCGCCATGATCGATCAATGCGTGAATCAGTTCGACCGGACTGCCCGAGGCGCCGAACCCGCCAATCATTACGGTGGCCCCGTCCGGTATATCGGCTACCGCAGCGGCGACCGATGGGTATTTCTTGTCAATCACGTGTTGCTACTCCTGCCGTGTAACAAAGGCCTACAGGAACACCTCTGTTTCTTCCCAAAGTGCCTCGATGCGGTCGATACGATCGGTCGCGACATCCTGGAGTTCTCTTGCAACCCGTGCAACGAGCAACTCGCACATCGCGACAACGGGGACCGAACTATCAAACGGGCCGATGGCGGGTACCTCGATCTGAACCCAGGTATCCGCCAACTCGACCAGGGGTGATAACGGACTATCAGTGATCGCCACGACCGTAACTCCGGCGTCGGCAAAGACGCGCGCTGCGGTTGCGACCTGTTTGCGGTAGCGGAAGAAGTCGAACACCACGGCAGCATCGCGCGGTCCGACGTCGCTCAGGTCGGTAGCATACGAGTGTTCCTCGAGTACACATACGCCTGGACGAACCATGGACAGGCCACTATGTAACGCGTGAGCTCCGGCCTGCGAGGTTTCTCCCGACAGAATCCAGACCTTCTCGGCCCGCGCGACAGGTTGGGCAAGTTCCGACAATCGCTCACCGTCCAGCGCATCAAACACGGTTGAAATGGCGTCGTTGATCGCGATGCGTGCCGGCACCTCGGTTTCGCCGTCGCTCCTGATACGGTCACTCGGGCGCGACAATCGGTGAGACAAGTCGCGGCGGACGTGTTGTTGCAGTTCCGTATAGCCACCGAATCCGAGCTTGGTGGCGAAGCGAACAATGGACGGCCGGCTCGTGCCCACACGGCCAGCCAGGTCGGAAACCGTGCCAAATGCCAGCAGCGTGGGCTCGGCAAGCACGGCCTCCGCGACGCGGCGCTCCGTGGGCGTCAGCTGGCTGCTGACCGCGGCGACTAGGTCCAGGGTGGACGTTGTTGAGCCCCGTTTGTTCATATTGTTACAATATCACAAACCGATCGGTCAATGTGTTACATTAGCCGATATTGGCAACATCAGTTTGAGGTGTGACGTGGCGACAGCAGGTAAATATGTACCAACCGACAGGGAAAGGGCTTTCCAGAGCACTATCGAGAATCCGAAATACGAGCGGGACATCATCATCGGCCTGAAACCGTTCTTCGAGGACAAGGCGCCTGATGCCATCAGGGGGTTCTACTCCAAGGATGAACTCGCGGCGTTACTGAAACTCAAGGGCACCGAGCGCGATGTAGAAGATCGCATGCCGGTAAAGATGACCCGCCACTTTTTCGAGATGGCGCAAGACAGCATACCGTTGCAAAATCTCGTCAAAGCCAACCCGGACGAAACCCTGAACCTCGCTGGATCCGAGGATCCGGGTCACCAGATGGACTTCGCACCCGTTGAGGGGCTACTGCACAAATACGAAATGGGCTTGTTGTACGCCGTCTCCACCTGCTCGGCGCACTGCCGCTTCTGTTACCGCGAAGAGCTGATCAGCCAGAAAGAAGTCGAACGCCAGGACGGCACGGTCGCCAAGAAGGGGCTGGCTAAAATTAAGGAAGTTACCGATTACGTGCGTGCGCACAACGAAATCGTTGCCGCGTATGCAGGGCGGCATCCGGAGACGGGGCGCGAAAAACTCAGGGAAGTCCTGTTGTCCGGCGGCGACCCGATGGTGCTGCCCAATCGCAAGATTGGCGCTTGGCTCTCGGCACTGGCCGAGGCAGGCGTAGAGTCGATTCGACTCGGTACGAAGGAAATGTCCTTTCATCCGAAGCGTTTCGATGAGGCCTTCCTGTCAATGATGGACAACTTTCATGAGAGCTATCCGGAAGTTGGTTTCCGCTTGATGATTCACTTCAATCATCCCGACGAATTCCTGCTCAAGGGTGAAGACGGTGAGTACCTCAAGAATCCAAACGGCTCACTCAAGTGGCACGAGGACACCCGCAAGGCCATTGAGGGCGTTACCTCTCGCGGCTGGATCAACGTCGAGAACCAGGCGCCTATCATCAAGGGAATCAACGATGACTCTGATGCGCTCAGGGTGATGCAACGGGCCCTGTACCGGGTCGGCGTTGGCAACCATTACTTCTTCTGCGGCAGGGACATTGTTGCGTACCGGCACTTCAACGTACCGATCGAGACAGTATGGAACCTCCTCAACGAATCCCAGAAGGGACTGTCTGGCGTTGAAACACATGCGCGCCTGTCAATTACGCACTACAAGGGTAAGACGGAAGTGGCGGCTGTCACCAATCAACCCATTCCGGGTGTTCCGGGAACTGAGAACGGCGTGGTGATCTTCAAGATTCTACGCAATGCGCTGGACGCCCCGGACCGCGGCAAAGTTTGTATCGTCGGACGTAATCCGGATGCGATCTGGTTCGATGATTACGAAGACCGAATCATCTACGACGAAGCCGGCCTGTTCGACTACACCCGGGTAGACAAGAAAACGGTCGAGATCAAAGGATCCGTTGATGTGGCTGTCGGCGCCTGAGATTTGGCCGACGCCAACCTGAGTCATTCGAACCGCGGTAAAGTCTCACGCTGCCCAGACAAAATTGGGGACAGTCCCGGCGGGACAGTCCCCGTTTTTGTCTGGGCCTATGATCCGGGTCCGCCCAGGCGGACGGCAGCGTAGCTGATATAGAGCAACAACAGGATCGCTGCTTCCGGTCCGCGCACACCCCTTCGCGTGACATAGAGGAACAACAGTACCAGCAGTGTCGAAACCAGTAATACTGGCAGGTCTATGAACAAGATGGCTGGCGGAATCACGAGTGGCGAGATGACAGCGGCAATGCCCGGTACCAGCAATGTATCCAGCACGTTGCTGCCAACCAGGTTACCCACAGAAAGGCCACCGCGTTTTCGCAGCAGCGCGACGAACGAAACCGATAGCTCAGGAAGGCTGCTGCCCATGCCGATGACGACCGCGGACACGGCAATATTGCTGAGGCCTACTTCTGTTGCGAACTCGGCTGCGTAAACCACGGTCAGCTCGGCAGCAATCAGCAGAAGCACAAGCCCCCACGCCAGCTTCAGCCATGCCCGCCATGCGAGCATATGCACAACCTCTGCCCCGTCATCGTCAATCTCGACGCGTCGCAGAATCAACACCGCCAGGTACGCGGCGTAGTACATTATGAGCAGTGCGCCCTCTGGCCGCGATATGCGGCCATCCATGGAAAAGAGAAACAAGGCGACGATGCCGCCAACCAGGAAGAACGCATTGCGCGGCAGAAACTTTCGCTGCATCGGCGGATAGCCGATGAAACCGGCGACGCCGAATACCAGCGCAAACTGCGCGATCGTGCTGCCGACAGCACTGCCGATGACAATGCCGGACAACTCTTCGCCAGCAAGGCTTCGGATAGACGCATCGAAGGCCACGAACAGCTCCGGCAAATCCGTGCCGATCGCCAGTACCAGCATGCCGAAAAGTGCGTCCGATAGGCGATAGCGGTCGGCGAGCGCCATCGCACCCTTGATCAGCGTCTCGGATCCAATCCAGAGACCGGCGAGGCCGCAAACCAGCAACATGAAATCAAGCATTCGGTTCCGTAATTCTTCTATGTTTTAACGGCGATCGTGTGGCCGCGGAAAACAGGTCCAAGAACCGCAGCATTTTCATTATTGGTGATTCGTTGTAACCCGGTCAATCTGCGAAAGATCGTCGCACAGCCTCCAAGGCGGTGCCGGGCTTGCGCGTTTGCCTAGAACAGTGGTCTGTGCATTGAAACGCCTCTATTTGAGAGGATAGTCGGCAGGGACCGGTCGATTCGCGCGCCGCGCGCTCAGCTGAAGGCTGAGCGAGGAAGTGCCCCTGGGGTAAAGCAATGCAATCGTGCGTAACGACAAAGCTGACCGACTCATTCGCCTGGGCGCCCCTTGAGACATCGTCTTTGGCATTGTGAATTGACGACTGTTACCACAGGACAGGACAAGACGAGTTGGTATCGCAAATGCTCAGTGGATCACTTCGATTGTGGATTAGTTGCGACGCCCCATCATCCGGCTAAGAGCGAACCCGCCAAGCAGCAGTAGAAACGGCAGGTCGCCCGATCCACCGCCGTTCCGTTCGGCGTCATCCTCGTCATCATCGTCGCTGTCCAAGCCACTGTCGCTGCCTCGCAGGAACGCCGCAATCGAGTCGATATCCGCGTCGGGGAGGCAAGCGAGGAAGCGCATCGATTCCTCTTCGCGAATCGCTTCCTGGATCTCATGAGCGTCTTCGCCAACCACGCCCTCACGGGTCCTGCCGCCCTTCCCGTCGTCGCCATGACATCCTGCGCATGCCGTTACGTAACGCTGTTCGCCCGTGACCGTTTGGCTGTTCAGATACTCTGCTATCTGCTCCGCGTCGACGCTGCCGTTGTTCGCAAGGCCCTGCAGGAACTGCATGCCTGGCGCGCCGTCTTGAAAGATGTATGTGCCAAAGATCGATGCCTCTACCGAGCACGAACGTGCGCCGGTAACACGGTGTGCACCCGCCAATGCCGAGTCGACGGCTGGCGCCGTCCACGGATCCCCGTGGCAGGACGCGCAGTAGCTGTCGTACTGCGTTTCTCCGTCGGTCGCCGCGGCACGTTGCGTTATCGTCGCGCTCGAAGACGCACTGCCTGTATCGCCGCCATCGTCAATCACGGTCAAGGACACCGTGTATTGTCCCTCCGCAGAGTAGACATGCGTCGGCGCCGGACCCGCATCAACGGCGGTCGCACCGTCGCCAAAATCCCAGTCGTAGCGCACGATTACTCCATCGGAATCACTCGAGGCGCTGCCATCAAATATGATCGTGTCGCCTACATAGCCTGAATACGGTCCGTTCGCGTCGGCCGTTGGAGGTGCATTGATAACGATCGCCTCGATGGTTGCCGTAGTTGCGTCTGACGTTGAATCCCCTGCGTTATCCGTTACCGTAAGCGAAACGCCGTAGGTTCCGGCCGCAACGTAAGTGTGCGCAGGATTCGCGGTCGAAGACGTATTGCCGTCACCAAAGTCCCACGCATACGCGACAATCGATCCATCCGGGTCGAGCGACCCACTGCTTGAAAACTGCACGGCGCTGCCTTCGGTACCGCTGTACGGCCCGTTGGCCTGGGCAACAGGTGGTGTGTTACCGCCCGCCGGGTTGATCGCCGCTGTTGTCGAGTCAACGCCCGTTAGCCCGTCGTTATCTGTTGCCGTCAGCGTAACCGTGAAGTTACCGTCGACGGAGTAGCTGTGGGTCGGCGATGGGCCGCTGGCCACTCCACCGTCGCCAAAGTCCCAGGCATACGAGACGATCGTGCCATCCGAGTCGCTGGACGCAGTACCGTCGAAGCCGATCACTGATCCGACAACGCCACTGTACGGCCCACCCGCGTTGGCGTTCGGCGGAATCGACGCTGGCGTGATAGTGGCCGTGGTCGAAGCCGTATTTGTCGCACCGCCATCGTCTGTAACGGTCAGCGCGACAGTGAATGTGCCATCCGACTGGTACGTGTGTGTCGGTGACGAACCCGTACCGGAGCTACCGTCGCCGAAATCCCAGGCCCAGGCCACGATGCTACCGTCGGAATCTGTCGATCCACTGCCGTCAAAGACGATCTGTAAACCGAAGGTCGCATTGTACGGGCCG
>Ga0316201_10001053_pt1 | contig 17772 bp, 19 predicted proteins | sample CS6wburrow_MG_FD_204516 | JGI IMG/M metagenome (GOLD analysis project Ga0316201, IMG submission 204516) | Coastal sediment microbial communities from Delaware Bay, Delaware, United States - CS-6 worm burrow | ecosystem: Environmental > Aquatic > Marine > Coastal > Sediment | place: USA... | reverse complement strand
TAAACGAAATCCCGAATTTCACCGGCGTAATTGCGATGCCTCGCCGCAGAATCCGGCTGGCCTCGTTGTATCGGCGAATATCCTCGCGACGATTCTCGTACTCACTGCTTGCCAGGAGCTGATCAAACAGGTCGTCGATGATGTTGTCCTCGACGACTTGCTGGTAATGCGTGACGTTGCGGTCTTCCTTGCCATAGAAGTTGATGCGCCGGACGTCGAGAGGATCTTTCCCCAGCGTGCGCGCAATATCGTCGATGACGTACTCGATCGCAAACATGCCCTGCGGACCGCCAAAACCACGAAACGCCGTACTCGATACGGTATTGGTTTTGCAGCGGTGCGACACGACGCGCACGTTCTCGAGAAAGTACGCATTGTCGCAGTGGAACATCGCACGATCGTTCACCGGACCGGAGAGATCGGCCGACATACCGCAGCGTGATGCAAACTCAAAGTCAATGCCGAGAATCCGTCCCGCATCGTCGAAGCCGACATCGTAGTCGATGACGAAATCATGCCGCTTACCGGTCATGATCATGTCATCGTCACGATCGAGACGCAGTTTGCAGGGCCGGCCGGTTTTGTCGGTAGCGAGTGCCGCAATGCAACCGATCAACGCAGCCTGGCTCTCCTTGCCGCCAAATGCGCCGCCCATCCGCCGACAAATCACGGTGATGTCCTTTGAGTCTCTTTGCGTCGCATGCGCAATGATGCGTTGCACCTCGTCAGGATGCTGGGTCGAGCTGTAGACGAGCATCCCACCGTCTTCCTGTGGCAGGGCCATTGCGATGTGACTTTCCAGGTAGAACTGGTCCTGTCCGCCAAGCGATACGCGCCGCTGCATTCGATGTGGCGCCTTGCTCAGTGCGGCCTCAGGTTCGCCCCGAACCAGCGTTTCGCTTGGCAGGACGAAAGACTCTTTTTCAACAGCGGTCGACGGGTCAAGAATCGCTTCCAGCTCGTCATAGTCGATAATCGCCTCGCGCGCCGCTTTGCGAGCGGCATCAACGGTCGTCGCTGCAACTACAAAGACCGGCTGCCCGACATACTGCACGAGCCCGTCCGCCAGCAACGGATCGTCCTTGACGATTGAACCGTAGTTGTTCTCGCCCGGGATATCACTTGCCACCATCGTATTGACGACGCCGGGTGCTGCACGGACGGCGGCAAGGTCGATGTCGCGGACGCGCGCATGGGGTTTCTCGCTCATGCCGACAGCAAGGTGCAAGAGGTCGCGCGGTTCGGGCAGATCATCCGTGTAGCCCGCCGTGCCCGCAACATGCAGGTGCGCGCTGTCATGCGGCAGCGCTTTGCCGACCGTCTTAGCGCCCATACGTATACACCGTTTGCGGTGCCTCGCCGCTTGTTTCCAGCCAGAAGCGGCGCAGCAGATTTTGAACCGCCACAAGACGCATGTCCGCCGACGCGCGCATGTCCGTGATCGGGTTGAAGTCCCCGGCCAGCGCATCGCAGGCGCTATCGATCGTGCCGGCATTCCAGGCCGCACCGTTCACCACCGCCTCGCAGGCCGATGCGCGTTTGACAATTTCCGCAAGACCACCGCAGGCCATACGGAAGTCGGTTACCGTGTCACCATCAAGCTGCAGCCGATAGGCAGTACATACGGCCGAGATATCCTGGTCGAATCGCTTCGACCATTTCTGGCTGCCGGCAATCACGCCATCGTCCGGTAAAGGGATCCGAATAGCCGCAACAAACTCACCGGGTTGAAGTTCGTTAACCTGGTAAGAACGATAAAATTCATCAAGAGCCAGTTCGCGCTGATCGACGCCTTTGCGCAGAACCAGTGAGGCACCCAGCACCATCAATGCCGGCATCGAGTCGCCGATGGGCGAGCCATTTGCGATATTTCCACCAAGCGTGCCGGCGTTCCGAATAGGTGGCGATGCGAATCGGCGAAACATCTCGGTCAGGCCCGGATAGTGTTCGATAATCAGCGGAATGGCGTCCGCGAGACTCACCGCACCGCCTATTTCCAGGTGTGTCCCGGAGACACGCTGCTCAAGCAGTTCGCGCACACGGCCCGTGTAGATGATCGTATTCAGCTCACGATGCTGTTTCGTGACCCACAAGCCGACGTCGGTGCCGCCGGCGAGCATCGTGGCATGTGGACGACACTCGTAAAGTTCCGCCAGCATCGAAATGTCACGCGGCGCGAAGAAACGACGGCCGTCGTGGTTGATCTCCAGTGAATCGTCACGTCCAATCGCACGCAACTGTACTTCATGATCCTTCGCATCCCAGTCGTCGCTCTGCTCATGCATTGACTGTGCGGCAGCAATAATCGGCCGGTAACCGGTACAGCGGCAAAGATTACCTGCCAGCGCATCATCGATCTCCTGCCGCGACGGGTTATCGTTTGTACGGTACAGCGCATAAAGTGACATCACGAAACCGGGCGTACAAAAACCGCATTGCGAAGCATGATGCTCAACCAGTGCCTGTTGCACGGGATGCAGCTCACCTTCACTTCCGCGCAGCCCTTCAACGGTAATCAGCTCTTTCCCGTCAATGGTTGGCAGAAACTGTATGCAGGAATTGACTGTCTTGAGTTCTAATCCGTCGCCACTGCGATCGATCTCGATAACGACAACCGTACACGCACCACAATCACCTTCGGCGCAACCCTCTTTCGTACCGGTCATGCGCATGTCTTCACGCAAGAATTGCAGCACCGTGCGTGTCGGGTCGACAACCTCGGCCTCTACGACCTCGCCGTTGAGAATGAAACGAACAGTCGCGGCAGACATTCGGATTAGCTACCGCGGTAGGTCGAATAGGACCACGGTGATGCGAGAAGCGGTACGTGATAGTTCTCGTCGCCATTCACAGAGAAGCGAATGACAACCGTGTCGAGGAACGCCGGATCCGCCAGCTCAACACCTCGCGCCCTGAAATAATCACCAATATCGAACTCCAGCTCATACGTGCCCGACACCATCAGACCGCCATCGAGCAAAGGACTTGCCGTGCGCCCATCCTCGTTGGTCGTGGCATGCGCAATCTGTTCACGCGATTCACCCAATGAGAACAGTCGAACACCTACGTTCGACGCCGGCCCGCCATGTGACGTATCAAGAATATGAGTTGTGAGTCGTCCCATCCTTACCCCTTGCATGCAGATTCCCAGCCTTCGATTATACGCCGTGGGCGCGACTCCGCGATGAACGATGTCTACAAGACCTACTTCCCGAATCCGCTTGCGCGCAGCGCACTGGACGTCAGCGGGCTTGCACTCGACGCTCGAGTCGAAATCGAGTGAATTGCCGTCGTCCAGTAGTAACGTTACTCGGCGATCAGTTGGTCGCGCCGAACACCCAGTGACCTGAGGCGTTTGCTGTCGAGAACGTCCGCAAAGTTTTCTGCAAGCACCGCGTCGTCCAATGCCTTTAGCGTCTCACGCCATCCTGCGCTCACCTCTATCGATGCCGACACCAGGTGCGGTGGGCGGCCCTTCGCGCTCTTGAAGGCGCGCTCGTGTTCGACAAGGATAAGATTCCAGGCGGACGGATCGTAGAGCATTCGCTGGAGGGTGCGGCCTTCGTTGTAAATCAGGATATCGAAGACGTACATGGCTTGCCACTGGAGCGGCAAAGCGCACGTAGCACCGCCGCCCTCGCCCGACGCGGAGCGCTGCCCTTCATCGCTGACTCGCTGGGGCAGGAATTGGAGAGATCCTTCGTTCCTTCCCACCTTGCGGATCACCGTGACCGGCACCATGTCCAGGTTCAACAGCCGGTCAAGCCGATAGGCGGCAACATCCGGGTAGAACCCGCGACCGCGGCGCTCGCTGAATATCGCCGAGACCGTGTGCGTGCCGTCGGATACACTTATCAGCGTACGATCCGTCTCCTCGTCTTCGGTTTCCGAGAGAATTTCGCCTGTTTCCAGCAATTCTTCCAGCTTTTCAGCCGACAGGTTCCCTGCTCGCCTGCCTACGCGGCGCGGGTGCGCGATCGGTGCATAGGCTTCGGATCCGGACTGATTGTGGACCTTCAGGTCACCGCCCTCCAAGACCAGCGCGTTACCGCTGCCCTTGTAATAGAAATTGAGCATGCCCGTATCCACCTCGACGATACGGCCATCGAAGCGCTCCAGCACTTTCCTGTTGGGGGTCGGAGTGTGACCAACGACGACGCGATTGGCGCCGATCGCCTGCAACGTCGCATCAAGCCGATGCTCCTCGATAATCGCGCTGCAGGAGACATTGCCCCGGTACCAGAGCGGGCCATCGGGCGTGAACAGGCTGGCGTCGAACAACCTCGCTACCGTCGCCACGGCGCTGATGACTTCCTGTGATGCGCTCAGCGATGGCACGTAGTTGTTTACGATCGACTCGTGATCGTAATAATTATCGGTCGGTAGCAGAACCTCTGCTTCCATGAGCGTATCGACAGCACGCACATAGTCGGCCATCTCCTGCTTGAGGCCTTCGTTGATCCCGGCGAGACCTATTTCCGCAAGCTCGGGAGGCAAGCCGCCATGTACAAAAGCCGTGCCATTGATGACGGCGACCACGTTCTTGTTGAGCAGCCACTTACCGTACTTTCCTTCGGCGCTAAACGCAGTGCGCAACGCGAAGTAGCCGGCAGGGAACATGCTATCGAACCGGGGGCGTAAAGCTTCGGCATCGCCGCCATTCCGCTCTGCCCAGGCGGCCAGCCAACGTTCGCGCATTTCCGGGGTCTCTTCGTCAGCGAACGCCGCGTATTCCTCTTTGCTGACGTAACGAAGATCACCGATCATGTTCATGGATTCATGATTTCCGATCAGCACGTGAACACGACCACCCGCCAATTGCGCCTCGGCCTCGAGTCGTATCAGAAGATCCATCGCATCGCGCGAACGCGGACCGCGATCAAGTATGTCACCGACAATTACGAGATGTGACGTGCCACCCGCCCATGAAAGCTTGTCGTCCAGAATGTCGACATTGCGAAGCGTCTCGACCATCGCGTCGTATGCGCCATGCACGTCCGATATCGCGACCACACGATTAACATTGTCGACACGCCAGTCATTTGCGCGCACTGGTGCAACAATCAAAATAGCCAGAAACAGGCCGAGAGTCAGGTTCTTGAGCATATGGGGCAAGACTTCATTCCTGATTGCGAAAAGATATGCAGTGTAGTGTCTATGCTAGACTTTGACCACCTGAGCGGAAGAGCAAACAACAAAATGATACCGCTACGTTCGATAATCCTGTTTGCGGCACTGGCATGTGCATCGGCATCGGCTGCCGAAAGCGGGGACGACAAGAAGACCGCTCCGTTATTCAAGGGTCACGATGTCGTCGAAATCACGATAAATGCACCGATCAGACAGATCATGCGTGATCGACCTGATTCGGAGTATGTCCCAGGCACGCTAAGCTACGAAGACCCGGAAGCCGGGGAGACAACGCTCGACATCGGTATTCGTACCCGTGGGCGATTCAGGCGCCAGACGGACATTTGCCCGTTCGCGCCATTGCGCCTGAATTTTCGCAAGACCAAGGGCACGCTGTTCGCAAAGTCGGATAAGCTCAAAATGGTCACGCACTGTCGTAATGGTTCGAAAATCTACACCCAGGCGATCCTCAAGGAATACCTGGCATACCGAATCCTGAATACTCTGACCGAAAATAGTTTCAGGGTTCGTCTGCTGCACGTGACGTATGTCGATAATACGAAAGACAAAATTGTGGACACGAACTACGCGTTCCTGATCGAACATCGCGATCAACTCGCAAAACGTATTGGCAGAGAGGTTTCCAAAGCCGAGTCTACCGTCGTCAGCGCACTGGACGGTCAGGAAACGAACATCGGCTCTTTATTTCAGTATTTGATTGGCAACACGGACTTTTCGCCAATCAAGGGCGTCCCGGGCGAACCATGTTGCCATAACTATGTCCTGTTGGCGGGTGGCGAAAGCAAGATGCTGTCGATCCCCTATGACTTTGATGTAACCGGTATCGTTGACGCCCCATACGCCGTGCCAAATCCGCGATTCCGCCTTCGCAATGTCAAGGACCGACTGTACCGAGGACGCTGCGTCAATAACGAATATCTTGACTCGACATTGCAACTGTTCAGGGACAAGCAAGAAGCTATTTACGACCTCGTGAATTCGGATTCGGTGCCTGGCCTGAGCAGCAGGTCCATCAAGACGACGCGCCGCTACATAGACGAATTCTATGAAACCATCGATTCACCCAAACGCGTTGAGCGCTACATAGTCGACAAGTGCCTTCGGTAAGGCGCGGCAGTGCTGTATCAGGTTATCCACGTAGCGATAATTTTGGATACGCGCGGGTGTATGTAATAGCCGATCGAGCTGTGCGGATTTGACTTGCCGTAACGCACTGCGAGATTGAAAACCCGGTAGTCATGCACGGCGCTCACTCGCCGTTGCACCATCATGTTCTTGAAGTCATCAGCAAGCGAGTTATCGTGGCACACGTAATCATCCTCGGCCGCGAGGTTATGCCACGAGATCACGTTGCTCGGGAACTTGTTCTCGTCACGTTCCTTAGCTCCCAGCAGGCGCTTCTGCACGACAGTATCGCCCAGCGGCGATCCGAGCGTCAGCCAGTGGGCTACTTTGCACTGCCCGTACTCGGGATAGGTCGCCGTGTCGTTGGATAGTTCCCAGAGCACATCGTAGGCAATGACGCTGCCTGTACCGTGCGTTATCAGCATGATCTCGCCGCCGCGATCCATAAGCCCGCACAACTTTTCACGCAGGCGTTTGCGCACGGCCTGCGCGTAGTCCGAGTTTTTGTCGTAGTACGCCTCAACATCTTTCGCCAAACGGGCCAGCACGGGCGTGCGAAAGCCGACCGCACTCAGCAGTGGCGCACTGACATCCATGAAAAACTCTGGCAACGCCGTCTTACCAGGCAACTGGTCGTAAAGACGAATGCCAAATTTCTTGCGAGGGGTAATTTCGCTTAGCGCTCGCAATGCATTGCGCCGGTCGCAAACATCCAGCTCTTCGTCGTAAGTCTTGCCTTTGGCCAGCAGGATCTCTGCACTCAAGTCGCCATACCAGGCGAGGTCAATCGGCAGTTTGTCGAAGCACTCAACACAGTCCGGGTAGTCACGCGCAAGGCCCGCGCGCAGCGCCGCAACCGAAAGCTCGAGATAGGTATCGGCGGCCGGCTTGAAATCCCGCCCGTGGATGAACAACAAGCTTTTTTCTTGTTTCGTTTCGCCAGTCATAACTCGAACAGGTGTTCCTAGTACTCGTCTTCGCCGGCGTCACGACGAGTAATCATCGTAAGAAATGGTCCGGCAAGGGTCTTGCCATACTCCAGTTTCCAGATAACAAGCGTAGCAAGGACAAAAGTGAACGAAATAACGGCCGCAACACCGAGCGCACCAATGCCTGCACCCAGCCCGAGGCCGATTGCCACAAAGATATACATTGCGTCCGAGGGCTGGCTCAAAGTGAACCGAAACCGGACAGCCGCCACAACGCCGGCAAGGCTAAACGCCAGCGCGATACTGTTGACAACAATCATCGCAATACCGGTGACGACAATAGGCAGTATCATTATGGTCTGCAGAAACGACTGATCAATGCGCCGGGCCCTGCTCGTAATAAAGTACACCCAGGAAATGGGCACCGTCAGGACACACGCACCGATTGAAGCGAACAGTAGGCGAATCGGCGATGTGGGCGCCAGCAGCGTTCGCTCCACGCGTGTATATATCGGCTCGAACGTACCGGGATCGGTAGCTGCAAGATCGCCAACGCCACCAAGCGGCAGATACTCGTTCAGCGCCGGGTAGCGCCGCAAGAGCATTGCGACCAACACAACCCAAAACGCGTAGTAGATAAGGATCATGGTGAGCGGAATCAACAAGCTCGCAGATCTTCGCATTGTCTAGTCCCAGCTTTTCCGTTTTACGTTCAGTGCCCCGCGGGTCCGATACCCGCCCAATAAATTCAGGCCGCCTGTACGAAGTGCAACACGATACCGGCTAACGCCCCAATTCGCCATATCATTTGGCCCTTGCGTGGTGGTAGGCTGTTTGGCGTTTTTCTTCCGACAATTGGATACCCATGACAGATTCAGTACAGATTCTCGGCATCAGCAATGCGATTGTCGACGTGCTCGCGCATGTGGACGGCGACATCCTCGAAGGCATCGGCTCCGTTCCGGGATCGATGAATCTCGTCGACAGGGATCGCGCTAATGAGATCTATGGCGCCATCGGGCCCACCACCGAGATGTCCGGCGGTTCCGTCGCCAATACGATCGCCGGTTTCGCCAACCTCGGTGGCAAAGCCGCCTATATCGGCAAGGTGCGTAACGACCAATTCGGACGAGTTTTCACTCACGACATGAAGTCGCTCGGCGTCGATGTCCGCCTGCCGAGGGCCGATGACGGCGCTCCTACCGCCCGCAGTCTCGTGCTGATCACCAAAGACGGACAGCGCACGATGCACACCTACCTCGGCGCCTGCACCGAGCTCGGCATCTCCGACATCAGCCCTGCCTCGGTCGGAGCGCCCAAGATAATGCTGCTCGAGGGTTATGTCTGGGACATCGATGAAGGGCCCTCTCTCGCGCGCAAGGCTATCGACATAGCCCGCTCGAACGGCACAGCCGTCGCGCTCTCGTTGTCCGATTCGTTCTGCGTGGAAAGGCACCAAAGTTCGTTCATGCAGTTCGTCGGTGACGGTGTCGACATCGTTGTCGCCGACGAGGACGAGGCTAACGCACTCTTCGAGACGGAGGACTTCGAAGAAACGCTCGCGGCGCTCGACGGCTACCGCAATCTCTGGGCCATTACGCGTTCGGACAAGGGTTCCGTGATCGTTCACGAAGATTTCAGGATCGACCACCCTGCAACGCCGGTGGACAAAATTGTCGACACAACCGGTGCGGGCGACGCCTACTGCGCGGGGTTCCTGTTCGGTTGGGCCAACGACCTCCCGCTCGAGCAGTGCGCGCGTTACGGCACGTACTGCGCGACCCGGGTTATTCAGCAGCTCGGCGCCCGTATCGAACCTGGCCTGCTCGACGATCTCTAATCTCCCTGACGAATCCCAGCTCCTGGGGTGGACGTTTGTAATAAGCGCAACTGGTGATGTACTGGCCGAAGACCAGGAACGCATCGCGATTGCCAACATTCGGGTCGTCAATCACCTTGTAGCAGTCGCCGCTCACGAGCTCAGTGATGCCGGAAAGAAATTGAGCGCAAGACGGCGCCCCGGTCGTCGCGACCAGCGTGGTTCTTCGTCAAATACCGTGTCGGCGTACATTCTTACTGTATTCGATGCACCTGCGGGAAAAACGGTTGCGAATCGATTCGGCGTGGCGGCTGGCTACCCCTGAGCCAAGTATAGCTCGTCAACGATACCGACAATGATTGACCGCACCGGCGCGCTGGCATCATCGAGGATCTGGCGCGCACCGCTGCCCTCGTCGAGAATCAGGACAGTCTCTCCCCTGCCCGCGCCGATACCATCCAGTGCGATGATGTAGCCACCGGTGGGCTTGCCCCGGTGATCGAGGCGCTCGGCGAGAAGTAGTTTGCGGCCATCCACGACTGGATGATGAATGGTCGACACTACGTTGCCTGTTACGCGGCCCAGTATCACAGCTCTTTGTCCGGGTACCGGTGAACCTGGTCCACGAGTCCGACAATGGCATCGTCGACCGGGACAAACCATGGATCGAGTGAGAGCGCGGCTTCGCGACTGGCAACCCAGTAGATAACCTGGCCGGGCCCCGCCATGCGCGTGCCGTCCGCACAGACCAGCGGATCACCCTCCGGCTTGCCCTTCTTGTCGAGCGGCTGCACCCAAAGCAACGGCGTCGCAGACAATTCGTCGACGAGCGTTGCCGGAACGACCGTGCCGATTACGCGTCCCAGGAGCATGCCACTTCCTCCGGATATTCAGCGCCTGACGGCTCCCACGCAGAACAGGATCCGAAACGCGTGCCCTGGTCGAGGATCGAGCGCAGATCCGCATCGAGCCGTGGCAGCAATGTGCGGGAGAGAATCTGCCGGCCGGAACGCTCGCTGCAGATATCGAGTGCCGTCTCGACATCGAACAGGTCGCCACTCATCAACGCCAGGGCGTGACCGCCAAGGTCGTCTCCGAGCCGCACTTCGGAAAGAATGACGGGCGTACTCTTAACCGCGGCGTCGACAGCAGCAAGCAATGCAGGCGAAGAGCGCGTTTCGACGACGGCCAGCGAGTCACCCTCGACGTCACGGCGAGTGCCAAGGACGGCGTCATACAGAGATGGATGAACATCACCGAGAAACACCTTGTCGCTCATCGCGCCCTCGCTCCCGCCCACCTGCAATCCGGCCGCATAGGCCTCTTCGACGCTGGCGACACTGCCGCCGACGAGAATCAGGAAGCGACCCGGGTGAATGCTGCCGCAGCGCATCAAGGCGATGGGCGATCGTTTGACCATGACGTCGCTCGCCAGTATGCCGGCGGCAATCGTCTCGAACTCCAGCAATGCGATCGCTCCGTGTCGCTTTTTGTTCCGCACCTCGAGCCTCAGACGATACGGAAGTGATCGACCATGACGCAGCGTCGCAGGCGGCTGAATGCGACCGGTCCTGTCAGACCTTCGCCCGTTGGGCTTGCGATGGTGAAACTGGTGTGGCCTTCGCCACCTTCGCCGAGTCCGGCGAAGAACGGGCCGTTTTTTGTGAAGATGCTGGTGTTAATCGTGCGTGCCATGCGACTGAGCGCGTCGATGTCGCGCGAATACATTCCAGCCGAATGCCCGAACCCGTGTTCGGCTTCCCTGGCGAGCCCGATAGCCCGATCGACATCGGGTGCCGTGGTAATTGGCAGGACCGGCATCATTTGCTCGGTCCAGACAAGCGGGTGCCCGTTAGAGACGCGCACGACCAGCAACCGCGGGTCACCATGTGATGCTATGCCCGCACGAGCCAGTATCTCGCTCGCGTTCTTGCCGATCAGATCTTTCTCGAGTGTCGCGCGCTGCCGGCGCCCGGGGTATTCGGTGAAAATGACATTGGTTACTTTGTGCAACTCGCGCTCGGTCAGCACGCGCGCACCGTGTTGACCCATACGTTGCACCAACTCGTCCGCGATGCTCTCGACCGCGATCACCTCTTTTTCATCAACGCACACGATGTTGTTGTCGAAAGAAGCGCCGGCAACGATATTGCGGGCGGCATAGTCGAGATCAGCCGTGGCATCAACGACCACCGGTGGGTTACCGGGGCCCGCGCAAATCGCGCGCTTGCCGCTGGTCATAGCCTGGCGCACAACGCCGCTGCCCCCTGTGACTGCAAGGAGGCGAACACCCTTATGACCCATGAGCTCTTGTGCCGACTCTATAGTCGGCATCGCCACTGCGGTGACGAGGTTTGCCGGGCCGCCGGCGCGTGTGATGGCCTGGTGAATCAGGCGCACGTTTGCCATCGAACATTCACGTGCGTTCGGGTGCACGTTAAAAACGATGCTGTTGCCCGCCGCTAACATTGCGATGGTGTTGCAGATGATGGTGGAGGTCGGGTTCGTCGTCGGGGTAATTGCGCCAATGACGCCGTAAGGTGCATATTCGGTTAGCGTCAAACCGCTATCACCGGTTACTGCCTGGGGCGTGAGCACCTCGGTGCCCGAAGTTTTGCGGGTTACCAGGCGATTTTTGACGATCTTGTCTTCGACGCGTCCGAGACCGGTTTCCGCGTGCGCGAGGCGCGCAAGTTCCTCGGCATTCTCGAACATTGACTCGCGGATGGAAGCAATGATTTTCTGTCGCCCCTCCAGCGACATGCCATCGAGTTTGCGGAACGCGGTGGCAGCCGCATCGACGGCGTCATCGACCGTCGCAAATACGCCGTCCCCGAGCGCCTCGCGAGGAGCGCTCACAGGGGCGCGGCGTGGCGCAGCGACCGCCGGGTTGTTGGCGGGCGTTCCCGACATCCGCTCGGCCAGGCGTGACGCTATGATATCGACCTGCCGATCGCTGAGGAGGCCGGCGTTTCCGCCAGGACGGCTCATGCGTCACTCTCCCCCTTGCGGTATTTCTCGTCGCCCTCAATTTCCCAGCTATCAACAATCGCCATGACAACTGCATCGACAGGCTTGTTGTCGGTGCGTTCGGTCTGGCGTGCCGACGAGCCGCTGGCAAAGAGCACCATTTCGCCGACGCCCGCACCGACTGCGTCTACCGCGACTACCGAGCCACCAGCCGGCTTGTTGTCATGGCCCCAGAGACCAAGCATTAGGAACCTGAGGCCGCCAAGCTTGGCGTCCTTTTCAGTCGCGACGACGGTGCCGAGTACTTTAGCGAGTTTCACGGCTTAGCGTCCGTGCGGCCATTACTTCTTCGCCGCGCCGGGTTCGCGACCCAGTGGAATCGTGGCATCGACGCCATTGTGCGGGCGCGCGATCACATGCACTGCGACAACGTCGCCGACGCGAGCTCCCGCCGTACGTCCTGCATCGCAGGCGGCTCTGACAGCGGCAACATCGCCGCGTACGACTGCGGTCGTGTAGCCGCCGCCGGTCTTCTCGTAACTGACGAGTTCGACCTTGGCCGCTTTCACCATCGCATCCGCCGCCTCCACCATTGCCGGGAAACTCCGGCACTCAATCATTCCTAGTGCTTCTGACATCGCCTTACTCCTCGCGAATCGGGCCCGCGGGCCCTATTTGATCTAATAAATTATTTTTTCTTCACCTTACCGGTGACGGCATTGATTGCCTGGGTCGCCGCTTCGTGCGCGACCACGACATCCCGCTCCTCGCCGCCGATGTATACCCGGCCGAAACTGCCAACAGCGCGCACCTCGAGAATATTGATGTCCGCCGCTTTCTCTGCCTCGTTCGCCGCCAGCGCCGCGTACGCCGCGGGTTCCACCTCGAGAACGAACAGCGTCTGCCCGGCGAGAATCATGTTGCCGTGACGGAAGCGGTTGATCAGCATGGTCTGCGTATCTTCGAGGTGGCGCACGACCTGGTTGGCGACGACTCTCGGTTTATGCCGGTCTTTTTCCTGCAACCCGAGTTCATCGAGAATTGCCTGTCCCGCCTGGCGTACATCAGCCTGGCTTTCCGAGTGGAGTTCGAGCATGCCGTAGTGCCGCTCGACGATCTGCATGCCGGCCGTGACGTCGGTCGACTTGAGGGCAACATCCAGGATGTGGTTTATCGCCATGCCGGGGGCAATTTCGACGAACAGGCTCGCCTGGCCCACCTTGGGCAGATAGCCCTTCGAGATCGTCGCCTGGAAAGACGCGAACTGCGGCTGCAGCGAATCAAGAAAAACGTAGGCTCTCAAATCAACCATTGATGCAACTCCTCAAGCGCTGACGCTCGTTGCTTTTGCTTCTCGCACGATTCCGATGCTGGCACTCGCGCCCAGGCGCGTGGCGCCGGCCTCGATCATTGCTTTCGCATCGTCGTACGAACTAATACCGCCGGATGCCTTGACCTCCATGCCGGCACCGCGCACTACTTCGGCCATCAGCGCTACGTCGTTGACGGTTGCGCCGCCTGTCGAGAATCCTGTGGACGTCTTGACGAAGTGCGCTCGAGCCTGCTTCGAAAGCTCTGACGCGCGTCGCTTCTCGTCGTCGGTGAGCAACGCGGTTTCCAGGATGACCTTGCATACGGCGCCGCCATCGACGCAATCCTCGACCACGGAACGGATGTCACGCAGCACCAGTGCATCGTCACCGCTCTTCAGCGCACCGACATTCAGGACCATGTCGATCTCGCGCGCACCGTTGCGGATGGCGCGGCGCGCTTCCATAGCCTTGATCGCGGGCTCGTTGGCGCCGAGCGGAAATCCAACCACCGTGCATGTCAGCACTTCGCTGCCACGCAGCAATTGTGCGGCCAGCGATACCCAGGTGGGGTTCACACAAACCGAGCGAAAATTGAATTCGAGGGCCTCGGCGCACAGCTTGCGTATCTGCTCCTCGGTCGCGTTGGCCTTGAGCAACGTGTGGTCGATATAACGGGCGAGATCCCCGGGGATATCACCTGGCCGCTCGACCGGAGCAACGCTGGTCAGGCCCGTGGCGCCGAGGCGCACAAATTCGCGTGCCGCTTCCGGATCGTCGCCAACAGACGAGCCAGTCGGTTCCGCTGCGGAGATTGGCCCCAGTATGTCGTGAAGCCGACTCACCACACGCTCGAGATCCTGGTCGGACAGGCTTAGCTCAGAGAGATCCGGCGCTGCAGACTGGTCGGCAAACATGGCCACCCGGTTAAGGTGGCGTTGTTCGGTACATTCGGTTTCGAGCCAGACGTCGACAATCTGTTTTGCAAGGGCGGCACCAATCAGGCCGGCACCGAGGGTCAGCACGTTGGCATTGTTGTGCGCGCGGCTGTTGCGTGCGCTGGACACGTCATAGGCCAGCGCGGCCCGGACGCCTGGAACCTTGTTGGCGGCCATGCACGAGCCGATGCCGGCCCCATCAATCATGATGCCCGCGTCCGCGGTGCCTTGCGATACGGCATCGGCGACCGCCTGGGCATAGACCGGGTAATCAACTGCTTCACGAGATGAAGTACCAACATCATTAACCTGGTAACCGGCGCCCTGCAGGTGCGCTACAAGCAGCGCCTTGAGATCGAAGCCGCCGTGGTCGGCACCGATTGCAATCTTTCTTAAACGGCTCATGCCCAAACCGCCGAATCGTCTGCCCGCCGGGCGCTCTGTGCGGGGGCTTCGGCATGCGAATCGGCGTCCAGAATCTGCTGTAACTTCATAACATGAAGTCGTAGGCGCTCACGACCGAGGGCTGTGATACGAAACTCGGTCACGGTGCGCTTGCCCCTGGCGGTCTTGTTGATATTGATGTAGCCCACATCGCCGAGTTTCCTGGTTTGTACGTGCAGGTTGCCATCGGACAAACTGGTAGCTGCCTTCATCTCCATGAAAGTCACCGGCTTGCCCGGAATGAGCGTGGCCAGGATGCCAAGGCGACAGGGGGCGCTTATCATTTCGTCGAATTGAAGCTTCACGAGGTCATTTACTTTGTTTCACGAAGTATCCGTCCTGATCAGGCCCCTGTCAAGCCAACATAACGCAACATATTACACTTAACTTTATAACATGAAGTTCGATGTCCGTTGAACTACTGCGCGCCGGCTTTGGCGCCTCAGTTGATCATCTACGTTGGGTGAAACCCGGCGGATACCCTGCACAAGGGGCGCCGTGGACAACACACCCTCACACGCCTGCGGCTATAGATTCGGGTATGTTGTCCACGGCACCTCTTCAAGCTCATCGCGGGTTAATGCTCCGGCCCCATGCCCTGCCCGCCTGAATTAGGTTGGAGGGGGCAGCAGCTAATCGCCCGCTATGACGGCTTCCAGCGCGACCAGGATCATCTCGTCAAACGTCGTCGCACGTTCCTCGGACGACAGGTGTTTTCCATTCGGAATATCGTCGCTGACCGTGCAGATGGCGAGTGCCTCGGCATCGTACTCCGCCGCTATCGGGAAGATTCCGGCGGCTTCCATCTCAATGCCAAAGACGTTGTATTTGGCCATTGTTTCGAACATGCCAGGGTCTGGCGTATAGAAGAGATCCGCCGAGAAGATATTGCCGACGTGATAGCGCACGCCGGCCACTTTCGCAGCGGTGACGGCCTTTTCGACGAGTTCGTAACTCGCGAGCGCGGCAAAGTCATAGCCGCCGAAGCGCATGCGATTGCAGTTCGAATCCGTAGATGCGCCCATTGCAATGACGATGTCGCGCAATTTCACATCCGGATGCGATGTGCCGCAGCTGCCGACACGAACGACACGCCTGACTCCGTACTCCGTGACGAGTTCGTGTGTGTAGATCGCGGCGGACGGTATGCCCATGCCGTGAGACTGCACAGATACCGGCCTGCCTTTATAACTGCCCGTGAAGCCCCACATGTTGCGGACATCATTCACGCGGCGCGCGTCGTCAAGAAACTGCTCCGCGATGTACTGCGCACGCAGCGGGTCGCCGGGCATCAGAACCGTGTCAGCGTAACCGCCGGATGCTGCATTGATATGAGGGGTCGCCATTATTTTTTTACCACCTGCTTTGGGCCGACATTCCCCCGTCAACAACCAGGTTGATGCCGCTAATCCAGCGGGCGGCGGGGCTGAGCAGAAACAATACCGCGTCGGCGACATCTTTGGGAGTCCCGAGGCGACCAAGAGGCGCCTTGTCCTGCCAGCGTGATACGCCCTCCGGCCAGTCGTCGGCGAGGCCATCGCGGTCGATCAGACCTGGCGACACGCAGTTGACGCGAATTCCTGACGGACCGTACTCGAGAGCCGCAGCACGGGAAAACATGATAAGACCTGCTTTGCTCGTCGCGTAATGTGCATGTCCTGCGGCGGGATCAATGCCTTCGATCGACGCGATATTGACGATGGCACCGCCCGCGTCGCCCCAGGACCCGGCTGCGCACTGCATTACCAGGAATGCACCGTCGAGGTTGGCAGACATCATCGCCCGCCAGTCGTCGAACCGCATGTTGTGCAGGGCCTGCACGGGCTGCGCGGCTGCATTGTTCACGACCAGCGTCGGCCGGCACGCCGCAAACATGGCATCGACTGCTTCTGCGTCGCTGAGATCGGCCTGTACGATCGTTCCGGAGCCGAGTTCTTCGGCGAGGCTCGTAGCCGACGCCGCGTCACGGTGGAAGTGCACGACAATCTCCGCACCCGCCTCGCCAAGTCGGCGTGCAATGCCGCTACCAATATTGCCGCTGGCACCTGTTACCAGGACGGTCTCATCTGCGAGGCTCAGGAGGTCGTGCACATCGGGTATCGGCGTCATGTGGTGCTCCATTCGACGAATCGCGCTATTGTCCTACTATGACCGGGAAAGCGAAACCCGAACAGTGGACGAGCGAGCGCTGTTACATCACGGAGCTCATCAACGATCCCCAGTGGTCAGAGGTGTCTCTCGCGCGTTGCCGCGTCGAGCCCGGCGTGACCACGCAATTGCATGCGTTGTCGGTCCACGAGGTGTACGTTATCGAAAAGGGCAACGGCCTGATGTCCGTCGGCGATTCGGCACCATTCACCATTGGCCCGGGCGACACCGTTACCATTTCCAAACATGTGCCGCAGCGCGTTCAGAACACCGGCGACGGCGACCTTGTGTTCCTGTGTGTCTGCACGCCACGATTTTCGCCTAAATGCTACACGTCGCTGGAGTAACGGCATTATACTGCGCGAAAGCTCAACAAGAGGAAGAACAATGCGTGGTTTAGTTACAACAGATAAGAATCTTTCCTTGACCCAATCGTTGCTGCAAGGCGCCACCGCGCTCGCTCTGGCAGGCATGATCGCAACGCCCGCAGCTGCCCAGGGTCAGATGGAAGGGATACTCGAAGAGATCATCGTCACGGCTCAGAAACGCGAGGAAGCGTTGCAGGACGTGCCAATCTCGGTGGCAACCACTTCCGGTGAAAAACTCAATGCGATGTTCTCGGGCGGCGAGGACGTTCTGGCACTGTCGGGTCGCGTTCCTGGCCTGTATGCCGAGTCATCGAACGGCCGTGCCGCACCGCGTTTCTACCTGCGTGGACTGGGTAACATCGACTTCGACCTGGGTGCATCCCAGCCGGTCTCGTACATCATGGACGAGGTCGTCATGGAAAACGTGGTGCTGAAGAGCTTCCCGCTGTTCGACGTCCAAAACATCGAAGTAATCCGCGGTCCGCAGGGTACCCTGTTCGGTCGCAATACGATCGCGGGCATCGTCAAGGTCAACACCCGCCGGCCGGATGAAGAGACTTCCGGTTACGT
>Ga0316201_10001052_pt1 | contig 17773 bp, 16 predicted proteins | sample CS6wburrow_MG_FD_204516 | JGI IMG/M metagenome (GOLD analysis project Ga0316201, IMG submission 204516) | Coastal sediment microbial communities from Delaware Bay, Delaware, United States - CS-6 worm burrow | ecosystem: Environmental > Aquatic > Marine > Coastal > Sediment | place: USA... | reverse complement strand
AAGACTTTCAGCTCGAGGTCCATGATCGCGTTGTCAGCGATCTCGCTGTACGCCTCCAGCAGGGTCGGGGGCCTTTCGTTCGTCGGTTCCCCCGCGCCATCGAGTAGGCGACATGCTCGGACCTCGTCCAAAGTCATTTCGCTGACGCAACCCGTGCAGTCGGTCGTTCGGTCGACGGTGTCGTCGTGCATGATGATCAGCTGTCCGTCTTTGGTGATCTCCACGTCGAAAGAGATCCCATTGGCGCCTTGCTCCATCGCTGCGACGAATGAAGAGATGGAGTTTTCCGGAAAGGGATGGCCTTCTCGAGTCGGGCCGGTCCCGCGATGACCGAGATTGGCGGAAGGCGCGAGGAGCCTGATCCGATCGCGCACACTGTCTGCCGGCGCGTTCCCCATGCAAACCTCCCGTTCGTTCCATTCCGCGTCGCAGGCCGCATCATCGCAGGCGTTTTCGGCCGCGCAGGAGTACCAGGCGCGGGTTTCATCCGTGCAAACGGCGTTGATCGTCTCGTTGACCACCCGCTCGCAGCTCGAGTCCTCCGAGCACGCCGCGCAGTATTCGGTTGCCACGGGGTCGATCGGAGCCGCCCCCGAGGAAGACCCGCAGCCAATCCCAAGGATCAGCAACCCGACCCATCCTGCACGCACATGCGTCATCTGCACACCTCCACCCGACATCAAAGCGCCAGGGTAACTCAGGATTGAGGGATCGTCCCGTGCGTTTCGAGGTCGGAGACGTGAACGTACCAAGGTGCCCGTGAATCGTAGTGGACGCTGAACCTTGGCTTGACGCCTGGGTCGTCATCCAGCGCGCCTGCACCAACGACCATCACTTTGCCGTTTCTCGTGAGCCAGGGCATCGCGGAGCCGCAATCAGTGCAGAATGCCGTCGACCAGTACTTCGCCGACGGCAGCTCGAAGCGCTTGACCTTGTCCTCTCCGCGCTCCCAGCTGAACTGGTCGACCGGAACGAAAATGTTGGCCACGTGCGAGGAGCCCGTCTTCTTCCGGCACCGGCTGCAGTGGCAATACTGAAACCCGCGGAACGGGCCTTTGATACAGAATGCGACGGCGCCGCATACGCAGCTGCCTTCCACTGACTCAGTCATCGCAGTCACTTCTGGACTGGGGTGAAAGTGAGCTTCTGGCCGCCGATACTCGCTTCGGCCATCAAACCCGACGTGGGAAGAACTATGATGGCGATGCCGTCAGCGTACTTCGCATTTGCCGCGCCACCCTGGTCGGCCACGTTGGCCGTTGCCTGCGCGCTCAGCTCCAGCCTGTTCTTCTTGAAGCGATTCAGCGCCGACTTCGTCCTGAACAAGATGATCTCTGCGAACTTCTGGCCCCCGATCTGTGCGCCAACTGTCCCTTGGGAGATCTTCGCGTATCCGATGAGCGTTCCGCCGGCGTAGACCTCGCCGCGGCCGCCGGCCCCGCCTACGATGAAGCCTCCCTTTGCGACTTCGGGAAAGATCGCATAGCCAGCGAGCTTGCCGAGCGTGGCTTTGAAGGAGCTGTCCTTCTCTTGGAAGCGCTCCATGGCATCGCGGACGTCCACCGCCAATTGCTCGTCGCTTCCTTTCTTCGCCGCCGCCGAAGCGCTGGTCGCGAGGACTAGCAGGGCGAGGCCCGTCATGATTGCTCGTGAGATATTCATGACCGGAGTCTGAGGCCCCTGCCGCAACGGTCAAACCAGCAGCCCAGGGAGCTCTCTTGGCTGGAGACTGACTCGAAAATTTCAGGTACTGTCGAGACCTTCCGAGGAGCCCGTCATGTCCGAGCCCGTCACCTTGCCTGGATTCATCGCGCGGCACGCGGCCCATCGGCCGGAGCGTACTGCGCTCGTCGAGGTGGCTCCCGGCGGTGGCTGGGTATCGACCAGCTGGGGCGACTATTGGGGAGCGGTGCGCGGGCTCGCCGCGGGGCTCATCGGGCTTGGCGTCCAGGCGGGCGACGGCGTCGCGCTCATCGGCAACAATCGGCGTGACTGGGTCGTTTCCCAGATGGGGATCAGCGCTGCGGCGGCGATTCCCGCTCCAATCTACGCGACCAACACGGTCGAGCAGCTGGCCTATATCGTCAATCACTGCCGCGCCAAGGTCGCGATCTGTGACAACCAGGCCCAACTCGACAAGTATCTCGCCGCCCTCGACCGTGGCCTGATCGAGCTCGATCATATCATCACGATGGATGCGATCGAGAGCGAGCGCGAAATGGTGATCTCGCTGGTAGAGGTGATCGCCGCGGGCGCCTCGGAATCGAGCGACGAAGTCGAGCGACGGATGGAGGCGGCCCAGCCCGACGACCTGGCGCTCCTAATCTACACCTCGGGCACGACGGGGGTTCCCAAGGGCGCCATGTGCACCCACCGCGGAATCGAGTCGATGGCGACCGCTTTCATCGATACCTATCCCGAGCTGATGGGGTTCGACCCGTTTCGCTACGTCAGCTACCTGCCGCTGTGCCACGTCGCCGAGCAGATCTTCACGAACTTCATTGGCTTGCGCGCGGGCAGTGAAACCTACTTCTGCGCCGACCTCTCGAAGATCAAAGACCACCTGGTGGCGGCGCGACCGCACTTCTTCTTTGCCGTGCCGCGCGTCTGGGAAAAATTCGAGGCGGCGCTCACGGCGAACCTGCTGTCGGCCACTGGGGCCAAAGCCAAGCTCACGGCCTGGGCGCGTCGCGTCGAGCTGCAGAGCGTCCGGCGCTCCATCGAGACGGGCAAAGACGTCGACACGTTCCAACGCCGACTCGCCAACAAGCTCGTCATCTCGAAGATCAAGAGCGCCATTGGTCTCGACGAGCTCTTTGGTGCCGGCTCGGGTGCTGCTCCGGCTGCACGTTCGACGCTCGAGTTCTTCGCGTCGATCGGCCTCATCATTCACGAAGGGTTTGGGATGACCGAGACCACCGGCATGGCGACGGCCCAGCCCCTGATGAGGCCTCGATTCGGAACCGTTGGGCAATCGCTTCCGGGGGTGGACATCCGAATCGCTGACGATGGCGAGATCCTGCTCCGGGGGGCAAACATGGTCCCTGGCTACCTCTACATGCCCGAGGAGACCGCATCGCTCTACACCGACGATGGCTGGATGCGAACCGGAGACCTGGGCGCTCTCGATGCGGATGGCTTCCTCACGATTACCGGCCGAAAGAAAGATCTATTGATTACCGCAGGGGGCAAGAACGTCGCACCTGCAGAAATGGAGAACCACCTGCAGGGGATTCCCGGCGTCGGTCAGGCCATCGTGGTCGGAGACCGTCAGCCCTACCTTTGCGCGATCCTGGCCCTCGAAGAGGAAGCGGTTCCCGACCTCTGTAAGGCAGCCGGCGTGCCGGTCGCACCTCTGGCTGAGCTGGCCGGCAATGAAAAGGTCCGCACTTTCTTGGCGGATCGGGTCGAGTCGGACTGCAACAGCAAGGTGGCCCGCTATCAGACCATCAAGAAGTTCGAGGTGCTCCCGCACATGCTCAGCGTGGATGGCGGCGAGCTCACGCCGACCATGAAGGTCAAGCGCAACGTCATCAACGACAAATACAAAGCGATCATCGACGGCATGTATGCGTCCGAATCCCGCGGTTCGTCCGGGGTCAGCCAAACTCTCTGAGGAGCGAGACGACTTTCGCCCTTTATTTTCGAAGCCCAACTGACTAGAAAGACCCTCAATGCGTAAATCCATCTCTTTCCTCGGAGCGCTGCTGGCTCTATCCTTGGCCGTCGTCGGACCCGCGATCGCGGACGACCCCGAATTCGTCATGGAGGTCGGGACGGTTGCCCCCAAGGGAAGCCCTTGGGCCGAACAGCTCCAGCGGTTCAAAGCCGAGGTCCAGGAGAAGACGAACGGCCGGCTCAAGGTGAAGCTGCGGCTCGGGCGAGGAAATGAGCGATCGATGGCGCGCCGGGTCCAGATGGGAAGTATGCAGGCCTTTGCCGGTTCGGTCGGCGGCATGAGCTCCATCGTTCGAGAGGTCAACGTCATCGAAACTCCGTACCTGTTCGAGAGCTCTGAGGCCGCCGACAAGGCACTCGACACACCAGAGGTCACCGAGCAGGTCAAGAAGGTTCTTTCGAAGCGTGGGTTGATCTTCGGGATATGGGCTGAGAACGGATACCGTTCGTACTTCAGCAATCAGAAGATCCGGAAACCGAGCGACATGGAGGGGATCCGGTTCCGCTCCCAAGAGTCGATGGTTCACGTCGAGACCTACGAGGCCTTCGGCGCGACCCCTGTCCCCATCGACAACGGCAACACGCTGATGAGCGTGCAGACGGGCGTCGTCGACGGCTTCGACAACACGCCGCTGTTCGCGATGGCCGCGAGTTGGTACCAGGGGCTCAAGGAAGGCGAGCGTCACATCTTCCTGAGCCGCCACTGCTACCAGCCCGCGCTCCTCGTCTACTCCAAGAAGTGGTTCGATACGCTTCCCAAGGACATCCAGGAAGTCATCACGACGATGCCTCACGACCTGACCATCTGGGGGCGGGAGCAAGTTCGAAAGATTGAGCCGGTCTTGCTCAAGAACCTCAAGCGCTATGGGTATGATATCTACGAACCCACGCCTGAAGAGCTCGCGGCGTTCAAGGCGAAGCAAAAGGGCGTTCCAGACCGCATCGCCAAAGAGATGGGCCCTGAAGGGGTTGCACTCTTGAAGGCGATCCGTAAGACCTTCTGACCTTCAGCCCATGAGACCACACGTTCTTCACGGCAAGAACATCGCCGTTCAAAATCAGCCTCTCAAGGCCCGGCAGATGCTCGGCAAATATCGGATTCGACGTCGAATTGGAGCCGGCGCGTTTGCGACCGTGTACGAGGCGTACGACACGATCGAGGGGATTCCCATCGCCCTCAAAGTTCCCAATCTGGATCAGCTCGACAAGGAATCTCTGAGCGCCATCCATCGCGAGGTCCGGCTTACCGCGCGGCTGGACCACGAGAACATCCTGCCGCTCCGAAACGCCATGATGATCGACGGCCACTTCGTCATCGCCACTCCGCTCGGCGAGCGGACGCTCACCGACCGGCTGCACTACCGCCTCGGTCCGAAGACCGCTCTTTGCTACGCGGAGCAGCTGATCGACGCGCTTGCGTACGCGCACGAGTTGCGGATCATTCACTGCGACATCAAGCCGGACAACGTGATCCTCTTCCCGGAAGGGCAAGCGCGGCTGGCCGATTTTGGCATTGCGAAGGTCTCGCTCCGAACCCGAACGATCATGGGCTCCGGGCAGGGCACCGTCGGCTACATCGCGCCGGAGCAGGCGATGGGTAAGCCTTCGTTTCGCTCCGACGTGTTCTCGATGGGCCTGCTGATCTACCGAATGTTCTCCGGTGAGCTCCCTGCCTGGCCGTTCGATTGGCCGCTGCCGGGCGCCGAACGGCTTCGCCGCACCGTCAGCCGGGATTTCGTCGAATTTCTTCGACGCTCGATCGAGATCCGGGAGCGCAAGCGGTTTCGAGATGGGGTGCAGATGCAAAGGGCGTTTCAAGCGCTGGCGCCCAGGGCCCTTCGGAGTCCAACACGCAGCAGAAGAGCTTCGCTGTGAGCAAGCCCCACATCTTCACGGATGTGGACATGGCGCAGGGTCAGCGCTTCGAGCTTGGCGGCTGCGAGGCTGTGGTGCTCAGCATTCGAAAGCCGGGACGAGACGGCCCCAACGAGGACGCCGCGGCGCTGATCTCCGTCGGAGAGGAGGCCGGCGTAGCCGTGGTTTCTGACGGTGCGGGAGGCCATCCAGGCGGAGCGGAGGCTGCAACGCTGGCGGTGAGAGCAGTCTGTGACTCGGTGGCGAAGCTCGAAGGCGAGGTCGAGAATCTGCGCGGTGCCATCATCAACGGCTTCGAGTCGGCCGATCGCGCGATCTCCGCGCTTGGAACGGGCGCCGCTGCCACTCTCGCTGCCGTCGAGATCCAAGGCACGAAGATGCGCTCCTACCACGCGGGCGATTCGATGGTGCTCGTCACAGGGCAACGCGGACGCATCAAGTGGCAGACCATTCCGCACTCGCCGGTTGGGTACGCCGTCGAAGCAGGCCTGTTGGACGCAGGAGAAGCCCTGCACCACGAGGACCTGCACATCGTCTCCAACCTACTGGGCGCCAAGGAGATGCGAATCGAGCTCGGGGCGACTCTGAATCTGGCCCGGCGCGATACGGTGGTTCTGGCGAGCGACGGGCTCAGCGACAACCTTCATTTGGAAGAGATCGTGGAGCGGCTGCGCAAAGGGCCGCTTCGAAGGGCGGTCGATGATCTGGCGGCCCTCGGGCGAAAACGCATGGAGGCGCCGAGCGAGCGGGCCCCTTCGAAGCCCGACGACCTCACGTTCATCGCGATCAGGCGTCGTCGCTAGTCCCCAGGAAGTCGACCGGCGAGCACGGGCCAGGTTGTAGAACTTGGTGGTATGGTCCGCGCCATGCTGGCTAGGCTTGGTGAGGTTTTCAGCAGGTGGGCCGAACGATGGGTTCCCGATCCGTTCGTGCTCGCGCTCGTGCTGACCTCGGTGACGCTCATCGGAGGCTTCGCGCTCTGCGGGTCGGTCGCCGCGGTGCTTCAAGGCTGGTACGGCGGCTTCTCGAGCACGCCGCTACTCGCCTTTGCCCTGCAGATGTGCCTCATCTTGGTGACTGGGCAGGCCCTGGCTTGTAGCCCGCCCGTTCAGCGGATCGTCCGCGCGGTCGCCCGCTTGCCCAAGCGAACCTCGACGGCCGCGGGCCTGGTCGCGCTCATCGCCTGCCTGACGGGCCTGATCCAGTGGGGCCTCGGTGCTGTGGTTGCAGCCTTCGTCGTTCGTGAAATCGCCCACATCGCCGCAGAGGAGCAGCGTCCGATGGACATTCCCGTCCTCGGCGCTGCAGCGTACACGGGGCTTGCGGTCTGGCACGGCGGGCTCAGCGGCTCGGCTCCCTTGAAGGCCGCGGAGTCGGCGCAGTTCACCGAAGGCGCGACCCAGGCGATCCCGGTGAGCGAAACTCTGTTCTCGTCGCTGAATCTCGCGGTTAGCGGCGGCTTGCTGATCTTGTTACCGCTGATGTGCATGGCGCTCGCGCCCAAGGTCGCCTCGGTTCCGCATGCGCCAACGGCCTTTGCTCCGAGCCCGACGCAAGCGAAGCGATCGCTCCTCGGCATCTCGGTCGGTCTCTTAGCGGTGCTCCTGGTCGTCTACGGCTGGATGAGTGGCGAAGTCGCGTTCGATCTCAACTCCGTGAATCTGTTCTTCTTGGCGCTAGCGCTCGCCGCGCACGGATCGATTCGGGGCTTTCTCGATTCGGTGTCGGAAGGCGCTCGCGGCGCCGGCGCCATCATCGTTCAGTTTCCTCTGTACTTCGGCATCCTCGGCGTGATGAAAGCGACCGGCATGATCGAAGCGCTGTCATCTGCAATGGCATCCGTCGCGACCAGTAGCACCTTTCCGCTGCTGACGTTTCTAAGCGCCGGCCTGGTGAACTTCTTCGTGCCGTCTGGCGGTGGACAATGGGCGCTGCAAAGCGACGTGCTCCTGACGTCCGCTTCGACTCTTGGCCTCGACTCTGCGCGTACGGTCATGGCCTTTGCCTACGGAGACGAGTGGACGAATCTCCTGCAACCGTTCTGGGCTTTGCCGCTCCTCGCGATCACCGGCCTCAAAGCTCGGCAGATCGCCGGCTACACGGTGATCGTTGCGATCGGCATGGGGCTGTACGTAGGGCTGGTCCTGCTGGTCTTCGGCTAGAGCCCCGCCGCGACGCTGTAGGCCGCTTCGGTGCACTCGGCGATTTGCTCGAGCGTCACGCCCTCGGCCAGCTCGACCAGCGTCATGCCCCCATCGCCCTTCTTGTCGATCTCGAAGACACCGAGGTCAGTGATGACAAGGTCGACGACCTGGGTGCCGGTCAGGGGCAGGGTGCAGCTCCTGAGGAGCTTGGGCTTGCCCTTGGCCGTGTGCTCCATGACGACGACGACTCTCGGAACGCCTGCGACGAGATCCATGGCACCGCCCATCCCTTTGACCATCTTGCCGGGGATCATCCAGTTCGCCAGGTCGCCGTTCTGCGCGACTTGCATCGCGCCGAGAATCGAGAGGTTGATGTGACCGCCGCGAATCATTGCGAACGACTCGGCGCTAGAGAAGAAGCTCGTGGTCGGAAGCTCGGTGACCGTTTGCTTGCCGGCGTTGATCAGATCCGCGTCTTCGTCGCCCTCGTAGGGAAAAGGGCCCATGCCGAGCATTCCGTTCTCGCTCTGCAGCTGGACGGTCATCCCGGCGGGGATGTGATTCGACACCAAAGTGGGAATTCCGATACCGAGATTCACGTAGAAGCCGTCGCGAAGCTCTTGCGCGGCGCGGGCAGCCATTTGGTCGCGGGTCCAAGCCATCGTTCTCTCCTCAGGCGCGCGGGCGCGTGGTCCGTTGCTCGATGTGCTTCGAGGGAGTCGCGTAGTGAATGATGCGATCGACGAAGATGCCAGGCGTCATGATCTGATCGGGCGCTAGCTCACCGGGCTCGACGAGTTGTTCGACCTCAGCGACCGTGACTCGGCCAGCGGTCGCCATCATGGGATTGAAGTTTCGCGCGGTCTTTCGGTAGATCAGATTGCCCTCGGTGTCGCCCTTCCATGCATGCACGATGGATACGTCCGCGACGAGGCCTCGCTCCATCACGTACCGTTCACCATCGAACTCACGAACCTCTTTGCCTTCGGCCACCGTCGTTCCGACACCTGTCTTGGTGTAGAACGCCGGAATGCCAGCGCCCCCGGCGCGAATCCGTTCAGCCAAGGTGCCCTGGGGGTTGAACTCGACCGTCAGGTCGCCATCGAGAAACTGCTTCGCGAAGAGCTTGTTCTCCCCCACATAGGACGAGACCATCTTCGAGATCTGACGGGTCTCCAGCATTACCCCGAGGCCAATTCCGTCGACCCCGGCGTTGTTCGAGATCACGGTCAGGCCTTTGACGCCCGACTTCGCCACGGCCTCGATCAGCGACTCAGGGATGCCGCACAGGCCAAAACCGCCTGACATCAGGGTCATGTTGTCGCTCAGGAGCCCGTCCAGGGCCGCGGTCGCGTCAGGAAACACCTTGTTGGCCATCGCTCGTCTTTACCTCCGGCTTCAGCAACTGACAATCCCGAACACTAGTTGAACCCGAGCATGGCTCTGGCTTCCGCGGGCGACGCGACCTCGCGACCTGCCTTGCGTGCGCACTGAGCGAGAGCCTCGATCAGCTGCCCGTTCCCCGTCGTCTTGTCTCCATTCGGCAGGTAAAAAGTGTCTTCGACGCCGGTTCGGAGCATCCCACCGAGCTCCGCGGCGCGCTGGTGGGTTTCCCAGATCTCTTCGCGTCCGATGAGCGTCGCCTGCCAGTGCGCGTCGCCACTTTTGTACTTCATGAGCAGCTCGAGAAGCTCGGGATCGCAGGGCATGCCCGAGGCGACGCCCATGACGAAGTTGTAGTGCATCTCCTTGGCCATCCCGGCTCGAAGATAGAGCCCGACCGAGCGGACGATGCCCACGTCGAAGCACTCCATCTCGGCCGTGGTATGCGTTTGTTCCATCGCGTCGAGCATCTTTTGGACCTTGTCGACGCCGTTGAGAAACACCATCGGAGGCCAGGCCCAGGTGTTGTCTTTCTTCAGCTTCAGGTAGTTCAAGCTGCCCGCATTGCAGGCGGCGATCTCCGGCCTGATTCGATGAAGACACGCGACGGGGCCAGAAACATCCTCGTCGATGACGCCGGTCGTCTGATTGATGATGATGCCGGGGCAGGCCTCGCGAATTGCGTCGCTAGCCGCTGCCGCTAGCTCGGGATCCCAGGAAGGAAAGTGCCCCATGCCAGGCTCCTGGCGGCGGAAGTGGATGTGCACGATCGACGCGCCCGCGTTGTAGGCTTCGCGCGCCGAAACCGCCATTTCTTCGGGCGTGACCGGCACGGGGTGCTGCTTCGGGTTGGTGAGCACGCCATTGAGCGCACAGGTGATGATCGCCTTGTCCATCTAGGTCCTCCAGCTTCCAGAGCTTCGGCTGGCTTTCTAGGCTAGGTTTACGTTTACGTCAAGCAAGCACGAGCTGCGTAAATCATCTATTGATACGGAAAGATTGCCGGGCTATCGTCCGCCAAGATGGCCACGCCTACTAGACCAAGCGCCCGCAATGACCGGGTAAGGGCATTCGTCGAGGCGCACGGGCAGGGCGAAGCGCCCGATTTCTTCTCGATATCGGAGCTCTCCGACGAGTTCGGCATTACCCATCGGGCTATCCGTTTCTACGAGTCCAAGGGCCTGCTTTCCCCAAAGCGGCTGAACGGCGCCCGAATCTACTCGCGCCGCGATCGGGCTCGCCTGCACATCATCGTTCGCGCCAAGTCCCTCGGCTACAGCCTCGAGGAAACCAAGGACTATCTCGACTTGTACGGCCAGCAGGGCGAAGGCCGCCTCAAGCAACTCGAGATCTCGGCAGCCCGGAGCGCAGAGATGATTGCGGAGCTCGAAGAAAAGAAGCGGCAGATCGACGAAAAGATCGAAGAGCTCCGGCTGATCAACAAAGTCTGCCGGCAGAAGATCGCGAAGAAGAAGCCGCGCTGAAGGCTAGAAGCAATCTGCTTCGGCCCTGATGTACGAATCCTCGTTGCTTTGGCAGAGGTTTGCCAGGAGCGAGATGCGGGGAAGCTCGGTGCGGAGCCAGTACTGCGACGCAGCGCCGATCCCTCGCCTACGTTCGTCCGGGATGGATGCGGTCTTCGCGACCGCGGCCATGTTGAGCCACTGCCAGCCGATGACGAGGGTCGCGAACATGTCGAGGTAGTCCCAGCTGTGGCCGAGCATGCCTTCGGCGTCGCCCGACATGCCCCGTCGTCCGAGCTCCATGGTGATTTCGCCTACGGTCCCGACCGCTCGTCCGAGCTCGTCGCATAGCTCCGCGTCGCAGCCGGCCTTCCTGGCGCGCGCGATCGTACCGCCGATTTCTTCGGCTAGCGCACGGAGCGGGGCGCCGCCTTTGGACATCACCTTCCGGCCGAGCAGATCCATGCTTTGGATCCCGTTGGTGCCTTCGTGAAGGGTATTGAGCTTCTGATCGCGCATGTACGCTTCAGGGAGGTACTCGCTCGTGTATCCGTAACCGCCGTGGATTTGAACGGAGAGCACGTTGGCCTCGAAGCCGCGCTCTGCCGGGAAGGTCTTGGCGATCGGGGTAAGCAAATTGAGGAGCAGATCCGCGCGCTCTCGCTCCTGCTCCGATGCGCCGTGGGCAGCGAGGTCCGCGTAGAGAGAGACGGTGCCGAGCAGGGCCAGGCTTCCCTCGACGATGGCTTTTTGGCGCAGGAGCATGCGCCGAACATCGGCGTGCTCGATGATGCAAGCCTGCTCGCCGCCGCGTTGACCGAAGGCCCGCCCCTGCTTGCGGTCGAGCGCGTAGAGCCGCGACTCGTGATACGCGGCCGAAGCCGTGGCGAAGCCATTGACGCCCACCATGATGCGGGCCTCGTTCATCATCTGAAACATGCAGCGAAGGCCTTGATGGGGTTCTCCGACCAGCCAGCCGCGGCAGTCGCCCTCGTCACCGAACTCCAGCGCCAGGCTCGGCAGCCCTTTCCAGCCGATCTTGTGGATCATCCCCGCGATCGTCACGTCGTTCGGGACGAGCTTACCGCCCTCCTCGCGAAGCCGCGGGATTGCAAAGAGCGAGATGCCCTTCGTCCCTTCGGGAGCGCCCTCGATCCGGGCGAGCGCGAGGTTGACGACGTTTTCCCTGATCTGGTGGTCCGCTCCCGAAATGAAGATCTTGCTGCCCTTGATCAGGAAGTGACCCTCGTCCGTGGGCTTTGCCGTGGTGCTGATGTCACCCAGGCTGCTTCCGGCCTGCGGTTCGGTCAGCGCCATCGTGCCCGTCCAGTCGCCCGCGTACATCTTCGTCATGAAGCGCTCTTTGAGCTCATCGGAGCCAAAGGCTTCGATCAGGTGCCCCGCACCCACCGTGAGACCGATGTAGCCGTACGCACTGAGGTTGGCGGCCATCAGGTAGGCGCTGGCCATCGTGTGGATGAGCATCGGCATCTGCTGGCCGCCCACCGATTCGGGGCGCGTCGCGGTGAGCACGCCGAGGTCGATCATCTGTTCGTAGAGCTTGGGCAGCGCGGGGTGGGTATGGATGCGCCCGTCGCGAAACACGGGAGGCTCTTCATCCATCGGCTTGTAGGTCGGAAGCAGGTCGTTTCGCGAGAATCGCCGGACACTGTCGATGTAGAGGTCGAAAGTCTCCTTCGAATGCTGCCGGTAGGCCTCGAGCTCGCAGAGCGACCCGGCATCGAGAACGGAGTAGAGGATGAAATCGACGAGGCCGTCGTCGATCAGTGGGTTGCCTTGTGTTGCCATGCGCTTCGTCTGCCTCAGTCCGGCGAAACCTAGCACCGGAACTGCACAGTTCCCGCGTGAATTGTCCAGACGCATGCGGTATCAAGGCGAAGTATGGATTTCACGCATTCGGAGCGGGCCCAAAACGTGATGGCGCAGGCGGAGCGCTTTGTTCGCGAGCGCATCGTCCCCAACGAGCAGACCTATCTCGACCAGCTCGTGGGCAGCGACGACTGGCGGGAGTGGAAGATTCCCCCGATCGTCGAGGAGCTCAAGGCCGAGGCGAAGGAGCTTGGGCTTTGGAATCTCTTCCTGCCTGACGAAAAGTACGGCGCCGGCCTCGACAACCGTGACTACGCACCGGTCGCCGAGATCACAGGACGAAGCTTCCTCGCGCCGGAGGTCTTCAACTGCAACGCGCCCGATACCGGCAACGCCGAGGTCCTGGTCAAGTACGGCTCCGAGGAGCAGAAGAAGCTCTGGCTAGTGCCGCTGCTCGACGGAAAGATCCGTTCCGCCTTCGCCATGACCGAACCGGCCGTCGCATCGAGCGACGCCACCAACATGCAGGCCACATGCGAGGTCGTCGGTGACGAGGTGGTTCTAAACGGGCAGAAGTGGTGGACCAGCGGAGCCGGTGACCCGCGCTGCGGCTTCTACATTTTCATGGGCGTCACCGATCCGACCGCGAGCCGGCACGAACGGCATTCGATGGTGCTGGTGCCGGCCGATGCCCCTGGCGTGAAGGTCCTGCGCATGTTGCCTGTCTTCGGCCATCCCGATGAGCCGCACGGTCACGCCGAGGTGCTCTTCGACGACGTGCATCTCCCGGCGAGCGCCATCATCGCCGGGCCGGGCCGAGGTTTCGAGATCGCCCAGGGCCGCCTGGGGCCGGGGCGCATTCATCACTGCATGCGCGCGATCGGTGCAGCGGAACGGGCGCTCGAGCGTCTTTGTCAGCGTGCCGTTCTTCGGGTCGCGTTCGGCAAGCCGCTCTCGAACCTGGGCGGCAATCGCGACATCATCGCGAACTCCCGCATGGCGATCGACCAGGCCCGGCTTCTGACGATGAAGGCCGCCTGGGCGCTCGACACGATGGGCACCTTCGGCGCGCTGGTCGACATCTCCGCGATTAAGGTCATCGCACCGAACGTGCTGCAATCGGTGGTTGATGCCGCGATTCAAATTCACGGCGGGGAGGGCATGTCCGACCTCGAGCTCACCCGCCTGCTCGCGATGGCGCGCGCGCTTCGCATCGCTGACGGGCCGGACGAAGTGCACCGAGGCATGGTCGCGCGGCTGGAGCTCAAGAAGTACGTCTAGAGCGGCGGGACTCAGCGGAAGAGCAGGCCGATGTAGGGGGTGACCCACTGCTCGCGCCGAAAGAAGAAGCTTCCGGGGCCGGAGAGCGAGTACTTCACCCCGATGTCGATGTAGCTTCCGGATGCCACACGGACGGCCAAGCCGACCTTTGCGGTCATGCCGGGGGTGAAGCGGAAGACTGCAACCCGCGTGCAGTAGTACAAGCCGCAAATGATGTCGGTGGCTTTCACCCGCCACCAGTTCGCGTCGAAGCTGATGCCGATGTACGGCAGTAGTGGGCTGCGGTTGGGCACCTGAACCCGAAACTCGGGGGACAGGTAGAGGCGTGTCATCGGGCTTCGGTCGTAGCTCGACCCGGCCGGTAGATTGGGGATGTTGTAGAAGTTGATCGGCGTCCAGGCTGCGCCCAGCGAGAGACCGAAAGCGACGTAGCCCATGTCGAAGCCGCCGAAGCCCGTCAGATCGGCGCCGGGCCGCACCACGCTGCTGTCGACCTTCAGCCAAATCGGGACGCCCAGGCTGAACGAGCCTATGTAGCCGCGGTGCGAGGCTTGCTGCTTGGCCGATGGCGGGGGCGGGTACTGCTCGACCGGGCTAGTCGTGTAGGTCGAGCTCGGGCTGGGCTCGTACGACCAGGCGCCCTGTGCCGAGGCTCCAGAAGTGCAAAGAAGAAATGCCAGAATCCCGGTAGCAGCAAAGAGTCTCGTGCTCATCATGTCTTGTTCATCCAGCGGGCGATCTTTCGAACCAGGGCTCGGGGGCCGAAGCGGACACTGAACGCAGCGATCCAGTTCAGCAAGCCCTCGATGGCCACTACCTTGCCCTTCATCATCGAGCGGTAGGCGTGCCTGGCGACCTTGTCCGCGGGCGCGGCCCCGAGCTTGAAAAGAATGCTCGTGTCGTTCCCCGCGGTGCCGCCGAAATTCGTGGCCGTCGCGCCCGGGCAATGCGCCGTCACGGTGACGCCCGCGTCCTTGACCTCCTCGGCGATGCCCTCGGAGAACATGAGCACGAACGACTTGGTCGCATAATACACGGCCATGTCGGGCCCTGGCTGAAAACCCGCGGTTGACGCAATGTTCAGAATCCGTCCCTTGCGGCGCGCGAGCATGCCGTGCAAGGCAAGGTGGCAGAGGGCAACGAGGGCATTGATGTTGACCTGCAGCATGTCCAGCTGCGACTGGAGTGAAAGCTCCGCGAAGGGGCCGTTCGCTCCGAAGCCGGCGTTGTTGACCAGGTAGTCGAGCTCGACCCCCTTGCTTTGCAGTGCCGCGAAGATGGTGGCTGGCGCGCCCGGGTCCGTGAGGTCGGCTGTCACGACCTGAGCGCTGATACCGTGTGCGCCTTCGAGCTCCTGCGCCAAGCTCTGAAGCTTGTCCTCGCTCCGGGCGACGAGCACCAGGTCGTGGCCGTCCGCCGCGAAAATCTTCGCGAGCTCCTTGCCGATGCCCATCGAGGCACCGGTGATTAGGGCTGTTTCTCTCCCGTTCATCTGGGCCTCCTCAGCGTTGGCTTTCCTGCATGAGCGTCAGCGACTCCTGTGACATGGTATCTTGCGACGCTCAAGACTCGATCAGGAAAACCTGGAGGAACTCAGATGCCAGAGTCACGACATCCCGATTGGGAGCCGATGACCGCCTACGTCGCGGACATGTCGTACTTCAGTGGCAAGATGGAGGCCTACCTGCGCTACAAGGAGATCCCGTACGAGCGACGGGTGGTCGATTCGAAGGTCATGGTCGACGAGATCCTGCCAGCGACTGGGCTCATGAAGGTGCCCGTTCTCCGCTTGGCGAACGGGCAGTGGCTCAAGGACACGACACCGATGATCGACTGGCTCGAGTCGGCCTATCCGGAGTCCCGAGTGATCCCCAGGGACCCGGTCCTGCGCTTCATGTCGAAGCTGGTTGAAGACTACGCTGACGAATGGTGTTGGCGGGCCGCGCTCTATTGGCGTTGGCAGCCTCTCGAGTCCCGAAGGCTGCTCATGCGGCGCATCGGCCACGAGGTGCTGGCTGACTTCCCTGCCCCCAAGTGGCTCGCCGGCTGGTACTACGGACGGCGGCAGATGGCGACCTATCTGAGCGGCGACGGCGTCAGCGCAGAAACCGAGCCGCATGTGAAGCAGCAATACTTGGACCTGCTCGATGCGATGAGCGAGCTGCTCGCGGACCAGCCATATCTGCTCGGAAGCCATCCGACGCTCGTCGACATCGGTCTGTTCGGGCCGATGTTCCGGCACTACGCGCAGGATCCGACGCCGAGCCGGGTGATGGAGGAGCGAGCGCCCGCGGTCTACGCCTGGGTCGGCCGGGTCTGGAACGCTCGCGCGCACCGCCTTGGGCGGGAACCCATCCTGAGCGATTTCTCGCAACCCGGGTGGGCGTACTTCCTTCGCGAGATTGCACAGAGCTACTGGCCGTTCCTTCTCCGAAACGCGCGCGCTTGGGCCGCGGGGAAGTCGCGTCTCGACCACGAGGCGCACGGCGTGACCTATCGCGATCTCAAGGTCGTGCACTATCGCGTCTATTGCCTCGAAGCGCTTCAGAACGAGTATCGAAGTCTCAGCGAACCCAATCGCAAGGCTGTGGCCGACTTGCTTCTCCCCTACGGTACGCTCGAGCTCATCGATGACCTCGACTCCGGGCTCATGCAGGAGCATGAGCTCCCGCTCCGGCCCAATCGCGTCCAGCCCTCGAAGTTGCAACGAATGAAGCTGGCGCTCACGGGCACTCCCTGGGACATGCCGGTTCAACCGACGGAAAGAGAGAAAGCATGACGGACAAGGATTCGTTCACCCCGCAGTGGTTCGAGGGAGCCCTTCCCAAGCGCTCCTATCGTTCGGCCTTCAAATGGGGTGCGCCGGAGGCCTACAAGCACCCGAATCCCCGGCTCTATGACTTGATGAAGGAGACGTTCGGTCTGAGCGACGAGCACTTCGCGACGCCGCAGAAGCTCGGCCTCGAAGAGGTGACGGCGGATGCTTCGATCTCTCTCAACGCCGAGCAGCAGGGCTTTTTCCGCGGGCTCCTGGGCGAAGAGAACGTCAGCAACGATGTCTACTCGAGACTCCGCGTGTCCTACGGGAAGACGATGATCGACGCGCTTCGGCTGCGCGATCACCAGGTCGAGAACCTTCCTGACCTGGTGCTTCATCCGCGCGACCGCGACGATGTCGAGAAGATCGTTCGCTACTGCCACGAGCAAGAGATCCCGCTCTACACCTACGGCGCAGGATCGAGCGTGACCCGGGGCACCGAGTGCTACAAACGCGGGGTTTCGATCCACCTCGGCACGCACATGAAACGCGTTCTCTCACTCAACGTCGTCAACCAGACGGTGACGGTGGAGCCTGGGATCCTGGGGCCGGAGCTCGAAGAGGCGCTCCGCGGTGCCTCAGAGCGATTCAACGCGCCGCACGCGTACACCTGCGGCCACTTTCCGCAATCCTTTGAGTTCTCGTCCGCGGGCGGCTGGGTGGTGACCCGTGGAGCGGGGCAGAACTCGACTTACTACGGCAAGGCGGAGGACCTGGTTCTGAGCCAGGAGTACATTACCCCGGTTGGCACGATCAAGACCGTCGATGTCCCCGCCTACGCGACTGGACCGAATCTCGACCAGATCATGATCGGAAGCGAAGGCGCCTACGGGATCTTGGTGTCGGTCACCTTGAAAGTCTTCCGCTACCAGCCGGAGAACACCCGCCGTTTCAGCTTCATCTTTCCGGACTGGAAAAGTGGAACTAGGGCGGTGCGCGAGATCATGCAGGGTGAATTTGGGTTTCCGTCGGTCTTTCGATTGTCCGATCCAGAGGAGACCGACGTTGCCTTCAAGCTCTACGGTGTGGAAGGCACGCCGATCGACACCCTGGTGAGCCTGCGAGGCTTCAAGAAGGGCGACCGATGTCTGATGCTGGGCACGGTTGACGGAGACCGCGCCTACACGGCGATGGTCAAACGCCGCCTACGCCAAGTTTGCAACGCGCACGGCGGCATGTACACGACCGGCTTCATCACCAAGAAGTGGGAACACGGACGCTTCGCCGATCCCTACATGAGAGAGGACTTGCAGGACTACGGCATTCTCATCGACACCCTCGAGTGCGCCACAAACTGGGAC
>Ga0316201_10001051_pt1 | contig 17781 bp, 13 predicted proteins | sample CS6wburrow_MG_FD_204516 | JGI IMG/M metagenome (GOLD analysis project Ga0316201, IMG submission 204516) | Coastal sediment microbial communities from Delaware Bay, Delaware, United States - CS-6 worm burrow | ecosystem: Environmental > Aquatic > Marine > Coastal > Sediment | place: USA... | reverse complement strand
CGGATGCTGTTACGCTTGCGCCGATAACCGGTATATTGTCCGGCATGAAAGCCTCAAGACCAGCCCAGCTGCGCACAATGCGTACATCCTTCAGTTGCGGAAAAAGCGTCATGACGCTGCGGGCGCTGATTGCAAGCTTGTGCCAGTTCATTTCCGTACGCCCCTGTGTCAGGTCGAGTTCAGCCAGGTGCGCACCGCCGATCAATAGAGTTCCGTTCTGCATCTGCTTGAAGGACAGTTTGTGCCCGGCGGCGCCGATCACCGGATCGATAAAGTGAGGTAAGCGTTCACTGACCATCATCATCGGTGCCCCCGGCTTAAGTGGTACCGGCTCACCGAGCAGCGTGGCAATATGGTTTGCCCAGGCCCCCGCACAATTGACCAGTACCGGCGCACGGAACTCACCCCGAACAGTACTGGCAAGCCATTCATCAGCAACCCGCAATACGCCATCCACGCGGGTATTAGCCTGATAGTGCACGCCCAGAGAACGGGCCTTGCAGCGGAAGGCATCCAGCGTATGGAAAGGACGCCCGTAACCGTCCTGCCGACAGAGCAGTGCGCCGCTACAATGGGGCGCCAGCGCAGGCACCAGACGATAAAGCTCGCCAGTACCGATCATCTCCTCGTGCCGGTAACCCATTGAGCGCACAAGGGCGGCACGTTCTTCCAGGCTCTCCAACTCTGTTGCGTTCTCTGCCACCCTCAGCTGCCCCGGAAAACGGGTATCGCAGTCCGAGTCTACCAGTTCACGGATGTGTCGCCACATCCCGGCAGCCGCCACTGACAGGGGAATCTCTGCCGGGTGGCGATTGAGCTGACGCAGGCCACCGGCATTCACACCCGATGCATGTCGGCCGGGACTGTCTTTGTCGAGCACGATACAACGGGTATGGCGCATGGCCAGGTGCACAGCCGTGGAGAAACCCATCAGGCCACCGCCGATGATCAGTACATCGGCTTTCACTCAATCTCCTCCGACTGCAAACCGGCCAGTTGCCCCAGTGTCAGCGGATTGACCGGTGGGCGCTGCCGATAGTGACCGATATCCTGCACCGCTTTTCCGCTGGCAGCAGCGACGATGTGACTGACGGCTTCTGCACACTGCCGGCCCTGACACGGCCCCATGCCACAACGGGTAATAAACTTGACCTGATTACTGTCGCCATGACCGTCGGCAACGGCCGCGCGGATCTGACCCGCGCTTACCTCTTCGCAGCGACACACCAGGGTATCATCGTCCTCCACCTGCAGAAGGTCCTCGGAGATGCGGAAAAATGCCTCCAGGAAGGGCCGGATATGCGACTCTTCCCGCATCCATTTCCTGTCCTTACGGGCCAGTCGTTGTCGTGCCGTCCTGTCCAGCACGCCAAGCGCATAGAGAACCTGAAGAGCCGCCAGACGGCCGGCGTGTTCGGCAGTGCGCGCGCCGCCGATACCGCCGCCATCACCGGCGACCAGAATGCCGTTCACGCTCGTCCTGCCCCATTCATCCAGCTGCGGCCGCCAACACAGCTGACTCTCGTCCCAGAGATGGCGACAACCGGCAATGCGGCCCAGCTGGGTCTGGGGAATGACACCGAAATGCACCAGCAACACAGCGGTTTCCAGACTCTGTTTGCGGCCATTGTGAACAAAACTCACTGATTTCAGGGCATCCTTACCCCGCGCACGCAGCATCCTGATATTGTGCAGCGTACTGATACCGGCACGTTTCAGGTCGCTTTTGTACTGCATACCTTTGGTAATGTAATGGCCTGCCAGAAGCGCGCGCGGAAGTCCTGGCAGCGCGTAGAGATGATTTTTCATGGGCGTTACATCCAGCAACGCTTTCACGCTGACGCCGGCATGCAGGTACTGCCAGGCCAGTAAAAGCAGCAGCGGACCGGAACCGGCCAGCACCACCCCATTCTGCGGAACAATGCCGTGGGCCTTGAACAGGATCTGGCCTGCCCCGGCATTCATGACACCGGGAAGGGTCCAGCCGGGAAACGGCACCGGCCGCTCAAAGGCACCACTGGCGATTACCACCTGATCGGCTGTCAGCATGCGTGCTTGCCCCTGCTGAAGCAGTCCGATTTCGCGCCGCTCGTTCAGCGACCACACCGCGGTTTCCGCAAAGTATTCCGCACCGCTGGCTCGAAAGGCGTTGACCAGTTTCCGCCCTCTCTGATATTCATCTCCCAGCTTTCGGGCGCGATGTTGCGGTATAGATTCCATGGCCCGGTAGATCTGGCCACCCGGCGCGGCCTGTTCATCAAATACCGCGACGTCAATACCCTGTTCTGCGGCCATCGTGGCGGCGGCCAGACCCGCGGGTCCGGCACCAATGACTGCCAGCTGATAGTGCTCTTTCATGGTGGCAAGTCACCCGTGCCCTGCTGGCATTCGATGCGCATGCCTTCCCGGACCAGCTTCATACACGCCCGCTGATTGGCTTTGCCATCTATCACCATGAGGCATTCAAAACAAACGCCCATCAGGCAGAATGGCGCCCGCGGGGCCCCGGATACCGGTGTGGTACGGGTAGATGGCAGTCCGTGAACAAGAACGGCAGCCGCCACGGTATCGCCCTCCGACACCTGCACCGGCTGGCCGTTTATGGTGACGTTGACCCTGTTTTGAGCCGGAGTGTCGAGTCGTTTGAACATGGCAGGCGGTATTATACCTTCGAGTCAGCAACGGGTGCATACCTTATGCCGAAAGTGCGATACCAGACCGTCGGCGGCAGAAACGCCGCAGCCCGCAGCAACTTGTTATACGGGGTGAATCACCATCAGGCGGGACAGAACACCTTCCGATACACGAAGTTACAAACGAACACGTTGCAGAATATCCTCATGTTCAAAAATCATGCATTGTTGCAGATCAAGTTCGCGGCCAGCACCCGCCGTTAGTGCGCGCCGGTACATGGCCAGCCCGATGGCCACATCGATGTAGGAGAGTCCCACGGCGTTGAAATAGATACGCTCATTCTCCGACTCACGACCGGATTTGTGGCCGGAGACCAACTGGTGCAGGTCAGCGTGTATATCAGCCCCGCTGATCAGTCCTTCGGCATACATACGGCTTAGCGTCTGGGTACGGTGAGTGACGGTGTCCCAGTCATCACAGACAATCTTGTCGCACTGCAGCGCAACCTGGTATTCGTCCTCCCAGCCGCCTATATGGCTGTAGAAAGCCCCCGGTTTCATCCACGCCGCCTTCAGCAGCGGCGCCTGTGCACTGGTGGCGGTTACCAGGATATCCGCGCCATCAATGGCTGCACGACCATGGGTGTTGGCGGCGACGAATTGCAGATCTGGGAACAAGGGTGACAGCTCGGCGATAAACTGTTGCTCCTCTTCCGCCGTTCTTGCCGCTACCCGACATTCCTTTAATTCAGGCCGAACCACCTTCATGGAAAGCAGGTGCATTTTGGCCTGTTCGCCGGCACCGATAAAGCCGATCACCTCACTGTTCCTGCGCGCCAGGTGTTTTGCCGCTATGGCACCCATGGCCGCCACACGCATATTGGAGGCCAGAGTGCCATCCATCACCGCAATGGGGAAGCCCTTTTCAATCTCCGACAAAATCAGAATAGCAGACAGATTCTGTACGCCGTATCGAACCGGATTTGCCGGAAATACCGATACCCACTTGACCCCGCACACCTGCTCGTCCAGCAAGGTAGCTGGAAGACAATTAATTCTTTCCTGACTGGCCTGGTCAAAGATCTGAACGATCTTTTCGGGGAACAGGATGCTGTGCGCCTCGAAAGCCAGCATGGCCTTTTCCGCAACCTCCATCGCCATACGAATATCCAGACTGCCCGCCTGTAACAGGTCTTCCTGGGAAAGATAGGTAAAACTGACCCTGTGTCCGCTCATACCACCCCTCGATAAAACTGTCTTAACGTTAAACCAAAGCAACAGGTGGAGTTTGATACAAATCTATTCAGAAGTCTTGCCCCGCACCTGCGCCGGACAGCAAGCCGATGAACTCAAGCGGGTGCAACCTGTATACCACCGGCAGCAGGATTCGGGAAATGAACGCCCAACAACAGTTGCTATTAAGCTGGCAACTGAACACACCGCCGCGTAGGTGTGGCCTCCTGGCCGCGCTGCCGCTCCGAGGGACGCAGCTCTCCTACAAGCGGGTATTATACCCGCTCAAATCCAAGAGCGGCCTACGCGCTTATTTTACCGTAATGGTAATTTGTTTCGAATAAATCGGTGGATTATGCGGCATATGCTCAGCATCCCCCATCAGTAACTGCAGGGTATGCTCCCCGGGTGGTAATTCCAGCATGGTCTCTGTCTGTCCTGCACCAAAATGAATATGGTTGCGGTCTGAAGGAATCTCTTCATCGAATGGAGGCAGCGGTGTATCGATTAACAGATGATGATGGCCAGCGGCATGTCGATCAACACCTTTCGGAGCAACGCCCATATTGCGCAGACCGAACCAGACACGGAAAGGATGACCACTCCTTATCACTTCGCCGTCATTCGGCCAGCCGATATAAAGATAAGCACTTTTCGGTGCCGGCGTATCGCCGGCAGTCACAATTAGCGGAAAAATCATTATTGCGACTAACGAAGCAATGATCTGTCTAACCATGCTCTGTACTCCATCAGGTTCAGGGTCCCGGACTAATACGTTTGTTTTACTACAGCGGTTTCACCAGGCTCAGTAAGGTGGCACCGTAATCGTAATTTTATCCGAATAAATGGGAGGGTCATGTGGAACATGATTATCGTCGCCAAGCAGAAGCTGTATGGTGTGCTCCCCCGGTGACAAATCCTCCAGACGAGCCTCCGTCTGCCCGCCTCCAAAATGGAGGTGGTTTCGATCGGAAGGGATCTCCTCATCCAGCGGTGGCAGGTCGGTATCCAGTAACAGGTGATGATGACCCACATTCGCCATCTCCACCCCCTTGGGCGCCACACCGGCGTTACGCAGGCCCATACGCACCCATAACTTGCCCCCCTTTATGACAGCCCCATCGGGTGGCCAGATGATGTATAACCTTGCATTTTTTGGTGCCGGTGTCTGTTCTGCCCAAACCGCTGTCATAGCCGACACATTCAGCATCGTCATGATCGCTAGTACCCTAATCAGCATCTCCGCTTCCTCCCCGACGCTCCCGTGAAGTTTGTACTCACACAGCCGCAATTATCAGCCTGATCACAGTGCCAGGACGGGACGCCATAGAATTCAGCACTGAATCAACCTGACACAACACCAAGCATAGAATACAATCTCCGTAAATCAAGAAACCGGCGCTGGCCCTTTTTAGTAGCTGTTTTTACTGATTCTGCGCGCAATCAGGTATATACCGCAGTTCCTGGGTTCCACGGGGGCAAACAGTTGCAAAGTTTATAGGCTGGTCTACTTTAAGAATAAGATTAACTAACAAAAGATGCTATTTCTGCGTCAAATTTCAGCTACGGACCCGAACTATGATACAAAATCTCTTCGTAGTATGCGTATTGGGTTTATTCCTTAATATCGCCTACGCTTCGCCTGTATTTGCAGATGTTGGAACAAACAGAACCCTGCCGCGGGAGGCGAACGCTGTAACTGATGCAACGACAGCCGCGGCGAAACGTGTTGCCCTTCTGATCGGTAATACTGAATATACAAATCAGCCCTTGCGTACCTCGTTGCAGGATGCGCGAGCGATGGCCGACCTGCTGTTGTCTCTGGGCTTTGAAACGATCCTTCTCGAGAATGCAAACGGCCTGCAAATCAGACAAGCACTCGATGACCTCAACAAGCGCCTTGGAAAGAACGGTGTCGGATTGTTTTATTTTGCCGGTCACGGCATGCAGCTGACGGGACACAAGGTCCTGTTACCCATAGATGCAGAAACAGAATCTCCGCTGGCGGTGCGGCAAAGCAGTATCGATGTCGGTAATATCGTAGAGAGAATGTCCTCTGGTCGAGCCGGTCAGCCGAACCTGGTCATTCTTGATGCCTGCCTGAACAACCCTTTCCTTCCCGGGACTTCGGGCAGTGCGTATCTCCCGGATGAAGAGTCCTTGTACGATCAGACACTGGTCGCTTTTTCTACATCCTCGGGAGAACTGGCATACGAGGGTAACGGCAGACACAGCATCTATACTTCGGAGCTGATCAGAGTCCTGTCACAAGCCGATCTGGGTATCGAAGAAGTATTTGCGCGAGTCCGTGTTGCCGTCAGTCAGAAGACCGGCCAGCGGCAGAAGCCCTGGATATTGTCGTCCCTGCAGGAACAGCTTGTCCTCTTTAATGCGGGAGATACAAGCTCAACTGGGAAGCGCCTGAAGCCGGCGCCGCTGTCGAGAACCGCCATGCTGGGTACACTGCGCGGCATTCTTCCCCAGGATGGCGAAGCACAATACGAACTCGAATTCTGGCAGAGTATAAAAAACAGTACAGATGCCGCAGACTATGAGGCATATCTTGAGGCCTATCCCAACGGGAAATTTGCCCCGCTGGCCAAATCACGTGCGCAACGCTACAAAAAACAGACCCCGGAAAAACCCGCTGCAGCGAAGCCCGTTCCAGCTAAGCCCGTCCCAGCAGCCAAGCCCGTCGCAGCTAAGCCCGCACTGATAATCACGGACATGGATATTGACTACGCTGTTGCAAGAACCGCTAACATCCGCCAGGAGCCGTCCGAAAATTCCAAGCGTCTCGGTGAACTGAAACAAGGCAGTAAAGTTCATGTTACGGGAAAAGTAAGTGGCAGCAACTGGTACCAGGTAAAATCCGCCACCGGAATCATGGGTTTTGTTTTTGGCGATCTGTTGCAGAAACCGCAAGCGAAAACGGAAACGCCAACCACAGCAGCACCACACAGTGTTGCCAAACCGCTTGCAGCTCCGGTGGCCGCGCCACAAAAGACAGCCCAGCCCGCAACGAAAGATACCGAGGGGTTCCGTGATTGCCCGCAATGCCCGGAAATGCTTGTGTTGCCGGCAGGCACCTTTACCATGGGTCAGAAACGAGGTGACCGGAGCGAAAGACCGGCGCACACGGTTTCCATTAAATCCCCGTTTGCCATCGGAAAATACGAAGTTACCAGCGGACAATGGAATGAATGCGTCAAGGCCGGGGCATGCAGCTTCAAGGCAGTCAAAGGCAATCCCGGTGACAACACCCCGGTCAGAGATATCAGCTGGCTTGATGCCCAGGAATATGTGCGCTGGTTAAGCCGGATAACAAAACAGGAATACCGCCTACCCAGCGAGGCGGAATGGGAATACGCGGCAAGAGCCAACACACAAACCCGTTTCTGGTGGGGCGACAAGCTGGGAACAGGCAATGCGAACTGCAAGGATTGCGGCGGAACATGGGATCGCAAAATGCCGGCCAGAGTCGATGCTTACCCGCCAAATCCGTTTGGTGTGTACGGGACAAACGGTGGTGTATGGGAATGGGTCAGTGATTGCTGGCACAAATCCTACGACGGGGCACCGAAAGATGGTAGCAGCTGGGACAAGCCTGACTGCCGCGAAAATGTTATTCGGGGCGGTTCCTGGCGCAATGATGCAAGTTATATACACTCCGCAAGCCGATTCAAATACGACTTCAGTGTCCGTTATATACAGAATGGATTCCGTGTCGCCAAAACCTTGCGCTAAGGCAGCTCGCCCAGTGTCTTTAACTTCTCCATCAATGATTTGGGCTTGGTGTTAATCATGACGAAATCAGCTGTAATTCTATCTTTACCTGATTTTTTCTGAATGCGCTCCAGCTGTTCCTGAACTGCTGCGAGGTATTCAGCCTTTGTTTCGTACTCATCCCTGAGCTGTTCAAACAAAGGCTCGGGGGTCATCAGCACGGCAACCATTTCCTCACCGAATGGTTCAGATACCGTCCATTCTCCCAGGTCCCCAATGGTTGCCGCGTAGTTGGGCGGAGCCTGATTATCCCTGGCCCGTGGCCCCGGGATCATATGCACAACACCGCCGTCAAGAGAGTAGTAATCGACATTGACATAGGATTCGTAAGATGGCGTTTTTATCTCTACCACCAGCGACTCACCCTCAATCAGTTCGTTTGCCTCACCGCTGCTCTGAATCGTCAGGCTGTTAACGCCCGCGCGACCGTTGTTGCTCCAGTACGGCGCATACAGTTCGACAATGGAGCATTTTGTTTCAACCACCTTCTTCAGATCGAAACTGACGTTCTTTGCACCCGGCAGGCTCAGAATCTGCTTTTCCAGTTCTTTAATATCGAGCCGGCGGGAAACATAGCCCTGCAGTGTAACGGAGCCTTCCCTGACCGAAACATTCAACGCCGAACAGGGCAACTTATCGACAACAGGCATCACCGCGGCCATCGACAGCTCGGGCAGACGGCTATTGACCTGGCTGTTGTTAACCGGATCTGACACCTTCGCCAGCTGCTGCATGGCAGTCCGATCTTCCTTCTCAGGGTATGATGCCGCTGTCCTGACTGGGGTTTCTGCGCGAGGCCTGGCAGCGGGTGCCAGCTGAGGCTCCAGCGACTGCAGACTGGCAATCTCTACGCTCTCCACGGACTCTGTATCTGCGGCATCAGCTACTTTTTCAGAGTCTTCAAAGTAATGGTCGATGACACCGGCGATGCCGAAATAATAGGCTATGCCGCCAAACAGGGTGACCAGCAACGCCTTTCCTACCGCATAGACCGGGGCAGGTACAGACACCTCGGCCTCCGGCCGCATATCATGTAGAAACTGCTTTACGTTGGGCGTCCTTTTATCACGATCGAAGGCAAGTGCCGCCTTCAGCGCCTTTGATTGCCTTCGCGTCAGATTCTTCTTGCGCTCCAGTTGCAGACCACCGTCGCGGGCCTCGGTCGCCTGCATTCGCCCGAATGGATGCCGCCCCGTCAACATTTCATAGGCGATACATGCCAGGGCGTAGACATCATCCCTGGGGTCGGGCTCCTGCTGCTCCAGCATCTCGGGACTCGCATAAGTCGGCGTTAATGCGCCAAGTGACCCGGGATCAAAACGCGTGGCTTCCATATCACTATCATCCGGCCGCTTGAACGCGCGCGCGATACCGAAGTCGATCACCTTCACCTCACCCTTATCGGTAAGAATGACATTTGCCGGTTTGAAATCAGCGTGGATGATGCCGTTGCTGTGCGCAAATATCAGTGCACTGGAGATACCTTCCAGGATACGCATGGCCTCATCCCAGGGAAAACCTTTGAAGCCCGGTGCCCTTAGCATCTGTGCGAGCGACTCGCCCGGCAGGTATTCCATGGTCATGTACACAGTAGAGCCATCTCTGTCAAAGTCGTACACCCTTACGATATTGGGGTGCGCCAGGCTCTGTGATTTCTTGGCTTCCCTCTGCAGTGCGATCAGTGAATCCGGGTGCGCCCGGAATTCAACATTCAAAACCTTGACCGCCACGTATGGGTAACGATCGTTCGCTTCGAGCTTGCGCCGGTCCAGCGCCTTGTAGACGGTACTCATACCGCCGGCGCCAATACACTCTTCCAGGACAAAGCGGCCATTCAGGACATCCCCCTTGCCCTTCATTTGCTCCGTGTCGGACACAGACGATTCTCCCGTTGCCGGGGGCGGCGGGGTTATATCCTTGCGCGCGCCGGAGGAACCGGCTTCATTCAAGTACAGACTGGTAGCGAGTCGTGTGCGGCTTTCATCCGGATCAACGAAGTGATCAGCGTCAACCTCAGGCGGCACTACGCCACTTTTCTCTTCAGCCGATCTTTCTATTCTGTTATGAACCACCTCACGAACATCTTCCGGGAGAGGGACCTTTGTGTTTTCTTCTTCCAGGGTCTTCAGCAACCAGCTTTCATTGACCCGCCCGCCGCGTAATATCTGGTCCACTTCCGCAAATAACTCTTCCCTGGACAGTGAACCGCTCTGAAAAGACTTCAGTGCATTTACTAAACTTACCATCTTGTCAAACCCGCAATCTGTTTATGATGTTGTTGATTCTTGTATCCGACCGCCACTGACGGGTTACCCCCTGCCTGAACAGCCCTGCCAGGCAGATTATGGTTGACGGCCGTATCGTCTGCCATACGGACTCTGAAATCTGTCGTAGCCTCGAAACGAATCACTGCGACAGTGACGTTATCCCGTGCACCTCGTTCGAGGGTAAGGTCAACGAGTTCCTGGCTGGCTTCTTCGCAATCGCTGTCTTTCAGGATGATGGCGACTTCATGATTGCTGACCTCTTTAATCAGGCCATCGCTGCACAGAAGCACGGTGTCCCCATCGCGGAGGAAAGAACTGTACTCGTCGAGACCCGGTTCATTCTGGGTACCGAGGGCACGGGTCAATCTGTTTGCCAATGGATGGTAGGTCGCCTCTTCCTGTCTCAACTCACCCCGATCGACCATATCCTGCGCAACATTGTGATCACGGGTAATCTGCACTAATCTGCCATTGCGCATTAAGTAAGCCCGGCTGTCACCCGCCCAGATACAGCGCCATTCGCGCTTGTAGACGAGAAACGCAACCACCGTGCTTCCCATCATCTGCTCCGGGCCAGTGCCTGAATACAGATTCCGCATGCGTTGATTGGCCTGGCGCAGCCGGTCTTTCACTATACAGGCAAACTCCTCCATAGATTGGGGCTTGAGCAGACCGTCGAAGGCTTCGACGACAAAACGACTCGCCATGTCCCCTCTGGCGTGGCCACCCATGCCGTCTGCGACAACCCACAAGCCAATGTTATCCAGGTTAAGAAAGGCATCTTCATTGATACTGCGCCGTCTTCCCGTGTTGGTACGGCAGCATGACCACCAACGATAACTCATTGTGCAATCTCCTCGACACCGTATGCGAAGCCGCGGACGTCAGTAATAAGGTTCGCTAAACGCAGGATGATGCATAGCCGTCAGACTTATAGTCTTGCGTTGTTCCTGAGACCTGCGCCCCTCAAACCTCCTGCGCTTGTTTTAAACTTTAGTACAAACCGGCCAAATGTGCTGTTTAATACTTTAATTTTAGTATTAAACAGACGTTCTCACTAACGCCTGTCGCCTGTCGTTTTATACCTAGACGACTGTCTACTTGTTTTTTCAATACAGTTATAGATGAATGGCACTAAGTTAAGGCGGCTCTTCCTCTGTAGGGCCGAATTTATTCGGCCAGTAGCTGTTGGCGGCTACCCACATCATGTCTATATCCGGGATGATAGATGGAATGGCAACGTGGTTGGTCGAATGAATTCGACCCTACAATGGGCTTAATAAGCTTAACCTAGTGCCATTCCACTATAGATTTTACTAATGGAAAGTCTTGACGGTTACCATTCGCCGTAGCACACACCCCCTGCAATGACCGCTATAATGGCATGATATAAACCTTCTCGTGGGGCGGACAGACCAATTTCCGCATGAATATACGGTTATAGCGGGAGACAGAGGATGGCAACAATCGTAATTAAAGATCTCAACCAAAACGTTGATCTCGACAGGAAAGCAATGCGTGCAATAACGGGCGGGCGATCAGGATCCTACCTCGGCATGCCAGGGCATCACTCCGGTTCTTTCCAAAACCCACTATCATTCAATACGTTCAAACCATCTGCTTTCGATTTCAGTATAAAAAACGGGTAACGTTGCGCAACAACTGGCTAATTGCACTGACGTTAGACACGGCTTGCGGGGCGAAGAAATAAAACGGAGGTCCTGAGACCTCCGTTATCGGTAACGATGATCGTGTAAGGTTTTACTGAACGATCCCGGTGAACGATGACCCCACCACGCTGGATATCTGGTTATCGATATCCAGTGCATTATCCAGGTCCAGGCTGACGGCTATCGGCACATTAATCGGTGTGCTGACAATGGTAGTCGGGCTGGCAAAACTGAAACCGCCACCGGCATGCGCCACGGGGGCAAAGATGCCACCTTGCGAAATGCCGTTAAAACCCATACCTCCGCTGATAGCGATCATGGCTTCACGATCCAACTCGTTGCTGCTCTCCAGATCAGTAATCTTCAAGATCGTCATTTCATGTCTCCTGTAGGTTATGTCTGCCAAATCGGCTTTGATGCTCACGTCTCACTGTTTGCACGGCTCATGCCAAACCGATGGCGTCAATCCTGCTATTTTCCTATCTCACTGTTTTAAATTTAAATAATACACATACACAGGGCTTCTTCCTGTTCAGGAGCAGCGCTTAATGAGAGTAAATGTATGTTGTGACCCAACAACCGGGCTCACAATGTCGGGTTGTACCGGCTGAGCCGGCGCACGCACCATGGTTCCCCGTACTGTTCTGACAGAGCAAACTTAAGACCTCCAGACGTTGGTTTCCGTCTTACATTTCACGCTATCGGAATAATACTCCCGGTGAAACCGTTACAACTGGATTTTTTCTTATTTACTTGTTATTCATATCGTTACGCTATATCCGTCGACAGTGGTACAGCGGTTGGCACGGGTTCTGCAAAAGACATGGCCATACAACGGCGCATCTTAACCAGACCCTGGAGACATAAACATGAACAAGCTTATTATCAGTGACCTGCCCAAGAATGAAGAACTGGACCGCGCAGCGATTGCTGCAGTTTCCGGCGGCAGATTCAGCAGTGGTTTCGGTTTCATCCAGCCCTACACGAAGGCGCGGCCGCTTGGTGTGAGCGCAGGCTTACCGGCGAACGTTTATAACACCAGCATCTATAACGTCAGCAACAATTATATCGATTACGACTATAACGTGATCCAGCAGAACCCAACGAACTTCAATGTCCACAACGGCGCTGGGAACAGCGGGACCATTATCAACAGCTTCAGCACCTTGTCGCTGACTGCCGCCAGTCCGGCGTTGATAGCCTGATCTTAAGAGCGTATTCGAACACTCCTCCACCCGGGCTTGCGGAGTTCTTGTTGAACTCCGCTTTTTTTGCATCCGTCAATGCTACTGACTTAAAGGTCCAGTTGCCTTGCTCCGATCCAGCAGTGCCCTGTTTAGCCACGCAATACACCGACTGTGTATTGCGTGGCTGTTTCAATGGTGTTATTACCCCGGCAATTAAACATACAGCGTCGCAACGGTTAACTCTTGGCGCGATAATCTTTGGATCGCAGATCATGTTTTTTGAGCAGGGTCTGCAGGTGGGAACGATTCATATCGATTTGCCGGGCGAGTTCCGACACCCTCCCACCCATTTCCTGCAACCCCCTTTCAAGAAAAAGTTTTTCCGCCTCGTCGCTGGCTGCCTTTTTGATATCTGCCAGTGACATCGCGGCTGTGTCTTCCTGCGTGTTCTCCCTGGTATCCTTTGAGTCGGGCCGGAGTGTCTCCGGCAAGTGCTCGAAGTCCGCGCTATCACCTGCCAGACAGGTAATGCGGAAAATGGTATTGCGCAACTCTCTTATATTGCCCGGATACGCATAGTTCAACAGGAAGGTCCGCAGACGACGGCTCAGTTTGATCGGACGGCGTTGCAGTTTCTCCGCTGCTTCGTCGCTGAAATATTCTATCAGCAGCGGAATCTCATCCTTTCGTTCGCGCAGGGGCGGCAGGGTGACCTGGATAACGCTGAGTCGGTAGTAGAGATCCTCCCGAAAGCCTCCCTGGGCACACATCTCGAGCAGATTCTTGTTGGTGGCCGCTACGATGCGGGTATCCACCTCAATGGTTTTATCCGAACCGACACGTTGAATTTCCGCTGATTGCAGCACCCGCAGCAGTTTCACCTGTCCCTGCAAGGGTAATTCACCGATCTCATCGAGAAATATTGTACCCGTATGGGCAGTTTCGAACTTGCCGCTTCGATCGCTGGCCGCACCGGTGAACGCACCGCGCTTGTGACCGAACAGCTCGGACTCGAGAAGATTATCGGGAATCGCACCGCAGTTAACCGATATATAGGGTTTGTCAGCCCTGCTGCCATTGGCGTGAATCACTTTTGCCATCAGCTCCTTGCCGGTTCCACTTTCACCATCGATCAATACCGGCAGGTCTGTCGGCGCTGCTTTTTCGGCAATCTCGAGGGCATCGATAAGTTTCTGACTTTCTCCGAACACCCCCTCAAACACGAAACTGCGCTCCAGCAGGGCCTTGCGGCGCTGCGCTGTCGTTTGCTTGCGCCGGGCGCCCGCAGCGCTTGAAGACGCTTTGATAAAACGCTCCTTGTGCGACAACTGCATGACTTCATCACGCAGCGCATTACACTGCTTGAGCAGCTTCTGGATCTGCGGACGATCGAGCTTCGACGCCCATCTCAGGGTTGAGCGGAGGATCTCTATCTTCTCGATCAAGCCACCGTAGGAGATTGCTGATTCGGCTTTGGCGTCAATAATTTTCATCGTATCAGGGCCCTAGGCAATCTGCTTCTTGACGAGCTGGAAATACATACCCTTTTTATCCACCAGTTCTTCGTGTTTGCCCTCTTCCACTACGCTTCCATTGTAGAGGACCAGTATTTTGTCTGCGCTCATGATGGTACTCAGTCGGTGCGCAATGACCACCGCTGTCCGGCCAGTGAGGATATCCTTCATGTTTCTGAGAATGTTGCCTTCAGACTGGGTATCGAGTGCAGAGGTGGCTTCGTCGAAAATAAGCAACCTGGGATCATGGTATAGTGCACGCGCTATACACAGGCGCTGCAACTGGCCACCGGACAGGCCGACGCCACGTTCTCCAACCACCTGCTCGTAACCGAGCGGCATATTGGCAATAAATCCGTGCGCATCCGCCAGCTTGGCAACCTCTATGATCCTGTTTCGGTCCGGATTGTCGTCGCCACTGGCGATATTCTCCGCTATAGACCCCGAAAACAGCAGATTCGACTGCATGACATAGCCAACCTGCGCACGAAAATACTCCTTGTCGACAGCACCGATATCGTATCCGTCAACGCTGATTGTTCCCTCGCTCGGCATGTAGAAGCCGACCAGAAGCTTGGCAAGCGTTGTCTTTCCTGATCCGCTCTGGCCGACGATAGCCACCAGCTGGCCGGAGTTGATTTTCAGATTGATCTTTTCCAGTACGTAGGGGGTTTCGTTACCGCCATAGCGGAAATAGACATCTTCGAGTTCTATATCACCCTGCAGATCCGGAAGAATCACCCGGGAGGCGAGTTCAGCGGGCTTTTGTTCCGGTTCCATATCCAGAATATCACCCAGACGCTCCATCGCCACGCCGGCCTCATGCACCTGATTCCACAAACCCACCAGGCCCATCAGTGGGCTCAGCACACTGCCCATCAAGGCATTAAAAGCGATGAGCTGACCGATGGTCAGTTCCTGCGCCATGACCAGATTGGCCCCCATCCACAGCACGGCAATGGTGATCGTGGCATTGAAAATCTGACTCACAAGCCCGACCAGGATACTGAAACGTTGCGCCCGGTACTGAACGTCGAGCGAATTAGCGTACTTCTTTTCCCATTTCAGGCGCATGGGCCGTTCGATGCCCATGCCCTTGACGGTCTCCGCGCCACCGATGATTTCCATGAGAGTGGATTCGGCGTCTGTCGACGCCTGAAACGCTTCCCGTGCGTAGGCCTTTAACTTCGGAGTGACGGCGACGGTCAGTATCAGGATGGGAATCACCAGGGCGACGAGCAGCAGGCTCATCTTCGCACTGTACATGAACAGAATACTGAAATAGATAAACACCATCAGCAGATTCAGAACTGTCGTAACCGTCGATTCGGTCAGAAAGGCCCTGATGGTCTGATTTTCCTGAAAACGTGCGAAAACATCACCGGTTTTCCGTTTGGCGAAGAACGGAATCGGCAGCGACAGGGCGTGCTTGAGGAAGCCCGACATCATCGAGAAATCCAGGTTCCGTATCATGAAAGCAGAAAGAAAGGCACGCATAACCGAAGTCAATTGCGTAAACAGACTGGTTATGACCAGCCCGGCAATCAATACGTGCAACAGCGATACATTCTGATGAACGAGAACCTGATCCAGGATATGCTGGATAATCACCGGCGGCGCCACTCCCAGGATCTGGATGACGAAGGTGGCGATAAACAGGTAAGCGAGGATATTCTTGTAGGGCTTGAGATACGAAATGAAGCGCACCCAGGGTGAACGTTCGGCCGCCAGCTGCACCATATCACTGCCGGGGGTGAAAAGCAGACACGTTCCGGTCCAGCCTTTCTCGAACTCTTCAGCCGTCATTTTCCGGAAACCTGGACCGGGGTCGGCCACCCAGACATGATGTTTGGATATACCGTACACAATGACGTAGTGATAACCTTCCCAATGTGCAATGAAGGGCAGATTGAAACCGAGCAGGGCTTCATAGTTACACTGTACACCGCGGGTGGTGAATCCCAGTGATTCACCGACTCTGGAAAGGCTGTCGAGTGTCGCACCTTCGCGCGTCACATTGGCCAGTTCCCGCAGCTTACCCAACGTCATGGGAATACCGTAGTGCCTGCATATCATCGCCAGGCAGGCGGCACCACAATCCATTTCCTCCGCCTGCTCAACCAGCCTGAACCGTTTGATAAGTTTTTCGTCACGTGCAGGCCTGGACCATAAATCCAGCAGCAGCGGTTTCTTCCTGCGTTCCGCCAGCAATTTCTGCCTGTTAAGGTCCCGCTCGGCAAAGCGGATTCTTTCTTCCAGCACTTCGTACAGCCTGGGATTTCTTTCCAGAATAAAGTGAACCGTTTTTTCCGGAATAACCAGTAACACGGCGTCGGATTCGGCAATGGCTGACGCCGGCTGTTGCTGGCGCATGAGACAGGCCCGTTCTCCGAAGATCTCACCGGGCTCCAGGTTGCCGAGGGGGAACTCCACCTGTCCTTCTTTGCGCACCAGTCGAATGCGGCCCTGGCGCAGCACATACAGGCGCCGATCATCCATACTGTCCTGCTCGAGAATAACTTTACCGGCTTTAACCCGCTTTATACCGACACTGCGTATATAGTCCCCGATCTCCTGTTTCTTGACCTTGCCGCGAAGATTGAACAGACGCGATACAAAACCGCCAACGGAACTGATCGCGACATAACTGCTGATGAAAGTCTGTGCCGCTTCGCTCTTCGCCAGGACAGGCGCAAAGGCCGCGCGCGGGAAAAACAGCAACTCGGTTTTCGAAGAGGAGCGAACAGAAGATTCATGCGGGTAATCGCGCAACATGGCAAGTTCAGCAAACACCTCGCCCTCTTTGCGCACGCCCATACTGATTTCTTTGCCCTGCTCTTCAGTAAAGATACGCACTGCACCGGACTTGATGACATACAAGCCGTCACCCGGATCACCCGCATTATAGACAGTGTCGCCGAATTCATAGTGCCGGGTTTCCGCAAAGCCGGCCAACTCTTTCAGCTCATCGGAACCGAAGGCCGAAAAAATCTCAACGGAGCCGAGGAAGTCAATGACGGCATCCTCGCTCATCGCCCTTGCCCCGCTCCCGCTGTCAACTGCCGCGGCCGACTCCTCTGCTGGCGGTCAACAGGATTCAATGATATGTTCCTGGGCACGCGTCGCGATCCACTCGTCCTTTATGATGCGGCGGACCTCTTCGCTGGTTTCCTCATTAAGCGTCGATGGCACTTTGCTGTTCACCGTAAATATTTCAAAGCAGGGTTCGTCGCCTGTGGGGAACGGTCCCAGCAGATCCCCTTCCGCAGCGTTAAACACCTTCGATTCCACTTCTGTTTGCAGCGCACCACGCAGAACCTTGCCAATGTATCCGCCCTCCTCACGCGTATCCGCGATCGAATGCTCGCGAGCCATGTCCTCAAAACTCTCCGGATCGTCTTCCAGAATAGCCAGGATTTCCCTGGCTTTGCCTTCGGAATCGAGGACAATGTGACTGACCTCTATACTGTCGAATTTCGGTGAATTCAGGC
>Ga0316201_10001049_pt1 | contig 17790 bp, 16 predicted proteins | sample CS6wburrow_MG_FD_204516 | JGI IMG/M metagenome (GOLD analysis project Ga0316201, IMG submission 204516) | Coastal sediment microbial communities from Delaware Bay, Delaware, United States - CS-6 worm burrow | ecosystem: Environmental > Aquatic > Marine > Coastal > Sediment | place: USA... | reverse complement strand
ATTAAAGTCGTTGGGTAATATCAATACCCTCCAGGTAATCATTGAAAATGATCTTTGGAATGGTGAGGTTGGTGAAGAGATAAGGAATTATTTTGCAGCTCCGGTAGATGGACTCCCGCAAGATGAACCGCTGTTTTCCATGAACCAAATGCCTCCTTCAACCTATACCGATTTCGCACGAAAATACCGCACTTTTCTGCATGTGACCATAGGTGATACCACAGGAGTAGCTATAAAGGATAATCCTTATGCCAAACCACAAATTGGGGCATTTATTGTTGGAAAGGATGCGGCCGATATTAAAAGATTACTTGAAAAGAATTATCAGCAGATCATTTCAGCATTTAAGGCCTCGGAAATATTAGAAAAACAAAGAAGAATAAAGATCTCACTGAAGAAAACAGATTCGCTGAAGAAATTCTTCGGTATCAGTATGAGACTTCCTTCTGCTTATAGATCAGCAATGGAAACTGAAGATTTCATCTGGTACCGTAAGGCCTTGAAATCGGGTGAAACAAATATCATTGTGTACCAGGTTCCATTGGGTCTTATACGTAGTGATAGCACCAGTGTAGCCGATATAATCACAATTAGGGATTCTATTGGAGGGGATTATATGCCGGTTGAAGAAGGCGGTAGATTTATTACTGAAGAAGCCTATGCGCCGTATATTTTTAAAACAAAAATTAACAATCGGTTCGCATATGAAACCAAAGGTATTTGGGAAGTTAAAACACAATTTATGGGAGGGCCTTTCATTAATTATGCGGTAAGGGATTCAATAAATAATCGCTATGTCATTCTTGAAGGTTTTGTTTACGCCCCTGCCACGAGTAAGCGAGATTTACAGTTTGAACTGGAAGCCATTCTCCGCTCTGTAAAATTCGAATAAAAAAAGCCGGTCATAAAGTGACCGGCTTTTTAATATATCATTCAGAGGACTCTATTCCTCCAGCTTTTTGTCATTAGGCTCCTCTTTGGATGCTTCTTTGAATTCTTTTATTCCGCTTCCTAATCCGCGCATAAGTTCAGGGATCTTCCTTCCTCCAAATAGCAATAATACAATCACAACAATTAATGCAATTTGCCAGGGGCCGATCGCAAGGGGTATAAATAATGCAGTCATATTTAAGAAATTTATAAGACAAAGGTAACAAGAATTCCTTAGATACAACGTTTTCATGCTAAGTTTAGCATACTCGTAGGACGTTTAATTATATTTGCAATCCAGGAAAATGGACAAAATGGCCGAGAAGGAAAATAGAACTAGAAAAATAAGGAAGAAGTTACTGCACAAGTATCGTTTAGTGGTTTTGAATGAGGATACTTTCGAGGAGCGTTTTTCATTTAAACTGAACCGATTAAACGTATTCGTTTTCAGTACGATCTTCGCTGTTTTTCTTATTGCTTTAACCACACTCCTAATAGCTTTTACTCCATTGAGAGAGTACATCCCGGGATACTCATCCACGGCTCTTAAGAAACAAGCTACCGACCTTACCTTTAAGACAGACTCCTTACAACAGGTATTGGATATTAATCAGAGTTATCTTGCCTCAGTCCGCAAAGTGTTGTCCGGAGATGTAAAAACGGTTGACTTCAATAAAGACTCTATCATTGAACTGGCTAATGCCAGCCAGGAAGATCTGGACCTGTCGCCATCCAAGGAAGATTCGCTGCTAAGAGAAAAAGTTTTACAGGAAGATAAATATAATCCGCTCGTGGATCCGGAGGCTGTTAATATAGTTTTATTTCCGCCAGTAAAAGGTACGGTTTCCGAAGGCTACAATCCACAGGAAAAGCACTACGCCATGGATATAGTGACCACTAAGGACGCGCCGGTAAAAGCAACGGCAGACGGAACAGTGATTTTTGCGGGATGGACCGCCGAAACCGGTTATGTGATAATTCTTGAACACAGAAACAACCTTATTTCAGTATATAAACACAATGCTTTATTAGCTAAGGAACAAGGCGATTTAGTAAAAGCAGGAGAAGTAATAGCCACCTCCGGAAATACCGGTGAATTAACCACAGGGCCACATCTGCATTTTGAACTTTGGAGCGAGGGCTACCCAATTAATCCTGCTAACTTTATTGATTTCGATTAAAGAAATATGTCATTAAAATCTTTTGCTGCCAGAATCTTTGCAAGGAGGATTGCCAAACGTAATCGTAAATGGTCATCGCGCCCTGTCGAAACACAGCAAAAAGTCTTCGAATCACTTATTTCACGGGCTTCCGCAACAGTTTTCGGAAAGGATCATCACTTTAATGAGATAAAGTCTTACCAGGATTTTACCGACAACGTCCCCATCCGGGATTATGAGGATTTGAGACCCTATGTGGACAGGATGGTGGCAGGCGAGTCCGACGTCCTATGGCCAGATAAACCCTTGTATTTCGCAAAAACTTCCGGCACAACCTCCGGGGCAAAGTATATTCCCCTAACCAAGGAGTCCATGCCAGGCCATATCAGGGCTGCCAGGGATGCTATACTTAACTACATCCATGAAACCGGGAACACCGATTTTGTGAACGGGAAAATGATATTCCTCCAGGGAAATCCGCAATTGAAAGAGAAGAACGGCGTAAAATTAGGGAGGCTTTCTGGTATAGTGGCTCATTATGTTCCCGGGTACCTTCAGAATAACCGTTTGCCTTCCTGGGAAACCAACTGCATTAACGATTGGGAAACCAAAGTGGATGCTATTGTTGATGAAACCAAAGACGAGAATATGACGGTGATAAGCGGTATTCCATCCTGGGTGCAGATGTATTTTGAAAAATTAATCGATGCAAGTGGAGAAAAAGTGGGAGACTTATTTCAAAATTTCAGTCTTTTCATCTATGGCGGAGTTAATTACGAACCTTATCGAGCTAAATTTGAATCACTTATAGGTAGAAAAGTAGACAGCATAGAATTATATCCTGCAAGCGAGGGTTTCTTTGCATATCAGGATAAGCAGCAAGAAAAAGGAATGCTGTTATTGCTGAATTCCGGGATCTTTTATGAGTTTGTGGAAGCAAATCATTTCTTCGATGAAAACCCGAAGCGCTGCATGATTAATGAGGTGAAATTAGGAGTAAATTATGTCATGATCATTTCAACAAATGCTGGATTATGGGCTTATAACCTGGGCGATACCGTTCAGTTTACGTCCCTGTCGCCTTACAGGGTTATTGTTTCGGGCCGTATTAAGCATTTTATCTCAGCTTTCGGTGAGCATGTGATAGGAAAAGAAGTTGAACAGGCCATGCAGCTTGCAATGCGTGATCATGATTTCACTATTAGCGAATTCACAGTCGCACCACAGGCAAACCCAATTGATGACGGCCTGCCCTTTCATGAATGGCTAGTCGAATTTGAAAACATACCGGCCGATATGTCTGCGGTAGAATCCTCTCTGGACAAACACATGCAGGAGCAAAACAGCTATTATTTCGATCTTGTATCAGGTAAGATTCTCAGGCCGTTAAGAATAAAACCCCTGGTAAAGGACAGCTTCAATTTACTAATGAAGAAAGAAGGCAAACTTGGTGGCCAGAACAAAGTGCCACGGCTGTCTAACGACCGCAAAATAGCACGGGGATTGTACGAATTGCAACCATAAATTAGTACTATCTTTGCACCCGGATGACCCGATTGAACACACATAAACGAACCCGCGCCCAGGAAAGTTCCGGAGCCATTGAACGGATGTATATTACTATGCGCCATCTGTTTAACCGTGGATTTTATAAACCCATGGGTATTTCCGGGGAGACATTACGCGAATCTTTACTTATCCTGAGCCCCGAGATTTATGGTTCTATCACAGAGGACAAAATTGAACTGGAAGGCTTGTTGTATGTGATCGACAGACTTCCCTACGGAATAGAAGAATGCCGCTTCATAAATTTAACTTCTGACGAAGGGTACAATAATTCCCACTTTAAACCAATAATACCGGCTAAGAGACGCCGTAACTGTTATCGCATAGACGATGAACAGATGAATATTGAAATTACCAGGGGACGTAGTGAAATATACGATATTCTTACTCACCTTACCTTCCTGTATATTGAATCGCACAAGATCATGAAGCAAGTGATGATCAACGATGAAGGGGAGGTAATAAGGGACTGGAAGAAACTTGAAGAGGCCGTATTGGTTAAAAAAGATCTTTCCCAAAAAGACAAGGAAATAGCACTCACTCATACGGCGAACTTCCTGGGCAGAACATTTGAAGAAGTGAACGAGATGTACCCCTTATTCGATTGCCCCAGCATAAAAAATCGCTTCCTCAATATCATCTATTACCTTGGTAAACGTGCAATGGAGGAAGTAATGACAGACACTCAGCGCCTGATTACCTTCAGTCCGGTGCTCAGGGAACGACTGGGACATCACATTCATGGGGAACAATGGGCTTCTAAGGTGAAGAAGATACTTAAAAGCAAAGGCTTGTTAAACAGGCCGCTGCATATCATTAGTGCTAACATGCATAGCGTACTGAATAGTTTATTTGCGTCGAAGGCACTTACTAACGAGTTTAAAGATGAGAACAACATTGAGATATTTGAAAAACTCAGTGATCCAAAGAGTATAAAATTACAGCAGAAGGTTAGCAAATATGCTCTGGAACATGGAATGACATATATTGAGGATGATTCCGGGGCCAATATAAATGTTCAAATCTTCGATTCGGATTATTTTTATGAAGGTCCTGTGCATATGGTTAAGGAAGATAAGCCCGTTATTATAGTGATGGATTATGCGTTTGGGGAACAGGCTTACGAGACCATGGATGAGTTATTGAAACCGTATTTAGCCAGTGGCACCAGGGAATTACTGAATGTAATTTCTATATCCATTATGGGGAAAGCAGGTATTTTAGGCGGTAAAAAGGGGGATATAATGATACCCAGCGCGCACGTTTTTGAGGGAACAGCCGATAACTACCCGTTTAAGAACAAGCTGAAAAAATCTCATTTTGATGATGTAGAAGATATCGAAGTTTGTGAGGGAACAATGATAACCGTTTTAGGAACTTCACTTCAGAACAGGGATATTCTGAGGTTCTTTCACACTTCCACCTGGGATGTTATTGGCCTGGAGATGGAAGGGGCCCATTATCAAAAAGCAATCCAGTCGGCATCTAAAATAAGAGGGAGTATTAGTTCCAAAGTCGCTGTTCGGTATGCATATTATGCCTCGGATAACCCCCTTGAATCGGGAAGTACCTTGGCATCCGGCGGACTTGGCACGGCTGGTGTAAAACCCACCTATGCAATAACGGAAAAGATGTTAAAACAAATTTTAGTCTAATCTAAAAAAATATTTTGAATTACGATAATATACTGATTACCGGGGGCGCAGGATTTATAGGCTCCAATTATGTTTCCTATTTACTGGAGAGTACAACGGCCAATGTTTATGTGTTGGATAAGCTCACTTATGCGGGAGATATGCAAAATCTTGAGTCGGTTTCAAACAAATCCAACTTCTTTTTTATCCAGGGGGATATTTGTGACAAAGACTTTGTGGAAGAGATGTTTCAGAAGCATCAATTCGACCAGGTTGTACATTTTGCTGCCGAATCCCATGTGGATAATTCCATTAGTGGCCCGGCCGAATTTATAGAAACCAATATTGTTGGGACTTTTAATTTGCTTCAGAGCGCTTATAAGACATGGATGGAGGGACCGGGTAAAATGAAGGAACCCTTTGAGCACGCGAGATTCCTTCATGTTTCTACCGATGAGGTCTACGGAACCTTAGGTGAAACGGGTTTATTCACAGAGAAAACCCCTTATGCACCAAATAGTCCCTATAGTGCCTCAAAAGCCTCCTCCGATTTTATAGTGCGGTCTTATTTTCATACCTACCATTTACCTGTGGTAACCACCAATTGCTCTAACAACTACGGCCCGAATCAACATAAGGAAAAATTGATCCCTACTATCATAAGAAAGGCACTAGCGGATGAACCTATTCCGATTTATGGAGATGGGACCAACGTTAGGGACTGGCTGTATGTTCTGGATCATTGTAAAGGAATTAAGCTGGTGGTCGAAAAAGGTGTCTTGGGCGAAACATACAATATTGGAGGACGAAACGAGAGACAGAACTTGTATATTGCTGAAACCATTTGTAAGATACTGGACGACTTAGTACCGAAGGAAAAATCGTACAACGAACAAATTTCTTTTGTAACTGATCGCCCTGGGCATGATTTCAGATATGCGATTGATGCGTCTAAAATTGAGAATGAATTGGGATGGAAGGCAGAAGAGAATTTTGAATCAGGTATTTTGAAGACCATTCGATGGTATCTTCAGCATAAGGAAAGATTATAAACGATGAAAGGAATAGTATTAGCCGGAGGATCCGGCACCAGGTTACACCCGATAACACTTGCCATAAGTAAGCAATTAATGCCTGTTTATGACAAACCCATGATCTACTATCCTCTGTCTACACTTATGTATTCGGGGATTCGGGAGATACTTATCATTTCGACACCACAGGATCTGCCCCTGTTTAAAAAGTTATTGGGAGATGGCAGCAAGTATGGTTGTTCATTTCACTATGCCGTGCAGGAGGAGCCGAAAGGATTGGCGGAGGCATTTATTATAGGAAAGGATTTTATAGGGCAGGATAAGGTTGCCCTCATATTGGGGGATAATATTTTCTATGGATCCGGTCTAAAGGAACTTTTAATTTCCAATAATGATCCGGAAGGCGGAGTGATCTATGCATATCACGTCCATGATCCCGAGCGCTATGGAGTGGTTGAATTCGATAAGGAAGGAAAAGCTTTATCAATTGAAGAGAAACCTGATAACCCTAAATCGAACTACGCAGTCCCGGGCATCTATTTTTACGATAATTCTGTAGTGGATATTGCAGCGGCAATAAAACCCAGTGCCAGGGGTGAGCTCGAGATTACCGATGTAAATAATGCATACTTGAAAGCGGGAAAACTAAATGTTAGTATACTCGACAAAGGGACAGCCTGGCTCGACACAGGCACCTTTGCATCCTTAATGCAGGCAGCTCAGTTTGTGGAAGTGATCGAAGAGCGACAGGGGTTGAAAATCGGATCTATCGAAGAAGCCGCTTATGAAATGGGCTATATAGATGCAGAGCAGTTGAAGAAATTAGCGCAGCCACTTCTCAAGAGTGGTTATGGTAAACATATTTTAGATCGTAAATAACTTTGGAGAAGATTTCAACACCATTAAAGGACTGTTTTATTTTAAAACCCAGGGTATTTTCAGACAAAAGGGGAACATTTTATGAAACCTATAATGAGAATACATTTAGGGCAACTGCCGGAATCGAAGTAAATTTTGTTCAGGACAATCAATCGACTTCGTCCTACGGTGTACTTCGCGGACTTCATTTTCAGGATGGAGAAATGGCCCAGGCCAAACTGGTTCGGGTAATAAAGGGTAAAGTTTTGGATATTGTTGTTGACCTGCGGAAAGATTCTGAAACATTTGGAAAATCGTATGCTATTGAATTGAGTGAAAACAACCATCTTCAGTTATTTGTCCCACGTGGTTTTGCTCATGGTTTTGTTACCCTTTCTGAAAGCTCTGTATTTGCCTATAAATGCGATAACTTTTACGATAAGTCTTCAGAAGGAGGTATTATCTATAATGACGCAACCTTAGACCTCGACTGGCATCTTCCAGACAAGGATTTAATAATTTCAGAAAAAGACCTGCAACTACCCGGATTTGAGCAGGCAATTTCATGAAGAAAATTTTAGTCACCGGAGCAAATGGCCAATTGGCAAAATGCATGAAAGATGTTGCGAATAATTATTCGGAACTGGAACTGCATTTTGTTACACGAAGCCAATTGGATATCAGTAATCATGAAGCTGTTGCTGCCTGGCTTCAAAACAAATCGTTTGACTACTGTATTAATACTGCCGCTTACACCAATGTAGAAAAGGCAGAATCTGAAAAAGATGCTGTTTTTGCCACAAATGCAGAAGGCGCAAAATATTTGTCGGATGCATGCGAGAAGCACGATGTGACTTTAATTCATATTTCAACAGACTATGTGTTCGATGGAACCAAGAGAAATCCTTATTCCGAAGAAGATCGAACAAACCCTATAAATATATATGGAGCGTCAAAACTACAGGGAGAAGAATACATCGTTGCATCCGGGTGTAGGTATTTAATCTTTCGCACATCCTGGCTCTATTCGCAGTACGGGCATAATTTTTTCAATACTGTATTGCGATATGCATCGGAAGGCAAACCACTTACTGTTACCACAGAGCAAACCGGAGTTCCTACCAATGCTAATGATCTGGCTAACGCAATTCTGAAAATAATCAGTAGTAATGCAGATATATACGGGATTTATCATTTCAGTAATAGCGGCAGTGCCACCTGGTATGATTTTGCAGAGGCGATATTGGAATATACCGGGCAATTAGGAAGCGCAAAACTTGCCAAAACCAACCATTACCGTACTTTTGCAAAACGTCCTGAGTATAGTATTTTAAATACCACCAGGTTTTCCGAAGCATTCAGGATTGTACCGCTTCCATGGAGAGAAAGCCTAAAGGAATTAGTTGAAATCAATTTAACCAAAAAAAGGAACTAATGGCACAAAACAATCAGGAAGAAATAGATCTGTTTGTGGTACTGCAAAGACTTAACAAGCTTTATCATCGTTTTCTTTCCGGAATCTATAAGGGGATCCGATTCGTAATTAAGAACTGGATTGTATTGACAATCCTAATTGTTGGAGGGTATTTCCTTGGCGGAGTATGGAAGAAGAGTTTGCCGTCGACCAAGGAATCGGTGCTGATCGTGCAGAATAACTTCGACAGTTCTAATTATGTCTACAATGCAATTGAACTGCTGAATATGAAATACAGTCAGAGAGACTCTAACTTTCTAAGTAAGTATAATTTCGATGTAGACGAGCCGGATCTTTTTAGTATTGAGATCGAGGCCATTGTGAATATTATTGAACTTCTTGATAAACAGGAGACCAATGACAGGAACCTCGAATCTTACTTGAGTCGGGTAAGTTTTGAAGAAGATCCTTTGCTTTCCGAATTATACACCTCGGAATATAAGTACCATCGTATTACCATTAGCACTCATAAGGCAAGGCTGGAAACTGTAAAGAAAGTACTGGACTACTTAAACAGCAATGAGATATACAACAAGACCAGGGAAGTTGTAGTTGAAGAAACCCGGCTTAGATTACAGAGAAACGATACGAGTATCAAATATATAGACGATGTCTTTATAGAACTCGCAGGGAAGAACGAAATGGATGACAAACAAACAGGGGAGGTAAATTTCAAGGTGCAGCAACACGATAATTTGCACCATTTAATGGAAAAGAAAAGAGAAATAATTGAGGAAAATGAAATGTTGAAAAAGGAACTCATTAAATACGATAATGTAGTAACACTTGTCAACGAACCATATTTTTACGGAAAGGTTTCTTTCTTGGACAAAAAGAAAATTATACTTCCCGTGCTCCTGGTATTCTTGTATATAGGCTTTTTTGTTGTTCGCAACATGTACAGAAAAGGGAAAATGTATTCACAGCAAGAAGAGTAATTATAGCTTTTCATCCATAGTAAGTTACTTCGGAATCAGCGTATTGATGACAGGGATTAAGTCTGGTATTAAAGTCATTCCGAAAACTCAAGCAAAGCAGCGGACTGTGATGTTGACAACCTATACCAATGATGCTACTGGATAAATTAAAGGATCTGTTCAATAACAAGATGGTGTTTAAAAGCATCAACGTACTCGGTCTGCGAGTTGCGGGAATGCTGTTATTCTTTGGCCTTACCCTTTTCCTCACAAATAACTTTGAAGCTTCCCTGGTTGGGCAATACGATTTTAGCCGTGCTTTACTGATCTTCCTGGGTGGGATTTGTGTTTTTGGCATGCACCAATCGGTGATTTACTACGCCGGGTATTTAAAAGCCAAGAATTCCCTGGCTTACCTGAAACGGTTGTATAAAAAAATGGCAGTGATCGTGTTTTCAATCGCCATTGTTTTTTTTATCGCCGTATTAGGCATTGCACCTAAGTTCATAGACAATCTTTTTGAAAAGGAGGTATCTCAACTGCTAACCTATTCGGTCTTTGCTTTGTTCTTCTACGGAATTACACTTCTCAATATCGATGTGTTCCGTGCGATCAACAAAATATATGTTTCAGAGTTTTACAGGAACATAATGCGCTACGCAGTCTTCTTTGCGGCTATTATCTATCTCCATATCAGTGGGAATCCTCAATTCCTTGTCGAGGTCTTTCTTCTCAACTTTGCCTTTCTGGCGTTGCTTTCTACGGCATTCCTGATCTTCTATTTCTCGAAGATGAATATGGAAAAGGAATCGGAAGTAATTACTTATAAACAGATATTAAAGAGGTCCGGTCCCATGGCGATTAGCGCTATAACCTATCTGCTTATGCAAAGTGTGGATGTGATCCTGCTTAGTAAATACAGCAGTTTCGAACGCGTTGCATTTTACTCGGTAGCGATCAAGCTTACCACCGTACTGTCCCTGGTACTAGCCTCTGTTAACACGGTATATGCCCCGTCTTTTGCCGAATGGTACAGCTTGAATGATCTTAAAAGTTTGCGTGAAGGACTGAAGCGATCCACGCGTCTTATTTTTCTTTTCACATTCCCGGCAATCATAGTAGTCCTGGTTTTTTCAAAAAAGATATTGGGATTTTTTGGCCCCGACTATATAGAAGCACGATGGGCGTTGATAATTTTGCTTGTTGGACAAGCAGTGAATGCATTGTGTGGGTCTGTGGGAGTATATATGAATATGACAGGAAAACAAGTGATTTTTCAACGGATTTTGGTAACCGCCTTCTCTATAAATATCGTGTTGAATTTGGTATTAATTCCTATTTACGATTTGTTAGGAGCGGCAATTGCGACAACCATATCGACTGTATTCTGGAATTTGGTCACAACGGCCTATATCTATCGGAAAGATAAAATGATAACATTTTTAACCATAAAATGAAACAGGTGGTAGTAGACTTCTTTGTATTAGGTGTTGCTCGCGGAGGAACTACCTCCCTGTATAACTATTTACAACAGCATCCTGCAATTTTTCTGCCTAAGGTGAAGGAGTGCAATTTCTTTTCTGAAGTGGATTCACTCGACAAAGAAGTGTATCTCAAACCCGAAAAGAATAAGGAATACCATATGAAGATCATACAGGATGAAGCAGTGTACTTCGGTTTGTTTCAGAATTCCAGGGAATCCCAGCTTAAAGGAGAAATAAGCCCATCATATTTATGGGACAAGAACACGGCGGAAAGAATCTTCAAACATAACCCCAATGCAAAATTATTGATAAGCCTTCGGAACCCTATAGAGCGGGCTCATAGCCATTACCTAATGAATTATCAAACGGGACATGACAAAGAATCTACGTTCGAAGCAGCCATACAAGCGCCAAAGAACAACATTTGGGGAGGCGGAAATATGTATTTGGAAATGGGGATGTATTATCAACAATTAAAGCCTTATTACGATCGCTTCAATCCTGAAAATATTAAAGTAATTGTTTCTGAAGAATGGACAGGGAACAATGGAGAAGCGCTGAATGAAGTTTACACATTCCTAGGCCTTCAAGCTTTTGATAATCACGAGGTGGATACGGCTCATAATGCTGCCAAACAGATTAAAAATAAAGGTTTGCTGGCGTTTCTCAGAATGGAGAATATCAAGCGGCCCCTCAAATGGTTACTGCCTGAAAAAGCAAAGGACAAGCTGAAGGATCGTTGGTTTTATAAGGAAGGTGATAAGCAATGTATGGATTCCTGGACATATCGTCAATTGGAGGATCATTTCAGGGAAGATATTAGCAAAACCGAAAGCCTTACAGGTCTTGATCTTAGCGGAATTTGGCATATTACGGATAACAGCAACTTGAAGGCAGTCGAATGATAAGCCCTAAACATAAAACCCTGTTTGTGCATATTCCGAAGGTCGCGGGTCAAAGCATCGAGACTATTTTCCTGCAGGACCTGGGACTTAGTTGGGATAGCAGGCAGGATTTACTGCTTCGTAAGAAGAAAGCCAATGAGGAAGGACCTGGTCGATTGGCACATTTAAAAGCCAGGGAATACCTGGATTTTAATTATATCGACCAAGAGACCTTTAACAGCTATTTTAAATTTTCATTTGTCCGAAATCCATATAGTCGAATGCTGTCTGTATATAATTATTTAGGGTATTCAAGGATAATAACTTTTTCGGCTTTCATCAATAAAGTAGTTAAAAAGGCAGTTGAAAGGGATGATTTTTTCTATAGTTCACAATACGAATATTTGTACGACGAAGGCCAACTTATGGTTGATTACGTAGGCAAACTGGAGAATTTAAAAGAAGACATGGAATTCGTCCTGAAGCAAACCGGCCTGGAAGGAAACGAAATACCACATATAAATAAGTCGGAAAAAGGCCTGAAAAGAGGCCTCGCCGCACTGATAAAAACACCTCGTCTTTGGTCGAGTTTCAAATTTGGGAGATTGTTCTCTTCAGGGAAAGTAAAGAAATTAAACGAAGCAGAGAAGGCGCTGGTGAACGAACTCTATAAAAAGGATTTTGAGTATTTCCAATATGAACCATAAGAAGAACATATTATTTGTGAGCATTGCCTGCGATATGTATGGATCTTCCAAGGTTCTGCTCTCCCTGGTGCTGCAAATGAAACAGCACAGTGAAGATTACAACCCTATTGTTTGTCTGCCTCCGGAAGAAGGGCCCCTTAGGCAAAACCTGATCGATGCGGGAATACAAATTATAGAAATGCCGGTTGTGAAGCTTACCCGTTCGATGCTGAAATCTCTCAATTTTATCGGCTTGTACCGAGAATATCTGCGGGCGAAACGAAAATTTAAACAAGGAACTGAAGGAATTTCAGTGGATTGTATACAGTCCAACACCCTGGCGACGATGTTTGGCGCTATGTATTGTAAATTTCGAAATCTAAAACACGTGATCCATGTGCACGAAATCATGGATCGGCCAAAAATTGCCAGTTTTTTCTTCAAGCTGGTTCTAAAGTATGGCTGTGATGAAATTATATATAATTCGGAGGCAACTGCCGCATTTTATAATGGAATGGCTCCGTCATTGGAAAAGAAGTCCACCATGATCGTGAATGGTGTTGATAGAAATAGCGATGTGATTTCCGAAGAACAGCGAATAAAGATCCGAACAGGAATATTTCAGTCTAAGCCCCAGGATTTTATCATAGGGTTGCTGGGTCGTTTTAACAGGCTGAAAGGTCACCAATTGACACTGGAGGTCTTTAAAGAGCTTTCTTCATCATATCCTGATTTAAAATTGTGTTTTATTGGCTCTCCTCCACCCAACCAGGAACATTTTTTGGTTAACTTACGTGAAAGTGTCAGGTCCATGGGATTAAGTGATAAGGTTAGAATTATGGGATTTCAGGATGACGTTTTTGCGATACTCGAAGCACTGGACCTGGTGGTTGTACCTTCTACGGAGCCTGAATCCTTCGGCCTTGTGGTAGTTGAAGCTATGCTGGCCGGGACAGCTGTAAGCGGCTCCGACATAGGGGGAATTTCAACGATCATAGATCATGGGCAAACAGGATTATTATTCAAGCCGAATGATAAAGATGATTTCAAGAAGGCTGTCATTTCTTTACTGAACGATACATCTATGAAAACAAGCATGGAGAAAAAAGCATTGATCAAAGCAAAAGAATCCTTTTCATCTGAGGCAATGTTTCGGAAGTTTAACCTTTTGTACCATAAAACTTTATAGATGGGTCAATGGTTTTATAAAATATGTCTGATTCTCCTTATCTGGTCCATTCAGAAGGCGAATATTGAATTGTCTTTTGCCATAGCGGCCGTCGTTACTCTGGCTTCTTTTCGCACCAAGGTATCCAGCCAGGCCTTGTTGATCATTATCATATTGCTTTTCCTAGTGATTATTGGATCGATGTCTGTGTTTTCGCCGGAGAATGACTACTATTTCTTTATAAAGGATTTCATCTATTTTGTACGGCCCATACTGGTGATTCTGGCGGGGTACTTCCTCACTATGCGTTTTCACAATAAGAAAACATTTCTGAATATAATTGTATTGATGGGGTTTTATTTCGCATTCGTCCATTTACTGAGTTTTGTAATTTACTTCAACATAATCCCAAGCCATACCAGTGGTATCAGGAATATCTTTGGCCGCTATAATCATGTTGAAACGGCTGCATTGTTATTGATAATATGTGTTAAAGACCTTCCTGTAAAGCGATCGCGTTACAAGTTCTTTTATCAGGCGTTTGTGGCATGTTTGGTATTATCATTTATGTTATATATCTCCAGAACAATGATCATGGTGGTTTTTATCGGTTCACTTGCCTATTATGGCTACTTGAAACTGAACAGAAAAGGAACCATTGCATTAGTTTCGTTTATGATAGTTGGGGCGGGATTTGCGTTGTTCCTGCAAGCCTACGAACCTGCCACCGAAAATCCTGGTGTAGTGGACGGTTTTCTTTTGAAGATTAAAAATTCCGTGAGCGAAAGTTTCAGCCTGGGAAATATTAACGTTCAGGATCTGGACAGAAGGGAGTTATGGAAGCATTGGCGGGCATATGAGGCTTATAAAGTATATGAAGAAATTGAAGCAGAACAACTCTGGCTCACCGGCCAGGGATTTGGTTCTACCGTCGATATTGGGTTTGAAGCACGACTGGATGGTGAACTCACACAACACCTTTCACTAACACATAATGGATTTGCCTATTTGTTCCTGAAGACAGGGATATTAGGGTTGTTGATTTATTTTCTCATCATACTCTATTTATATTCCTTTTCGTATTCTCCAAGAAGGGGAACCCTTGCTGATATTGGGAATAATCTACTTGTAGCAACCACCTTTTACATATTGATCACAAGTTTTGTGGTCACCGGAATTTTTAAACCATACGACATGGCAACGCTCCTCATAGGAGCGGCCTTTGCCTTTAAACAATTGAAACCAAGTGAAGATAGCGATACTGGGGACCAGGGGGATACCTAATACTTATGGTGGCTTCGAGCAATTTGCAGAGTTCTTTTCGGTATTTCTGAAAGAGAAGGGACACGAGGTATATGTTTATTCTTCAAGTTCTCATGAATATCAGGATGATGAGTACAAAGGGGTAAAACTGATCCATTGCAAGGATCCAGAGCATAAAATCGGTACAGTAGGACAGTTTATTTATGATTTCAATTGTATTCATGATGCACGAAAAAGGAATTTCGACATTATTCTTCAATTGGGGTATACTAGCAGTTCAATATGGAGAAGATATTTACCCAGGAAATCCATGATCGTAACGAATATGGACGGCCTGGAATGGAAAAGAACCAAATTCTCCAAAAAAGTTCAGAGGTTCCTTAAATATGCCGAGTCCCTGGCTGTAAAAGGAAGTGATTACCTCATTGCCGATTCGGTAGGAATTCAGGACTATTTAAAACAAACCTATAAAGTTGAATCTAAATACATTCCGTATGGGTCCTTTTTATTCACCAATCCCGATGCCTCTGTACTTTCGAATTACGAGCTCGAACCTTTTGAATATAATATGCTTATTGCACGTATGGAACCGGAAAACAGTATCGAAATCATTTTAGATGGTGTTGTGAAAAGTGGAAGTAAGGACACATTTCTTGTTGTAGGTAAACATGATGTAAATAAGTTCGGAGCATATTTAAAGAAAAAATTCAAATCGAATGAAAACATTAAATTCCTTGGAGGTATTTACAATCAGAATCATTTAAACAATCTGCGGCACTATTCGAAGTTATACTTTCACGGCCATACGGTTGGCGGTACCAACCCGTCCCTTCTGGAGGCTATGGGCAGTAATTCTTTAATCGCAGCACATAACAACCAGTTCAATAAAGCAATATTAAATGAAGATGCCTTTTATTTTAATGATGAGGAAGAGGTAGCTTCTGTTCTGAACAAAGTGACTAACAAGAGCGATTACCATGACATACTTAATGACAATGCGAAGAAAATAAGAGAAATGTATAGTTGGGAACGAATCAATAAAACGTATCTCGACTTCTTTGAAGAAAAATATGCAACGATTAAATAAAATAGTAAGTTCTCAGAGGACCTATTGGGTGCTTTTATCAGCACTCTTAATATCGTTGCCCTTGCCTTATGGATTCAGCACCGGTATTCTCATTGTGCTTTTGGCTGTTTCACTTTTCTCGGCTCGCTATAATAAGATTTCTTTCCAAAAGGAATACTTGATTCCGGTTTTGATATATCTCTTATTGGTATTGTCCCTGCTATGGACCGGTAGCATAGAGAATTCCTTACGCGGACTGGAACGACAATTAGCCCTTGTACTAATACCGCTGGCGTTTTTATTAATGCCCGCTATTTCGAGGGATACAAGAGATAATATTCTATATACTTTCGCAGTGGGGCTTGCATTGTTTGGGATATTCTTCATAGGGATCGCATTTATTGATTATCAGGAAAGTGCCAATATCAACAGGTTTTTTTATCATTCATTGGTCTCACCCTTGGAATTAAACGCCATTTATCTGTCCGTAATGGTTTCCTTGAGTGGTCTGTTTTTATTATTCAGTAAATCGAAATCCTTATTAACGATCCTTCTTCTGCTAATTCACGGGATCTTCCTTATTCTACTTTCGTCTAAGGTAATTATCATAATTACAGCACTTGTTGCGGCATTCGGGATTATTAGAACCTTTAGAAGATCCCGAATCCTTGTTCTTTTGCCGGTATTGATTTTAGCTTTGGTTTTATTGATGTTTACGTCCAATCCGGTTCGTGAAAGGTTTGAAAGGGAATTGACTGTTTCAGACATAAAGGAAGTAATGGAATGTGAGCGATTCGATAAAGTATACGATTGGACAGGCACCACGATACGATTATTTCAGGCAAGAATATTTGTAGAAATGTTCAATGAAGATTCTGCTTATCTCACAGGTTATGGGATCAATAATTCGAAGGAAAAGATTATCGAGAAGCAAAAGCAGTATAACCTATGGCAAGGGTATTATGAATATAATTTTCACAACCAGTATATCCAGGTTTTCGCCGAAGTGGGTATTTTCGGCTTCATTTTTCTGCTCATTTGGCTGGGGTGGATCTTCAGGGAGTATCTCAGAACAAGAGATATTCTGTTCTTAAGTTTGTTCCTTGTGATACTCGTTGTTTTTATGACTGAATCTTATATTTGGCGGCAGCGAGGCCTATATCATTTTTTGGTAGTGTTCTGTTTACTCTTTAAAACATCGGCCTTTCAAGCGAAATCCGGAAGGGACACTTAATTCTCACCGGAAAGAATATCCAACGCTGTTTGTAGGCTGTTTTACTTAAAATAATATGTAAATTGCAGACTAACAGGCTTCCGAGAAATTTACCTATTAATAAGGATCTGGTCATCTGTAAAATCTGAAATGAAAGTCTTATTAAGAGCAATCTATCCGTACATCTATCTGCTGCTGTTTTTAACGATACCCTTCGATAATTACGTCCGTGTATTGCCTAATATCTTAATGGTAGCGCTACTGATTATTTTTCCTTTCATTGTAACCAGGAACGATCTTACAAAACTTAGAAAAAGTCCTACAATCGCGATTTTGTTGTTTTTACTATATCTCGTTCTAAATGCCCTGGTCTTTAACAGGATGGGGGAGGATTATGTTACCATAAACAAGATAGGCTTAGCTATTGGACTGGCGATTTTATACATTCCCGTC
>Ga0316201_10001048_pt1 | contig 17794 bp, 15 predicted proteins | sample CS6wburrow_MG_FD_204516 | JGI IMG/M metagenome (GOLD analysis project Ga0316201, IMG submission 204516) | Coastal sediment microbial communities from Delaware Bay, Delaware, United States - CS-6 worm burrow | ecosystem: Environmental > Aquatic > Marine > Coastal > Sediment | place: USA... | reverse complement strand
ACGGGACCGTCGCGCCCTTGAGTGGTGACGACAAAGCCACTTTGCCACCGTGGCATTTTTTGATGGCGATCACCGATGGCCTCGAGTCCGCCCAGGGCATTATTTTCCTTATTTTCCTTGTAGGTGGCGTGATCGCCGTGCTGCGCAAGACCGGGGCTATTGACGCTGCGCTGCACGGTGCGGTGGAACGACTCGGGAAGAGTCCGTGGCTGCTCATCGGCGGTTGCCTGCTGTTGTTCAGTATCGGGTCTTTCACAATCGGCATGGGCGAGGAGTATGTGCCGCTGGTTCCCATCATCGTGACGATGTGCCTGGCGATGCGCATGGACGCCATTGTTGCGATGGGTATGGTGTGGGTGCCTTATGGGATTGGCTGGGCGTGTGCCGGAATCAATCCATTTGGTGTGCTTATCGCTCAAAACATCGCGAGCGTTCCACTGACGTCCGGTTGGGGGTTTCGCCTGATCATGATGTTCGCGTTCCTGGCCGTGGCGTTTCACCATATTTATCGCTACGCCATGCGCGTTCAGGCCGAGCCATCGAGCAGCCTCGTCGCGCACGTGGACTACAGCACCGGATTCGAGGCGCCAGGTGATCTGCATTTCAACACCCGGCGTGTCGCCATTCTTGGCGTGTTTGTTCTCGGTCTTGTGGCGTTTGTCTACGGCGTATCCGAACATCACTGGTACATCACCGAACTCAATGCCATTTTCCTCGGCATTGGCCTGATCGCGGCACTCATCGCTGGCATGTCTGCCGGCGATACAAGTCGCACCTTCCTGGAAGGGGCGGCGGCGATGACGCCGGCCGCGCTGCTGGTCGGCTTCGCGCGCACCATCGAAGTTGTGATGTCCGACGGACAAATCATCGATACGGTCGTATTTTCCATTGCGGGCCTGCTCGAAGGCATGCCCGCCGAGGCGTCGGCAATCGGGATGCTCGTTGTGCAAACCATCTGCAACTTCTTCATTCCGTCGGGCAGTGGCCAGGCATTCGTAACCATGCCAATCATGTCGCCGCTGGCCACGCTTACGGACGTGCCACAGCAAACGGCTGTCCTTGCCTATCAGTTTGGTGACGGGTTCACGAACATGATCGTGCCGACAAGCGCGTTGGTCATGGGCGCGCTCGCGCTGGGCAGGGTGCCTTACGCGGCGTGGTTCCGCTTTGTCGGTCCGTTGCTCCTAAAGCTGTTTGCGCTGGCTGCCGTGTTCCTTGTCGTGTCCATGCATATCGGGACGACATTCGGCTTCCACAGCTAGACGACGCTGTCAGGCGCGCCGATACCAGGTCACGCCGTTAGCATCGTTTTCTGCAGACATGTCGCCTGTGTTGCACAGGTAGTTGAGGTGCGACAACGCTTCGCCAGTTGCCATGACCCGGTTACCGTCACTGATGTTCGAGTTGAACAACTCGCCGAAGACGTCGACAGCGCGGCGAGGTTCCTGGCCGGTCGTAAGGAGCTTGTCGAGATTATCGGTATGTTCTTTGCGCAGTTGCTGAAGACGCACATGCGCGCCGCGAAATGGCTTCCCGTGCGCCGGTAATACGAGCACATCTTCCGGTAGAGCGCGCTCGAGCTTGTCGATTGAGTCGAACCAGTCTCGTAGCGGATTCGCCTGCGGTTCGGTCGGCCAGATGCTGACGTTCGGAGAAATCGTGGGCAGGATCTGGTCACCGGAGATGAGGATATTGCGAGCGCGGTCAAAGAGGCAGGCGTGCTCGGGGGAATGGCCGCGGCCGACAATGACTTCCCATTCCTGGCCGGCAAATAACCACCGCTCTCCATCCTGCATGCGTTTGTAGGACTGCGGTAACTCACCCACAACCCGGCCGAACATACCGAATCTCTTTTTGTACAGCGCGAGCTGTTCTTCGGAAAAACCAGCAGCCCTGTAGAAGCGCATCCCTTCCTCAGGCGCTTCCTTTCCCGTATCGCTGGTGAGCAGCCGACAGAGCATGTACTCCTCACGCGTCATCCACAGGTCAACGTCGAACTTTTCTACGAGCCAACCGGCACAGCCAACGTGGTCCGGGTGCAGGTGCGTCGCAATGACATGGGTTGCGGGATCGTTACGCATGGCCGTCTCAAACGTTGTGCGCCAGACGTCACGGCTTGCGGGTATGTCGACACCCGTATCAACGATGACCCAGCCATCGTCATCGCGCAGCAGCCACAGGTTGATGTGGTTCAGAGACATTGGCAGCGGCATACGCAGCCAGGTGATGCCATCCGCCATGGCCAGGGTCTCGCCCTCTTTGGGGCGCGACGTGTGCTCGTATTGAATACCTGCCATGGCGGGATACTCGCACGTCACCCGGTGGCGCGCATCTCCTGTACCGCCTGTTCCTTAACGGGCCCGAACCCTCTTACATCAAGGTAAGCGCTTACCCTGGCGAGCAGGTCAGCGTAATTGGCGGTATCCAGGTCGGGCAGGGCACCATTCAGCAGGCTTTCGAACTCGGTAATGAGTTCTCGTTCCATGCGGCGCTCTGCCGTATACCCGAAGACGTCGAACGCAGTACCACGCAGCCCTTTCAGGCGTGCCAGCAGTCTGAAGACCGGTAGGATCCAGGCGCCGAATTCGCGCTTCAGCGGCCTGCCACGCGCATCCTTCTTGCCGCCGAGCAATGGAGGCGCAAGGTGGAATCGAAGCTTTGCATTGTCGCCGAAGTCGCGATGTACCGACGCAAGGAACTCAGGGCTCGTTTGCAGGCGCGCGACCTCGTACTCGTCCTTGTAACTAAGCAAGCGGAACCACGCCTGTGTCACTGCCCGACTCAGACTGTCGCCGTCGCCAATGGATGCCTCTGCCGTGCGTACCTTTTCGACCAGTGTGACGTAGCGTTCGGCGAGGGCGGCATTCTGGTAGCCAACGAGAAATTCGCGGCGGGCCTCGATCATGTCTTCAAGCGACTCGATCCTGGCTGCTTCGTTCGCGCCGAGCAGTTTCTCGATAGCGGCGGGGTCGTGGGCAGCGATGCGCCCCCACATAAACGCCTGCTTGTTGGCGTCGGTTTTCACGCCATTGAGTTCGATGGCGCGCTGCAAGGCTTCGAGCGAGACCGGAATCATGCCCTTCTGCCAGGCGCAGCCGGTCATGATGATGTTCGCGTAAATGGTGTCGCCCATGAGTCGTTCGGCGAGTCGGTTGGCATTCATTGATGACAGGTTGTCGTCGCCTACCGCGGCTCCAATGGCTGCAAGCCTCGCATCGACGCGCAGGTTGGCATCGCGTTGCCGGATGACATCGCCAGTGTGCATCTCCGCCGAATTGACGACGGCGCGAGTATGGCCGCGCTGGTAAGTGATCGATGCCTTCGGTGATGAACTGACCACGAGGTCGCAGCCGATCAGCGCATCGGCTCTGGCCGGTTCGATTCGGACCTGATTGATATTGCCTGGCTGTTCGCCGATACGCAGGTAACTGAGGACCGGGCCGAACTTCTGCGCGAAGCCCATGAAGTCGAGTTCGCTGGCACCTTTACCTTCGAGGTGTGCGGCCATCGTGATGAGCGCGCCGACGGTGACTACCCCGGTTCCGCCCACACCAGTAACCAGCAGGTCGTAGCACGAGTCGATCACCGGTATGTCCGCGTCGGGCAGGGCATCGCCAAGTGCCTTCAGCTCATCCTGATGCGCGACTGCCGCCTGCGGTCGTTCGATCTTGCCTTCAACGGTTACGAAACTCGGACAGAAGCCGTTCAAGCAGGAGTAGTCCTTGTTGCAGCTATTCTGGTCGATCTGGCGTTTCCGCCCAAACTTCGTTTCCTTCGGCACCACCGACAGGCAGTTCGATTCGACCGAACAGTCGCCACAGCCTTCACAAACGAGATCATTGATCACGACAAACTTGTTCGGGTCTTCGAGCTTGCCGCGTTTGCGACGGCGCCTTTTCTCCGTGGCGCAGGTTTGCGCGTACACAAGCACAGTGACGCCCGGTATCTCGCGCAGTTCCCGTTGCACACTGTCGAGTTCGCGGCGGTGCGAAATGGTCGTTCCTGTCGGGAAATCGCCAGAGCTGAAGAGCTCCGGTTCATCGGAAATAACAGCGATGCGATCGACGCCCTCGGCGCGCATGGCGTGGGCGATACTCTGCACGGATAACGGACCGTCGACAGGCTGGCCGCCCGTCATTGCGACGGCATCGTTAAACAGGATCTTGTAAGTGATGTTGGTGCCGGCAGCAATGGACTGCCTGATCGCCAGCGAACCCGAATGGTAGAACGTGCCATCGCCGAGGTTCTGGAAGACGTGTTCACCGCCATTGAATTTCGAGCGGGCAATCCAGTTCACACCTTCGCCGCCCATTTGAATCAGGCCGTCTGTTTCACGTCCCATCCAGCTGGCCATGAAATGGCAGCCGATGCCAGCCAGCGCTTTGGATCCTTCGGGTACTTTCGTTGATGTGTTGTGTGGGCAGCCGGAACAGAAGTAAGGCATTCGCGTGGCGCCCTCAACGGCGATCTCGGTTCCGCGATTCTCCTCGAGTTTCTCGGCGAGGCGGCGGAATCGATTGCCGCCGAACTCCCGGTCCAGGCGACTGGCAACGATAGGAGCAAGTTGCAGGGGTGACAGTTCGCCGACCCAGGGAACGAGGCGCATACCATTTTCCGCGGCCTTGCCCACCATGCGTTTGGGCTTCCTGCCGGGGTAGTCGTAGAAGTACTCCTTGAACTGGCTTTCGATAATGCCGCGCTTTTCCTCAACGACGAGCACCTCGTTCTTGCCCTGCACAAAGTCCAGGGCGCCCTGCGGTTCGAGGGGCCAGACCATGCCGACCTTGTAAACGTCGAGCCCGATACGTGCTGCTTCCGCCGCGTCGATGCCGAGCAGTCGGAGTGCTTCCATCAGATCGAGATGCGCCTTGCCGGTTGTCACGATGCCGAACCGCGCGTTCGGCACGTCGAAGATTTTGCGGTCAATCGGGTTGGCAGCGGCGAAGGCCAGCGTGGCCGCTTTCTTTGCCTCGAGTCGTTCCTCGATCTGTGGCCCGGGGAAGTCTGGCCAGCGGTAGTGCAGGCCGGTCGGCGGCACGACAAAGCCGCTCGGGGTTGCGAACTGCCGATAGGGCGGTAGTTCTACCGACATCGCGGATTCGACTGTCTCAGTGATCGCCTTGAACCCTACCCACATTCCGGAAAAACGCGACAGGGCGATGCCGTACAAGCCGTACTCGAGGTATTCAGCGACACTGGCCGGATTCAGGTGCGGCATCATGAAGGTCAGGAAAGCAACGTCCGACTGGTGCGGCATGGAAGACGAGATGCAGCCGTGATCATCGCCCGCGACAACCAGCACGCCACCCGTTGGCGAACTGCCGTAAGCATTACCATGCTTGAGTGCGTCGCCCGCACGGTCGACACCCGGTCCCTTGCCGTACCAGATGCCAAAAACGCCATCGACGGTTTTGTTCGGATCGGTTTCGACCTGCTGGGAACCGAGTACAGCCGTGGCGGCGAGGTCTTCGTTGACGGCCGGGAGAAACTCAATGTTGCTCTCCTCGAGAAACTGCCGGGCGCGCCAGAGTTCCTGGTCCACCATGCCGAGAGGAGATCCCCGGTAGCCGCTAATGAAGCCCGCCGTGTTGAGGCCAGCGGCCACATCCACGGTGCGTTGCATGAGCGCGATACGGACCAGCGCCTGCGTGCCGGTCATGAGGACGCGACCTGACTCGCGTCGATAGCGATCAAGGAGTTCGTAGTTATCCAGCATAGTCGGGCAGTATTGCAGGTCGGGCGCGAGAAAGGGTGCCTATCATTCCGCGCACAGACAAATATTCGGTATAATATGCCGAATAGTGAGAAAAAACGGGATGAAATTGATGCTTGACAGCAAAGACCGACGAATCCTCTCGGAGCTCCAGCAGGACAGCCGTCTCACGATGCAGGAACTGGGCGAGCGCACGGGCATGTCGAGCTCGGCCTGCTGGCGTCGTGTTAAAAGCCTCGAAGAGGCAGGCATCATCGATCGTTACGCTGTGGTTTTGAATCGCAATAAAGCGGGGTTCGGTTTTTCGTCCGTAGTACACGTGTCGCTTGCACGTCACGAACAGAAAAACGTCGATCGATTCATTCGCGAAGTGCATCGACATCCAGAAATACTTGAATGTTTCGCGACCAGCGGCGAAGCCGATTTCCATCTGCGCGTCGTCGTTGCAGACATCGACGCCTACAATGCATTTCTCGACGACTTCATATTTCGCCTGCCCGGCGTGTCACAGGTTCGGTCCAACATCGTGCTCAAAGAGATCAAGGCCGACACGGCATTGCCGCTTAAATAGAACTGCCGGTAGTGCGGCTCGAAAGCAGCCTGTCGAGTGATAAACTATGCTAAAGATCGCCACTGAGCCAAAGTGGCGCATCGCAGGAACCGGGCTAGAAAGCCTTGTGACGTCGTAGTCCTTAGGAGGCACCATGAAACAGAATGTTCACAACATCGAACGCGTTGTTCGCATCATTGTCGGACTGGCCATCATCAGCTTGGTATTCATCGGGCCGCAGTCAGCCTGGGGTTGGGTGGGAGTGGTTCCATTGGTAACTGGAATCATAGGCTGGTGCCCGCCATACGCGCTGTTCGGATTCAGTACGTGCAAAATGCCGAAGTAGATCACCCGAACAATCAAAAGTCCGCAACCCATTGCAGCCGTTCGACTATTAATAGACTCGACGGCCCAGTCCGGCCCTGTATTGGTAAACGAGCAGGGAATTGCGAGTCTTCGTATCGCTCCTGCAGCGCATTGAAATGCGCCAAATCGCACCAATGTAGGAGATGTTCCGTTCGCGAGGAACACTAATGGCTGAGCAGCCTGTGCGATAGCCAATCGCCTGCCGCATCAGTCGGGAGGAAGTACGATGACCACAGCAGTGGTAGCAACCTACAAAGACGCCGGGACGATCTGGAATGTCAAAGACGACCTGATCTCAACGGGGATACCGAACGACGCGATCAAGATCGACAAGGAACACATAAAGATCCGCGTGATGGTCCCCGACCAGACCAAAGCGGAAATCATGGAGATCCTGAACCGGCACGCACCCGCCGAGATTCACTAGGCGCCTGAACGACCCGGCCTGGCGTTGCGAAGCCCGATCGTCTTCTCATCACGCCGGCGCCGGATGCAGGGACCGTCATGTCGCTGGGTGCCACGTCAAGCGGCGAACGGCACACTCGATTTTTTCGAGCGCTGGGATTGTTGTGTCTGCCGAACCCGGAGGATGAACGGGATCTGGATTGAGCCACTCGGCGCAGTTCTGCAGGCCCCACTTCAGGAAGCCACCGCGCTCATCGAACTCGCGAACCAGCATGAGGAGTTCATAGGTTGCCGCGTTGATGCGGGTGCAGAGTTTGAGGATGTTCTGGTCGAGTTCTTGGATAAGCTCAGATCGAATCGATAATGCTGTTGAGCGTCTCACTCGGGCGCATAGCCGCGCTGGCCAGTTCGTCGTTCGGCTGGAAGTAGCCACCGATATCAACGGCATCGCCCTGTGCAGCGAGCAATTCTTCGACGATCGCAGCTTCGTTATCGGCCAGCGCCTGTGCAGCTGCCGCGAAGCGTGTCGCCAGAGCATCGTCTTCGCCATTCGCCGCTACAGCCTGTGCCCAGTACATCGCGAGGTAGTAGTGGCTGCCACGATTGTCGATTTCGTTGACTTTACGTGACGGCGACTTGTTCTCTTCGAGGTAGCGGCCATTCGCCTCATCAAGCGCTTTGGCGACGATGCGAGCCGGCCGACTACCGGTCTTGTCCGCCAGGTCCTCGATCGATACGGCGAGGGCAAGAAATTCTCCCAGCGAATCCCACCGCAGGTGACCTTCGGCATTGAATTGCTGCACGTGCTTCGGCGCGGAACCACCGGCACCCGTCTCGTACAGGCCGCCGCCGGCCAGCAGTGGCACGATCGATAACATCTTCGCACTGGTGCCGAGTTCGAGAATGGGGAAGAGGTCGGTCAGGTAGTCACGCAGGACATTGCCCGTTACGGAGATGGTGTCCTCACCCTTACGAACGCGCTTGAGCGTTGCCCGAATTGCTGCAACCGGAGCCTCAATGCGAATATCGAGACCGTCCGTGTCATGCTCGGCAAGGTACGTGTTTACGAGCCCGATCAGATTGCTGTCATGCGCTCGGTTTTCATCGAGCCAGAATATTGCGGCAGACCCGGTCGCGCGTGCACGCGTAACCGCGAGTTTGACCCAGTCGCGAATCGGCAGATCTTTGGTCTGGCACATGCGCCAGATATCACCGGCGTTGACGGCGTGCTCCATGATGACGTTGCCGTCACCGTCGATGACTTTGACGATGCCATCGGCCGCGATTTCAAATGTCTTGTCGTGCGAGCCGTATTCTTCGGCTTTCTGTGCCATCAGCCCGACGTTGCACACATTGCCCATCGTCGTGACATCAAACGCACCGTTGTCTTTGCAGTCCTGCATGATCTCCTGGTAAATCCCGGCATAGCAGCGATCGGGAATGACCATCTTGGTGTCATGCAGTTTTCCGTCGGGTCCCCACATCTGGCCTGACGTGCGGATCGCTGCAGGCATTGATGCGTCGATAATGACGTTGCTCGGTACATGCAGGTTAGTGATCCCTTTGTCGGAATCGACCATCGCCTGGTTCGGACGTGTCTCGTATACGGCCGCGATGTCAGCCTTGATCTCGTCGCGCTGCGCTGCGGGCAGCTCTTCGATCTTCGCGTAGACGTCGCCGATACCGTTGTTGGCATCAACGCCGATCTTATCGAAGAGTGCACCGTGTTTTGCAAACACGTCGCGGTAATAGGCGCGCACGCAATGACCGAACATGATGGGGTCGGACACCTTCATCATCGTAGCTTTAAGGTGCAGCGAGAACAGCACTCCCTGTTCCTTGGCAGACTCGATTTCCTTTGCGTAGAAGGCCTGCAGTGCGCCACAGTCCATGACAGATGCGTCGACGACTTCATGCTCCAGGACCGGAACCGCCTCGCGCAAGACCGTTGCGTTACCTTCCGCGTCGGTGTGCTCTATACGCAGGTTGCCTGCCTTGCCAACGATGGCCGATTGCTCGCTTGAGTAAAAGTCCTTGTCGTCCATATGGGCAACGTGCGATTGCGAGTCCGCACTCCACGCACCCATGCGGTGCGGGTGGGCCTTCGCAAAATTCTTTACAGCAATGGCGACGCGGCGATCCGAGTTGCCTTCGCGCAGGACCGGGTTTACGGCGCTGCCGAGTACCTTGGCATAACGATCGGCAATGGCCTTCTCCGCGTCATTGGCTGGCTCCTCGGGAAAGTCCGGGATAGCAAAGCCCTTCGATTGCAGTTCTTCAATCGCTGCCACGAGCTGCGGGACAGATGCCGATATGTTTGGCAGCTTGATGATGTTGGCGGCCGGCGTCTTGGCGAGTTCACCAAGCTCGGCCAGCGCATCGTCGACGCGCTGCTCAGCGGTCAGATTCTCGGGAAAAGTCGCGAGAATGCGGCCTGCGAGCGAAATATCACGCGTTTCTACGTCGAGGCCAGCGGCATCGGTGAACGCCTTAACAATAGGCAGGAACGAATACGTGGCGAGGGCTGGAGCCTCGTCGACCTTCGTGTAGATGATCTTGGCCGTGGTCATGCGCGTCCTTTAGTCGTGTGCTGCAAAGGGCGCGCATTATATAGAACCTATTGCATCGATGCCCACTGTTCGTTAGTCGCAACCAGGGTCAAAACGTCGTACTGGGCGACGCTTTCCCCATCCTGGTTCGTGACCTCGGCGTCCCAGCGTACCTCGCCGTAGCCCGTTCCGGCCCTGAGGGTCTTCTGTTTACAGGCCAGCCGAACCCTGAGTGTGTCCCCGTAATTGAGGGGCTTGGTGAAGCGCAGGTCGTCGACGCCATAGTTGGCGAGCACCGGGCCGAAGTCGGTATCGACAAACAGGCCCGCCGCCAAGGACACGATCAGGTAGCCGTGAGCGACCCGCCCATCGAAAAACGGGTTCTTCGCCGCCGCTTCTTCATCGGTGTGCGCATAAAACGTATCGCCGGTGAATTCCGCGAAATGCTGGATGTCCTCGAGCGTTACTTCACGAGAGTCCGTGACGAGCGTGTCCCCGATTTCGAGTTGCTCGAAGGTCTTGCGGAACGGATGTATACCGGGGTCTTTCTGGTCGGCTCCTCGAATCCAGCGGTTGCCGATCGCCGTCAGTGTCTGCGGTGAGCCCTGAATGGCGGTGCGTTGCATGTAGTGCTTGACGCCCCGTATCCCGCCCATTTCTTCACCACCGCCTGCACGACCCGGTCCGCCGTGAACGAGGTGGGGCAAAGGCGAGCCGTGCCCGGTCGATTCCGCGGCACAATGGCGATTAATGACCACCATGCGACCGTGATAGGCGGCCGTTCCCAGCACCAGCTTGCGCGCAACAGCATTGTCGTTGGTGACGATGGAGCCGGCCAGGCTGCCTTCGCCCAGGCGTGACAATTCGATCGCCTCATCGAGATTGGTGTACGGCAGCACCGTACTGACCGGGCCGAACGCCTCTACAGAGTGCACGGCGTGCGACGTTAACGGCCTTTGGCAATGCAGCAATGTCGGCATAAAGAACGCGCCCTTGGTGGCGTCGGCGTCGACAACATCAAAGTCGTCGGTGCCGCCATAGACGATATCTGCCTGGTGTGAAAGCTCTTTGACGCGGTCTCGTACCTCGTCGCGCTGCCCCTGGCTGGCCAGGGCGCCCATGTCGACGTCCTTGCTCGCCGGGTTGCCGATCCGGATTTCGCCCAGTGATTTCGCGAGCGCTTCCACGAGTTCTCCGGCAAACGACGCCGGCGCAATGATGCGGCGAATCGCTGTGCATTTCTGCCCGGCTTTGGCCGTCATCTCGCGCGTGACTTCTTGTATGTAGAGGTCGAATTCAGGCGTGCCGGGCAGGGCATCGGGCCCAAGAATCGACGAATTGAGCGAATCGGTTTCTGCCGTAAAGGCGACCGATTCGCTGACCACGCGCGGATGTTCCTGCAGGAATTCGGCCGTGTTTTTCGAGCCCGTAAACGCGATGGTGTCCTGGCAATTCAGGTGATCAAACAGGTTGCCCACGCTGCCGCAGATCAACTGCAGTGCGCCGTCGGGCAGGATGCCCGACGCATGGATGCGACGCACCATGAGCTCGGTCAAGTACGCGGTGCTTGACGCTGGCTTGACGATCGCAGGAACGCCCGCGATCAGTGCCGGCCCGAGTTTCTCGAGCATGCCCCAGCAGGGAAAGTTGAACGCGTTGATATGCACTGCCACGCCCAGCTTGGGTGTGTAGATGTGCTGCCCGAGAAATGTTCCGTTTTTTGACAGTTGCTCCGGGGGCCCGTCCAGGTACACGTGATCGTTGGGCATCTCGCGCCGGGCCTTGCTGGAGAACACGAACAGCGTCGAGATGCCGCCTTCGATATCGACCCAGCTGTCGCTGCGGGTGGCGCCGGTCTCGGTCGAGAGGCCGTAAAACTCCTTCTTGTGCTCCATGAGGTACTGGGCGAGGGCCTTGAGCATTTCACCGCGCTCATGGAAGGTGAGCTTGCGCAGGTTTGCGCCGCCGACATTGCGTGCATGCTGCAGCATATCGGCGAAATCGAGTCCATCACTGGTGATCTGGGCCACGGGCTCGCCGTTTACGGCGCTGATGAGGGTGTTGCCATCGCCATCACCATCGACCCATTCGTCGAGGACCAGGTTGCCAAGTTTGCTTGTCATACGAAACTCGCAATAATTTGTAAAAAACTGTATCGGATTGTACGGTCAGGCCCACCGAAAGCAAAGTGGCCCGAAATGAGCATCCAGAGCGCATGCAAAAAACTCGTTGATGAATTTCGTGCGCGGCCCACGTTGCGCGCGGGCTCTTTGATAACGACGGTCTTCGGTGACGCAATTGCGCCGCGCGGCGGCACGGTCTGGCTTGGTAGCCTGATCAACACGATGGCGGACTTCGGCATCAGTGAGCGGCTGGTGCGCACCTCGGTATTTCGTCTCGCGAAGGACGGCTGGTTGCAGTCACAACAAATAGGCCGACGCTCCTATTACAGCCTGACGGAAGACGGCAGGGAACAGTTTGAGCAGGCGACGAATCGGATTTATGGCCAGCCGGTTGATCACTGGGATGGCGAGTGGTGCCTGTTGCTGCTGTCGGGACTCGATACCGCGACGCGGGAAACCGTGCGTCGCGAGTGTGGTTGGCTCGGGTTCGGCCCGCTGTCTGCCAACGTTCTTGCCCATCCGTCCCCCGAGTTTGCTGAACTCGACGTGACGCTGCGGCGGCTTGGTGTCGCCGACTCGCTGGTTGTCATGCGCGGGCAGACCATCCATGGTGAAACCGCGATGCGCGAGCTAACACGTGATTGTTGGAACCTCGACGAGATCGACGCACGCTACACCGAGTTCGTGCAGCGCTTTCGCCCTGTCTACAAGGCCCTGTCCGGCAAGCGCACTGCGACGAACAGGGAAGCCTTCCTGATCCGGACGCTGCTAATCCAGGAGTACCGGAAGGTGCTATTGCGTGATCCCTGGCTTCCGGCTGAGCTGTTGCCCGCCAACTGGCATGGCGCAGCCGCGTATCAGCTGTGCCGCAACCTGTATCGCGGCGTGCATGCGCAAGCTGACACGCATCTCGACGGCATGATGGAGACAGCCGATGGGCCGCTGCCACCGCCATCGCGCTCGTTCAGGCGCCGCTTTGGCGGCCTCGACCTACAGCAAAAGGTGAGCAATGGATGACTTGAAAACTGCGCAGCGATGCGCTGATGCCATGTTGGCGGCCGATAAGGCGTCCGCGGCCCTGGGTATTTCTATCCGGATTCCCGAACCGGGCAAAGCCGTGGCGGCCATGACGGTTCGCGATGACATGGTGAACGGCTTTGATGTCATACATGGCGGTCTCACGTTTGCGCTGGCCGATACGGCCTTCGCGTTTGCGTGCAACGCTTATAACCAGCAGACCTTCGCCGCAGCGGCACAGATCGAGTTTCTGCGGCCTGCGGTGCGGGGCGACCAACTAACGGCGACTGCTGTGGAGGATTATCGCGGGCGCCGGCGCGGCTTCTACACGGTTGAGGTGCGCAACCAGCGGGACGAGGTGGTCGCCATTTTCCGGGGCCGCTCCGCCAGCAATGGGGCTTGTGTAATTAGCGCTTGAAAGTGATACGAAAGATCGGGAAAATGTCGAAAACTTGTGACAGTTTAATAATGTCCCCCGAGGAGTTATCCGATGTATACGCAAGGCCTTGATCAGGCAGGCAAGGGCGATCCCGGTGTGCGCGGCGAAGAGACCGCAGCGCAGCTCGATGCATTCCAGGCCCGCGTTGATGCCGAGGAGAAAATCGAGGCCAAGGACTGGATGCCCGAGGCGTACCGCCGCACATTGATTCGGCAGATATCGCAACACGCGCATTCGGAAATTATCGGGATGCAGCCGGAAGGCAACTGGCTGACGCGGGCACCGACCCTGAAGCGCAAGGCGATCCTGCTGGCCAAGGTGCAGGACGAAGCAGGGCACGGCTTGTATCTCTACAGCGCCGCCGAGACGCTGGGTGTTTCGCGCGACCAGATGGTCGGCGACCTTCTGTCGGGCAAAGCCAAGTACTCAAGTATTTTCAACTATCCGACCCTGACCTGGGCAGATATCGGTGCCATCGGCTGGTTGGTAGACGGCGCGGCGATCATGAACCAGATTCCGCTGTGCCGTTGTTCCTATGGTCCTTATTCGCGCGCTATGGTTCGCGTCTGTAAGGAAGAGAGCTTCCATCAGCGGCAGGGGTATGAACTCATGCTGACGCTGTGCCGAGGGACGGACGAGCAGAAGGCTATGGCGCAGGATGCGCTGAACCGATTCTGGTGGCCGGCCCTGATGATGTTCGGACCCAATGACGCCAGTTCGAGTCACTCTGCGCAGTCAATGGCCTGGAAGATCAAGCGCTTCAGCAATGACGAACTGCGCCAGAAATTCATCGACGTTACCGTTCCACAGGCGGAATTCCTGGGGCTGACCGTTCCCGATGACAAACTGACATTCAATGAAGAATCGGGGCACTACGAGCACTCCGATATCGATTGGCAGGAGTTCTTCGATGTTATTGCGGGCAATGGCCCGTGCAACAAACAACGCATGGCCAAGCGCTGCAAAGCGCAGGACGACGGTGCCTGGGTCAGGGAAGCCGCTCGCGCCCACGCCGAAAAGAAAGCTGTGGGAGCGGCTTTAGCCGCGAACAGCTAACAGGACGAAACCTATGACTAAACAGGAATGGCCTTTATACGAAGTTTTTATTCGCAGCCGCTCGGGACTGAGTCATCGGCACGCTGGCAGTGTGCACGCAGCCGACGATGAAATGGCACTGAGTAATGCGCGGGACACGTACACGCGCCGCAGCGAGGGCGTGAGCATCTGGGTGGTGCGGTCCGATCGGATCATCGCCTCCGACCCTGCTGAGACGTCGGCGTTCTTCGAGCCGGCAGAAGACAAAATCTACCGTCACCCGACGTTCTACGAGATTCCCGACGAGGTGGAAAATCTGTGAGCACTAAGGCGATTTCGGCCGCCTATGCGACGCGCCTTGGCGACAATGCGCTCGTGCTCGGGCAACGGATGATCGAGCTCGTGGCGGCAAGCCCCGAGCTTGAGGAAGAGCTGGCCAACGCCAACTTCTCGCTCGACTACATCGGGCAGGCGCGCATGTTCTACACCTATGCGGGTGAGTGTGAAGGCGCAGGGCGGACGGAAGATGATTTTGCGTTCCTGCGACCCGAGAATGAGTACCGCAACCTGCTGCTCGTTGAGCAGCCGAACGGTCACTTCGGCGATTCAACGGTGCGCGCGGTGTTGTTTGAGTCCTGGTACGTGTTGCTGCTCGATGCACTGACGCGATGCGCCGACGACGGCATTGCCGCAATCGCGGAGCGCGCGATCAAGGAAGTGCGTTACCACGTGCGCCACAGCAGCCAGTGGCTGGTGCGTCTTGGCGACGGCACCGAGGAAAGCCACTCGCGTGCACAGGCATCGCTCGACAATCTATGGCGCTTCACCGGAGAGATGTTCGCTTCCGATGAACTCGATAAGCAAATGCGTGAGTCGTTGCATGGACCGGATCTCGCGGCGATCGAGACGCAATGGCGAAAGAATGTGGCTGCCATCGTCGCAGAGGCAAGGCTCGAACTGCCTGGTGACCAGTGGATGGCGAGCGGCGGCAAACAGGGCAAACATACGGAACACTTCGGTTTTCTACTGGCGGAAATGCAACACCTGCAACGCGCTTATCCGGGGGCAGAGTGGTAGAGACCGTGTACGAATCGGACCAGATTCTCGAGTGGCTGTCGCAGGTGCCGGATCCCGAGATCCCGGTGCTGACGATTACCGATCTCGGCATCGTGCGGGGCGTGGACTGCAGTGATGGCGTGACCGTTTCACTGACGCCCACCTACTCGGGGTGCCCGGCTACCGAGGCCATCGAGGCCAGCGTTGTCGCCGCGCTCGAAGACCGCGGCGTTAGCGACGTGCGCATCAAACGCGTGCTGTCGCCGGCGTGGACGACCGACTGGATCAGTGAAGATGGCCGGAAGAAACTCCGCGTCTACGGCATAGCCCCGCCAGAGCGCCGGGATCGGCCTGTCGCCTGTCCGCGTTGCGACTCGTCGAACACGGAAGTCGTTAGTGAGTTTGGTTCGACGGCCTGCAAAGCCTCGTATCGCTGCGTTGACTGCCTCGAGCCCTTCGAATACTTCAAGTGCCTATGAAACAGTTCCACTCCCTAAAAGTCATTGCCAAGACCAGCGAGACGCGCGACTCGGTGCGCATCGCTTTTGACGTGCCTGATAATTTGCGCGACGAGTTTTCGTTCGTGCCCGGCCAGCACCTGCCGGTTCAGATTGAGCGCGATGGCAAGCGCGTAAGGCGTACGTACAGCATTTGTTCTCCGGAGGGTTGCTGGCCACTGGAAATCGGCGTCCGCGTTCAGCCTGGTGGACAGTTCTCGGAGTTTGCGGCGAATGAGCTGAAGGTCGGTGACTCGATCGACGTCATGCCACCGACCGGGCGTTTTCATCTGGATGGCGATCGTGAAGACGGCAAGACGCACATCGCGTTCGCCGCCGGCAGTGGCATCACGCCGATCCTGTCGATTGTTGCCTCGATCCTGACGTTGGAGCCCAACAGCCGCGTCGCGCTGTTCTACGGCAATCGCGAACAGAACACGACAATGTTTATCGAAGACCTGTTTGCGCTGAAGAATCGCTTTCCGGAGCGCCTTCAGGTGCATTTTGTGTTCAGCCAGGAAGAGCAGGAGTTCGAGATCTCGGGCGGACGCATTGACGGCAGCAAGGTGGCCGAGCTCTACAAACGATTCTGCAGCGGCATGAGCGTCGATGAAGCCTGGGTGTGTGGCCCGGACTCAATGATCAGCGACGTTACCGACGCTCTTGTCGGGCTGGGCATGCAGGCTGACACTGTGCACGCTGAGCGCTTCGGCGCGCCTCGCAAGGGCGGCAAGAAGCCTGCTGAATCCGCGATGCCCGCAAGCGAAGAGGCTGTGAAGGTGACGGTCATTATGGATGGGCACAAGAAGTCCTTCGACATGCCGCGCACCGGCAGCAACATCGTCGACGCGGCCGCCGAGCAGGGCATCGAGTTGCCCTATTCCTGCAAGGGTGGGGTCTGTGCGACCTGCCGAACCCATGTTCGCAGCGGCGAAGTCACCATGGCGGTGAACTACGGACTAGAGCCCTGGGAAGTAGAGAAGGGCTTCGTGCTGGCCTGCCAGAGCACGCCGGACAGCGATGAGGTCCTGCTCGACTATGATAAATCCTGATTCCGATTGGCGCGATTTCAAAACTCCGGGCTTGGGTGCAGGAGTAAAATTGGGCAGATGACAAATAAAAATCCAGCTGCCGACCTGCCTGCACGGCAAGATTCATACGATTACGACGACCTGATCGCCAGCGGTCATGGCGAGTTGTTCGGCCCGACCAACGGTCGCTTGCCGAAACCGAACATGCTAATGCTGGACCGTATTGTGCGCATTTCTGATGAAGGCGGTAAGTACGGAAAGGGCGAGATTATCGCCGAGCTCGATATCAACCCGGATCTCTGGTTCTTCGAATGTCACTTCGAAGGCGACCCGGTCATGCCCGGTTGCCTCGGTCTCGATGCCATGTGGCAGCTCGTTGGTTTTCACCTCGTCTGGCAGGGCCTTGAGGGCCGCGGGCGGGCCCTGGGTGTCGGCAAGGTGAAATTCACCGGGCAGGTACTGCCGACGGCCAGGAAGGTGACCTACCAGATCGACATCAAACGCGTCATCGCGCGCAAACTGAATATGGCAATAGCCGACGGGACTATGTCCGTCGATGGCCGCGAGATCTATGTGGCCGAGGACCTGCGCGTCGGCCTGTTTACATCGACTGACAACTTCTAGGGGTAGGCATGCGACGTGCGGTTATAACGGGGCTGGGTGCAGTCTCGTGCATCGGTAATACAAAAGAAGAGATCGTCGACTCATTACGCAACGGCCGCTCCGGCATCGTTGCCAACGAGATGTTCAAGGAAATGGGCCTTCGCAGCCAGGTTTCCGGCAGCTGCCATATCGACCTCAAGGAACACATTGATCGCAAGGTTCTGCGATTCATGGGCGATGCCGCGGCCTATGCCTACATTTCCATGCAGCAGGCGATCACGGACTCAGGTCTCGAAGACAGCGACGTATCCAATGTGCGCTCCGGACTCATCGCCGGGTCAGGCGGCGCTTCCAGCGCGAATATCGTCAAGGCTGCAGACGCACTGCGCGCGCGTGGTGTACGTAAAATC
>Ga0316201_10001047_pt1 | contig 17796 bp, 16 predicted proteins | sample CS6wburrow_MG_FD_204516 | JGI IMG/M metagenome (GOLD analysis project Ga0316201, IMG submission 204516) | Coastal sediment microbial communities from Delaware Bay, Delaware, United States - CS-6 worm burrow | ecosystem: Environmental > Aquatic > Marine > Coastal > Sediment | place: USA... | reverse complement strand
TCGAATGCACAGGCCTGTTCCGCACAGCGGAGACGGCCGGCAAGCACATTGCAGGTGGCGCGAAGAAGGTTGTGATTTCTGCGCCGGGCGGTGCCGATATCGATGGCACGTTCGTCTACGGCGTGAACGATGGTGACATTACGGCGGACCACAATATCATTTCGAATGCCTCTTGCACGACGAACTGCCTCGCGCCGCTCGTCAAGCCGCTTCATGACGCTATCGGCGTCGAGCATGGCATCATGACGACGATTCATGCGTACACGAACGACCAGGTACTGACCGATGTGTACCACAAGGACTTGCGCCGTGCGCGTTCCGGCACGATGTCGCAGATTCCGACAAGCACGGGTGCGGCCAAGGCTGTTGGCCTGGTGCTGCCGGAACTCAACGGCAAGCTGGACGGCTTCTCGATGCGTGTTCCGACGATCAATGTTTCGGCCGTTGACCTGACCTTCGTCGCGTCACGTCCAACCAGCATTGAAGAGGTCAACTCGGTCATCAAGGCGGCAAGTGAAGGTGCTCTGCAAGGCGTCCTGGCTTACAGTGAGGAGCCACTGGTTTCCATCGACTTCAACCACGATCCGGCGTCATCGACGCTTGATGCAGGCCTGACCAAGGTCATCGATGGCACGCTGGTCAAGGTTCTGTCGTGGTACGACAATGAGTGGGGTTTCTCGAACCGCATGCTCGACACGACTGTCGTGCTCATGAAGGCAGCGGGCTGACCTAAGACAAGAAGGAAACAGCATGGACGTCATTAAAATGTCCGACGTGAAACTGTCGGGCAAACGCGTTCTCATTCGAGAAGATCTGAACGTCCCCGTCGCTGACGGGGTAGTGACGAGCGATGCGCGCATCCGGGCCGCCTTGCCTACGATCAAGGCGGCGCTGGAGGCGAATGCCGCTGTAATGCTGATGTCGCACCTCGGGCGTCCGACGGAAGGGCAACCTGAAGACAAGTTCTCATTGCAGCCTGTCGCCGATCGTATCGGGGAATTACTCGGTCGCGACGTGCCGCTCATCAAGGACTGGATAGACGGTGTCGATGTGGCGCCGGGCAACGTCGTGCTGCTCGAGAATGTGCGTTTTCTCGAAGGCGAGAAAAAGTGTGATGAGGGCCTCGCGAAGAAAATGGCAGCGCTGTGCGACGTGTACGTCATGGATGCGTTTGGCACGGCGCATCGTGCCCAGGCGAGTACTTACGGTGCTGGCGAATTCGCGCCGATTGCCTGTGCCGGACCGTTGCTGTCCGCCGAGCTCGAGGCGCTTGCCAAAGCTCTCGACAACCCGGCCAGGCCATTCGTGGCTATCGTCGGAGGCTCCAAGGTCTCGACCAAGTTGACCGTCCTCGATACGCTCGCAGACAAGGTTGACACACTCATCGTCGGCGGCGGCATTGCGAATACTTTCATCGCAGCCGACGGTAACGACGTGGGCAAGTCCTTGTACGAAGCGGATATGCTCGATACAGCGCGCGCGCTGGCCGTCGAAGATGATGACAGGGCGAGTATCCCGGTTCCAAGTGACGTGGTCTGTGCGAACGAGTTTTCGGCAGAGGCAACGCCTGTGACGAAAGAGGTAGGGGCAGTTGCTGCTGACGAGCTGATCCTCGATATCGGACCCGATACCGCTCGGCGCTTCGCTGAAATTCTCAGGGGCGCGGGCACCATTATCTGGAACGGCCCGGTTGGCGTGTTCGAATTCGATGCATTTGGTGCCGGCACGAAAGCACTGGCCGAGGCGATCGCTGCAAGCGATGCTTTCTCGGTCGCGGGCGGCGGAGATACGCTAGCGGCCATCGACAAATACGGCGTTCGCGATGGTATTTCTTACATATCGACCGGCGGCGGCGCTTTTCTCGAATTCGTGGAGGGGAAGACGCTTCCGGCAGTCGAAATGCTCGAGAGGCGCGCCAGGTCGGATTAAAGTACGAACCCGGTTTTTTTCCAGTCGCCGGTAATCGCGACGGTCATCCCGGGGTACTGAATATTCACGAACAGGATATTGCCGTCCGGCGAGAAACAGACACCGGCGAGTTCCGATTTTGAGTGGCCGTTGTTCGCGATCTCATACTGGCTGCCGTCGGGACGGATTCCGATAAGGCCGTTGTTGGTGTTCGTGTCTTCACACACTATCAAGTCGCCCCACGGGGCCATTGTCAGGTTGTCAGCATTTTTCAGTAGCGAGTTCGCATCCGCCTCGGCGATCAACTCCAGTTTGCCGGGCGCACTGATCTCTTCCTCCGTTCCCTCGTATGGGCTTGGCTCGTAGGTGAAGACCTGGCCACGGCGGGCAGGTCCACCAATCGTGCAGGTGAACGCGAAGCGATCTCCGGCGACACACAGACCTTCGCCTCGGGCGAACATCGCGGCCCCGGACTTGGCCCCACGCAGGCGCAGATCGTTCTCGACCGGATCGACATCGTCCAGATCTATCCAGTAAGTACCAAGTGGTTGTCGCAGCGGGATTTCGTGATCAACCGTCCAGTTATGTGTCGGCAACGACGGCTCGTCAACCACAGCAAGCGCCTGCAGCCTGCCGCCCTCGAGCAATTTGCCGGGTACATTGGGGATGTATCGATAGAATAAACTGTGCCGGCGATCTTCGGTCATGTAGACGATGCCGGTCGCCTCGTGCACGGCGCAGGCTTCGTGTTCAAATCGACCCATGGCCTTGATAGGTAAAGGCTCGACGAGCCCGGTCGCAGAAGCCGAGACCTCGAAAACGTAGCCGTGGCGTTGTTCGCGGACGACATGCTGTCCGCCCATGAGCTTCCGTCCGTCGCCCTCGAAGCACTCTTCGCATGATAACCAGCTGCCCCAGGGAGTTGGGCCACCCGCGCAATTCATTTCAGTTCCCCCAAGACTCAGAAATTGCCGTTCCGTTTCGCCGGTGGCGGGGTTGTATACCGTGGTCGTTGTGCCACCGAGGCCAGGACTGATGTTACGGCCTCGATCGTAGAGCCTGCTCCTCATCGTTCGCGGACAAACCGGGTACCGCTTTCCAAACGCGCTGTCGTTCCAATGCCCAAAGTCCAGCTCGTGATTGCAGACAAGGACGATACGATTATCGGCACCCGGAAACGCAGCCATGCCGTCGTGGCAACCTGGTACGCGGAGGCCATCGCTCATTTTCGCACCGTGGCGCGAGATGACCCGGTATTCGAGGCCCTCTGCCAGATCGAGCACGCGATTGGGGTCCTCCACCAGACCCGCAGATGCAGACGTACTGACGTGGCTGGCTGCACAGCCATGAAGCATGGATGGAGTAGTTGCAGCAGCAACAATGCTCTGTAGAAAACGTCGACGGTTGATCACAAACAAGATTCTCTAGCAATAATAGTGCACACCATATAGGGGCATGGCGCAATCTGGAAGAGGCTGCCACACATTCGTAACACGCAATGCCGGTGAGCTGTGCAATAATCGCGCGCTATGTTGAGACGAACCAAGATTGTCGCCACGCTGGGACCAGCGTCGGAGCGGCCAAACGTGCTACGCGAAATGATCAAGTCAGGCCTTGATGTCGCGCGGCTTAATTTCTCGCACGGCAGTGCAGATGAACATCGGGAACGGGCCCGAAACCTCCGCGAGGCTGCCGCTGCTTGCGGTCGTGATGTTGGCTTGCTGGGCGATTTGCAGGGCCCGAAGATCCGCGTACGACGCTTCAGGAAGGGCAGTGCCCGCCTTTGCGACGGCGACTCCTTCTTTCTGGATGGCGCGCTCGGACTGAATGAAGGCGACGAGAACGGTGTTGGTGTCGCTCTGGATACCCTGCATGAGGATGTAAAGTCGGGAGATACGCTGCTGTTAAATGACGGCCTGATTTCGCTGATCGTGGATCGTGTCGAAGGTACGCGCATCCACACGACTGTGGAAAACGGCGGCATTCTCTCCGATTACAAGGGCATCAATCTCAAAGGCGGCGGCCTGTCCGCGCCGGCACTGACAGACATCGATCGCGAGAACATCAGGCTTGCCGCTGAACTCGAGGCAGATTTTCTGGCGGTCTCGTTCGTGCGGAGCGCCGACGATGTTCATGAGGCGCGCAGATTGTTCGAAGAGGCAGGCGGGCGAGGGCTGATAGTTGCCAAGATTGAACGAACCGAGGCGGTAGACAATGTCGATTCGATCATTGAGGCATCCGACGTGATCATGGTTGCACGCGGCGATCTTGGTGTTGAAATGGGCTACGCGGTGCTAACCGGTATCCAGAAAAAGTTGATTCGCAAGACGCGCAAGGCACACAAGATCGTCATCACTGCAACGCAGATGATGGAGTCAATGATTGAGAACCCAATTCCGACGCGCGCGGAGGTTTCTGATGTTGCGAACGCGGTTATTGATGGCACCGATGCGGTGATGCTTTCTGGCGAGACAGCTGTCGGCAAACATCCGTCGCTGGCAATTAATGCCATGGCCGAAGTGTGCGTCGGCGCCGAGATGTTCCCCGTTCCGCACGGGCGTACGAGCCACCGCATGGACGACCACTTCGTTCGAGTAGACGAAGCGATAGCCATGGCCGCAATGTACACGGCCAACCATATGTCGGTTAAAGCTATTATTGCCTTGACGGAATCGGGGTCAACAGCACGCTGGATGTCGCGTATTCGCTCAGATATTCCAATTTATGCGCTCACGCCGCATGAGTCGACCGCCCGCCGCGTCGCTTTGTACCGTGGTGTCTACCCGGTCGAGTTCGAGGTCGACCAGAGCAACCCGCGCAGCTTGTATCAGGATATTTTCAACGCGCTTCTCCCAGGTGGCCAAGTTGAGGTCGGCGATCTTGTCATATTCACCAAGGGTGATCTTGACGGTGTCGAAGGAAGCACGAATGCCATGAAGGTCGTAACAGTACGAGCGGAAAAATGAAGCGAGCGTTGTTTTGGCTGGCTGGCGGAGCAGTATGCCTGCTGATTGTGTTCGCCATTGCAGCGTGGCTTGGCCTGCGTGCGAGTCTCCCGCAGCTTGATGGTGACGTCGTTGTAGTGGGACTAACCAGCACTGTTTCGATCGAACGGGACGAAGAGGGTATACCGGTCATTACCGCATCGAATCGGAACGACCTGGCTTTTGCCACGGGTTATGTGCACGGTCAGGACCGCTTTTTCCAAATGGACCTGATTCGCCGCCAGGCGGCGGGGGAGCTGTCCGACCTGGTCGGCGCAGCGGCGCTAGGCGTCGATAAACGTTACCGTTTCCATCGTTTTCGGGCGCGCGCGCAGTCTGTGTGGGAACTGGCCACAGGCGATGACAAATTGCTGTTGGAGACCTATGCGGCCGGCGTCAACGCCGGGTTGCAGTCGCTGTCCGCAAGTCCGTTCGAGTACTTCGTGCTCGGCGCCCAACCGGCACCATGGCAGGCACAGGATTCGTTGCTTGTCATGTATGCGATGTATATGCAGCTGAATGACTCGCGCGCTAGCAAGGAAGTCCGCCGTGGTTTTGCTTACAGCGTTCTTCCCGAGGAAGTTTATCGATGGATGTATCCGCAGGGCACTCCATGGGATGCACCGATCATGGGCGAGCCACGCAGGGTTACGCCGATTCCGCCTGCAAGTGTTTACTCGCTGCGTGATGTTCAGGACGATGCTGAACCCGCCCGGGAACAGGGCCGCTACCCGCTGCGCGGCAGCAATAACTGGGCTGTTTCCGGTGAACTAACGGCGACCGGTCGAGCCATCGTATCCAATGACATGCACCTGGGGCTGAAAAACCCGAACATCTATTACCAGGCGAGGTTGGTTGTCACCGGACCTGACAGCCGCGATGTCACCGGTGTGACCTTGCCCGGCGGGCCGTTCGTCGTTGCCGGCAGCAACTCGCAGGTTGCCTGGGGCTACACCAACAGCTACGGCGACTGGACCGACGCTGTGGTTATCCGGCCCGGCGCGACCGAAGGGACGTATATGACGCCCGAAGGTGATCGTGCGTTCGATTCGCATGTCGAGGTGATCAACGTCAAGGACGGCAAGCCGGTTGAGTACGTCATCCGCGAGACAATGTGGGGTCCGGTTCTCGACGACGTTACATACCCGGACGGAGAGATTGCGGTTAGCTGGATTGCGCACAAACCTGAAGGCATCAACCTGCGTATCCTGGATCTGGAAAAGGTAACGTCGGTGGTCGAGGCACTGGACGTTGCAAACACAATGTCGATGCCGCCGCAGAATTTCGTAACGGGTGATGCGAGCGGCAACATCGGCTGGACGATTGCGGGCCAGATTCCAAGGAAGACAGGTTTTGACGCAATGCTGCCGGCGGATTGGAGCGAGGAACACGGCTGGCAGGGATGGCTCTCGCCGAATGAATATCCGCGCGTTGTCAATCCCGAAAGTGGCCGAATCTGGACCGCGAATGCGCGCGTAACCGATGCGGAGGCTCTCCGTATCGTCGGTGATGGCAGTTATGACCTGGGTGCTCGCGCTCGCCAGATTCGTGACGGCTTATTCGCCAAAGAGACGTTCGCGCCCGAGGACATGCTTGCAATTCAATACGACGACAGGGCGCTGTTCCTTGCTCGCTGGAGAGACCTGCTGCTAAAGGTCCTGAATGAGGAGGCAGTGGCGCACAATTCGGGCCTGGCCGAATATCGCGAGCTTGTGGAAAACTGGATTGCGCGCGCTGCACCGGAATCGGTTGGGTATCGACTCGTGCGCGCATTTCGCCTCGAAGTTGAGCGTCGTGTTTTTCACGCACTCACGGCACCTGTGCGCGAGCATTACGGCAAGAATGCGCCGCTGCGTCTTAGTAACCAATTTGAAGCAGCGCTATGGTCGCTCGTGACCGAGCAGCCGCTGCACATGTTGCCCAAGGGCTATGACAGCTGGCAGGCGTTTCTCATTGCCGCTGTTGAGGAAAACGTCAGCTACTTTCATGAGCGTTTTGACGGTCCTTTGTCAGAACGCACCTGGGGCGAAGTGAACACAGCGAATATTCGCCATCCATTGAGCAGCAATATTCCGCTTGTTGGCGAATACCTCGACATGCCCGCTGAGCCGCTAAGTGGTGATCTCGACATGCCCAAAGCGCAGGGCCCCGCATTCGGTGCCTCGGAACGCTTTTCCGTATCTCCGGGTGACGAGAAAAACAGCATTCTGCACATGCCTACGGGACAGAGCGCACATCCACTGTCGGAGTTCTTCGGACGAGGCCACGACGACTGGGTAAGGGGGCTGCCGAATGCATTCCTGCCGGGTGATCCGGTCTACACGCTGACGCTGACCCCTGACACGCGGTAAAATTGCAACTCGAACGCATCACGGAAACGATAATGGCTGACAAGAAATTCACGGGCACGAGCTCCTATATCGCAACCGACGACCTGACAATGGCAGTTAACGCTGCGGTCACGCTAGAGCGTCCAATCCTCGTAAAAGGCGAACCAGGTACCGGCAAAACGCAGCTCGCAATTGAGGTTGCCCGTTCTCTGGGCAAGCCATTGCATGAGTGGCATATCAAGTCGACGACCAAAGCGCAGCAGGGGCTTTATGAATACGACGCCGTGGCGCGGCTGCGTGATTCGCAACTCGGCGATGATCGTGTGCACGATATTGCCAACTACATCGTGCGCGGCAAGATCTGGGAAGCATTCGAATCGGAAGAACAGCCTGTCCTGCTCATCGACGAAATTGATAAGGCAGATATCGAATTTCCGAACGATCTACTGCGGGAGCTCGATCGCATGGAGTTCTACGTCTACGAGACGAAGAAACTCGTAGAAGCGAGACATCGGCCAATTATCGTCATTACCAGCAATAACGAAAAAGAACTGCCCGATGCGTTCCTGCGGCGTTGCTTCTTCCACTACATCAAATTTCCGGATCAGGAAACGATGGCGGAAATTGTCGATGTGCATTTTCCGAATCTCAAGAAGGAACTCCTGGCGGAGGCGCTGAATGCGTTTTACAAGGTGCGCGATGTGCGGGGTCTGAAGAAGAAGCCGTCGACATCGGAGCTGTTAGACTGGATCAAGTTGTTGCTCGCCGAGGATGTTCCGCCGGAAGTTCTGCGCGGCGATGACAGTCGCAGTGCTATTCCGCCGCTGTACGGCGCATTATTGAAGAACGAGCAGGATGTGCACCTGTTCGAACAGCTTGTGTTCCTGGACCGCCGCACCAACCCGCAATAATCAAATGCTGTTAACGTTTTTTTACATGCTTCGTGAAGGCGGTATGAAAACGTCGATCACGGAATTGCTCACGTTGCTGGAGGCAATGAAGCAAGGCCTGGCGGGGCAGAGCGTGGACGATTTCTATTACCTGGCGCGCACAACACTCGTGAAGGATGAATCGGAACTTGATCGGTTCGACCGAATATTTGCTGCCTATTTCAAAGGCGTGGAAGATTCCCTGAGCGATCTTTTTCAGGAGATCCCTGAGGACTGGCTACGGCACCAGGCCGAACTCATGTTGACCGAGGAAGAGCGTGCGCAAATCGAATCGATGGGCGGGTTTGAGGAGCTGATGCGCGCGTTGCAGGAGCGCCTCGAAGAACAGGAGGACCGCCACGAAGGTGGCAGCAAGTGGATAGGCACTGCAGGTACTTCTCCATTTGGAGCCTACGGCTATAACCCCGAAGGTGTTCGCATAGGACAGCAGATCTCGCGCAACCGTAGCGCAGTCAAAGTCTGGGATAAGCGGGACTATCGCAATCTGGACGACTCACTGGAACTGGGAACGCGCAATATCAAGGTAGCGCTGAGACGTTTGCGTAAGTTTGCGCGCGAGGGCGCTGCAGATCAGCTGGACCTTGACGATACGATCGACAAGACGGCGCGCAATGCCGGAATGCTCGACATACGTATGGTTCCAGAGCGCCACAACGCGATCAAGGTTTTGCTTTGTCTGGACATCGGCGGATCGATGGATGACCACGTACGTATCTGCGAAGAGATGTTTTCAGCGGCGCGCAGCGAGTTCAAGCATCTTGAATATTTCTATTTCCACAACTTCATCTATGAGTGTTTGTGGAAGGACAATCGCCGCCGACATTCGGAAAAGACACCGACGCTGGATATCGCGCACAAGTACGGCTCAGACTACAAGCTGATTTTTGTCGGGGACGCAACTATGAGCCCGTACGAAATCGTGTACGCCGGCGGCAGTGTAGAGCACTGGAACGAGGAACCTGGTGCCGTCTGGATCAAGCGACTATTGAATACGTACCCGAAAGCGGTCTGGTTGAATCCGGAGCCGCGGGATCGCTGGGAATACACGCCGTCAACCAAGCTGATTCGGGAAATAATGGATGACCGCATGTATCCGCTGACGATCGCGGGTTTAGACGATGCGATCAAGGAGTTGCATTGACGGGCCGGGCCTGAGCCCTTCAGTGAAAGCAGCGGCTTCAGCCGCGATCCGCCAATACTTTGAGATCAGACAGAACCTGCGCCGAGTGATTTTCGGGATCGACTTTTTCGTAATGCTTCGCGATGAGGCCGTCAGGGCCAATGATAAATGTCTGGCGTTTGGCGACGGTCATGCCGAACATGCGCGTTTTGACGCCATAAGAAGTTGAGGTCAGACCCTCAACGTCTGCAAGCAAAGGAAATGGCAGCCCGAATTCTTCGGCAAATGCCTTGTGAGACTCGATATCATCGAGACTAACGCCGAGAATCTGCGCGTTTAAATCCTTGTATGCGAAGATGTTATCGCGGAACTCACAGGCCTCAGTCGTACAACCCGGCGTGTCGTCCTTTGGATAGAAATACAGGACGACCCACTGGTCTCGGTAGTCTTCCAGTGAATGCAACTGACCGTGTTGATCGGACAATTCAAACTCCGGAGCCAGGTCGCCAACCCTGATTTGATCATTGGCAAGGCCTGCGGAGGTAAAGCTAAGAACCACCGCCAGTAAGGCGGCAGCAGTGATGGCCAGCGTAATTTTTCGTGTCATGATAAGGGTCCGTTGCTTGGATGAGCATTATAATACGATCCTGGCGGCAGCGTTGAATCTCTTACTAAATCTGGCATGAACGACCTACGAAAAGATTTGAAAACTGCACTTGTACTGCCCGGTGGCGGAGCGCGTGGCGCGTTTCAGGTCGGCGTTCTCAAGGCCCTGGCCGAACTCCTGCCGCGCAACAGTGCCAATCCGTTTCCGATTATCAGCGGCACATCGGCCGGCGCGGTGAACTCCGTCGTACTGGCATCAAGGGCGCAACACTATCGTTCGGCGATCGCCGAGCTGGAGAGCGTTTGGGGCCATTTTCGCTGCCATCATGTTTACAAAACTGATCATCTTACGATGCTGAAAAGCAGCCTGCACTGGCTGGCAGCGCTGGTACTCGGCGGCTGGCTGGTCGGCATGCCAAAGTCACTACTCAATAATTCACCGTTGCGGGCAATGCTCAGCGGTAGCGTTCATTTTCCGCGCATTCAGGATGCCATCAATGATGGATATCTGGATGCGCTTGCGGTGACGGCGGCCGGTTATTCATCGGCGCGATCCACGTCCTTCTTTCAGGGGAGCCCGGAGCGGGAGCCCTGGGAGCGCACACGCCGGCTGGGCAAGCGGACGGAACTGAATCTTGACCACCTCATGGCGACTATAGCCGTTCCGATGATCTTTCGACCCGTGCGCATAGGCAACGAGTACTTTGGCGATGGGGCCATGAGGCAGGCGACGCCGTTGAGTCCGGCCGTACACCTTGGAGCCGATCGCATCCTTGTGATTGGTATTCGTGACGAGGTGGGTGGCAAGGTGCCGGATGTCGCCCAAGAGCCCCCGAGTTTCGCGCAGATTGCCGGGTACATGCTCGATACCCTTTTTATGGATGGCCTTTACTCGGATCTCGAGCGCGTAACCCGCATCAACGAGTTGATCGACATTTACCCTGAAGAAAAAGTCGAGTTGGGTGACACGACAATGCGCCCGATCGATACAATGCTGATCGTTCCCAGTGAAGATTTGCGCCTGATTGCGAACAAGCATCGTGCGGAGTTGCCGTTTGCAATCCGAGCCCTGTTGCGCAGCGTTGGCGGGGCCGATCCCGGAGAGAACCGGCTGCTGAGCTTTCTTCTATTCGAGCGGGCCTACACGCGCGAACTGATGGCGCTTGGTTATCGTGATGCGATGAACGTCAAGGATGAGCTCGTGGACTTTGTTACCGGTGCAGATGTGCCGCGTCTATTCGCACCCAGCTGGATCAAGAAAGACCTGAGTGCCTTTACCTAGGCCCGGAGAAAAAGGTGCCTGGCCTAAATCAGGAAAATGGCGCCGAGACCGAGGAAAGCGACGTAGCCGACCACGTCGGTGACCGTGGTGAGGACTACGCCACCGGCCAATGCGGGATCGACCTTCAAGCTTTTCAGCGTCAACGGGATAAAGAACCCGGCACCGGCCGCGATGATCAGGTTGATGATCATGGCTGCCCCGATGATGGCGCCAATACGCCAGTCGCCGAACCACAGGAAAGCGCACATCGATACGATGACGGCCCAGCCAATGCCATTCAATACGCCAACGAGCACCTCTTTTCTGAGTATGCCCGCGGCATTCGCACGGTTGATCTGACCAAGCGCAATCGCGCGCGTGATTATGACGAGTGACTGGGTACCAGCGACACCGCCCATGCTTGGGACAATAGGCATGAGTACCGCCAGCAGGACGATCGCATCAATCGTCGTCTGGAACTGCTCGACAACCGCGGCGGCCAGGAATGCCGTGCCCAGGTTTACGCCAAGCCACAACGCGCGTCTCGTTGCGCTCTTGAAAACGGGCGCGAACATATCGTCCTCTTCGTCAAGGCCGACGGCACCCATCAACGCGTGCTCTGCTTCGTCGCGAATGACGTCGACAACGTCATCGACCGTGATTCGACCAAGTACGCGGTAGTCTTCGTCCACGACAGGGGCCGATAGCAGGTCCCGGTTCTCAAATTCCCAGACGACCTGGTTCGATGGCGTGTGGACCGGAATGGGCATCAGGTCCGTCGACATGACCTTGGCGACCATATCTTCCGGGTCATTCGTCAATAACCGGGACAGGAACAGTGACCCGATATAGGTGTTATCCCGACTGACGACGAAAATCGAATCTGTACCGTCGGCGATCTCCCCGACCACACGCAGGTATCTGGCGACAACTTCAAGAGTGACATCGGGCCTCACGGTTACGACGTCGACGTTCATCATGCCGCCGGCGCTTTCCTCGTCGTACGCGAGAACCTGCTGGAGGCGTTCGTGGTCCTGTTTGTCGAGTGACTGCAGGACTTCCCTGGTGACGGTTTCCGGCAGGTCGGCGATCAGGTCGGCAAGATCATCAACTTCCATGCCTTCCGTTGCGGCGATCAGTTCTTCCGTCTCCATGCCTTCGAGCAGACCATCGCGGACCTCCTCGGCAACTTCTACGAGAACATCGCCTTCAAGGTCGTGGTCGACGACCTCCCACAACATGGCGCGTTCTTTAAGTGGCAGTGATTCGAGCAGGCGCGCGACCTCGGACGGGTGCAGGCTGTTGACCATGATACGTGCTGAGCGCATACGGCCACTGCCGAGCTTCTCCCGCAGGAGTTCAAGGTTGGCTTTTGTGTGCTCTCTCGCATCCATGCCGGCGGAGTTTAGCAGTTTAGTCCGAGTTGGGACGATGCGCGGGCAGGCTATTGTGGCGTGTCAGTACCGGATCGTGATGTTTTCTGAGGGCGGCGGCAATTTTTTCAGTCATATGGACTGATCGATGCTGGCCACCCGTGCAACCCAGCGCCACGGTCAGGTAACCGCGATTTGCGTCCCTGTAATGGGGTATCCAACGAGCAAGGAATGAGCTGATGTCCTCGCACATGGCCGCGAACTTCTCCTGGCTGTCGAGAAAATCCTGAACCTCCGGGTCGAGCCCCGTCAGCCCGCGCAATTCGACGGTCCAGTAAGGATTCGGCAGGCTTCTGAGGTCAAACACGAAATCCGCATCGCTGGGAATGCCGATCTTGAAACCAAATGACTCGATCAACACGGACAGGCTTTTGATCTTGCGTTGGTCAACGCGTGACCGAATGACTTCGGCGAGTTCATAAATGCTCGATTGCGATGTGTCGATGATCAGGTCGGCCGACAGCTGCATTTCGGTGAGTATTTTGCGTTCCGCCGCTATTGCGACGCGCAATTGTGATCCCTGTTCCGCAAGGGGATGGCGCCGCCTGGATTCGCGGTACCGCTGCAGCAGTATTTCGTCGTTCGCGTGCAGAAATATGATGTCGGTGACGATACCCTGCAAACTCAGCTGGTTCAGCAAGTCGGGTAAAGCACCGAGATTCTGGGCGCGATTGCGTGCATCGACACCTACCGCAAGCTGCTTCGCTGTGTTGGCGTTGCTCTGCCGGAATTCCTCTACAGCAGCGATCAGGAGGCTGACCGGGAGGTTATCGATGCAGTAATAGCCAAGATCTTCCAGGACGCGCAGGGCAACGGATTTCCCGGAACCGGAAAGGCCGCTGACGATTATTAGGCGCAGTTCGCCTGGCATGTTGTCTTTGCACCGCTGATCAGCGCGTCGTACAGATCGCTACTGCTGTTCATCTCTCGAAGCTGAGCCCGTAACCCCTGGTCCGCCAGAACATCTGTGATGAGCTTGATCTCCGCCCGGTGGGATTCATCTATGTTCTCGGGGAGCATCATGCCAAGAACGATGTCCACGGGTTCACCATCCGGGGAATCAAACTCTACAGGTTCTGAAAGCTTGATGAGTACTGCCGTGCTGTTTTCAATTCCGGCGACGCGGCAGTGAGGAAATGCGGCACCCTTGTCGAGACTTGTGCAGCCGAGGCGCTCGCGGCTGATCAGACACTCGAAAATATCGTCACTTGCGAGATCCGGTTTGTTTCGAATCAGCAGTTCGCTGAGTATCTCGAGACAGTGTTTCTTGCTGCGTGCAGACGCATTACATAAGACGCCGTCCGGCTTGATGATTTCTTGAAGCGTCATAGTGATTAGATTCGGGGCTGAGACAGCCGGCGCGGCTGTTGACCGCGCCGGCATTGCCTGATCAGGCGAAGTTCATTTTATGTTTGTCTCTGGCGTGGTGATCAACAAGTCGTTCCTTGTATTTGCGCACTCGCCGTTCGAGTTTGTCGACAAGGCCATCGATTGCGGCGTACATATCTTCTTCGGTGTGATCACAGTAGATAGTTCCACCGTTAACGCTGGCAGTTGCTTCAGCTTTGTGCCTTAGCTTTTCGACGGTCAGGATACATTGGACGTCAGACACAATGTCAAAGTGTCGGGCAATTTTCTCTACTTTTGCGCCGACATAGTCTCTCATGGATTCAGTTACCTCGACATGATGGCCTGAAACATTCAATTGCATAATGATCTCCCATATTCTTGATTTACCTGCGGGTTCAGAATAACAGTCTCGGGATCCTCCTTCATGTAGTGTTTGCTACCTATTTATCTACCGCGTTTCGCGGACCCTGCGGTCGCTTGACGATGGAATATTCATAGCCTCACGGTACTTCGCAACGGTCCGCCTCGCAACTGTAACGCCCTCATCCTTCAGTAAGTTCGTGATCTTGCTATCACTCAGGGGTTTGGCGGGGTTCTCGGCGCCAATGAGTTTACGGATTTTCGCGCGAACTGAGGTTGAGGACTGGTCCTCGCCGCTGTCCGACGACAGGTGAGAGGAGAAAAAGTACTTGAATTCAAACACGCCACGCGGCGTGTGCATGTACTTGTTAGTGGTTACACGTGAAATCGTTGACTCGTGCATGCCGATCTCTTCGGCGATGTCACGCAGGATCATGGGTTTCATAGCCTCGTCACCGTGCTCCAGAAACGATGTCTGCCGTGACACGATGCTCGTGGCCACTTTCAACAGTGTTTCATTGCGGATCTCCAGGCTGCGAATCAGCCAGCGCGCCTCCTGCAGCTGAGACTTCAACACGGCGTGCTCACCGCTACCGCGCAGAAGGTTTGCATACTGCTGGTTGACCGAGAGTCGCGGCACACCGGTCGGGCTGATTTCGACCTGCCAGCGATTATCAACCTTGCGCACGAAGACATCAGGGATGACGTACTCGGCTGCCGCCGAGCTCACGGCTGTCCCGGGTCTCGGGTTACAGCTGCGAATAAGCGCGAGAGCATCATGCAGACCGTCTTCGGTAGTTCTTAGACCGCGCCGTAACTCCCCATAGTCGCGCGTAGCAACGAGGTCCAGGTGATCTGCAGCGATCTCGATCGCTAATTGCAGCCCAGGCGTTTCCCAATCTAGATGGCTAAGTTGCAGGACGATGCACTCCGACAAGGAGCGCGCGCCGACACCGATCGGATCGAGATGCTGGATCTTGGTCAGTGTTCTTTCGACTTCTTTCTCGGTAGCAGGTGGCGTCTCGTCGAGACTGGCGAGGATGTCGTCCAGTCCTGTCTCGAGATAGCCGTCATCATTGATTGAGTCGACAATGGCCTCGCCGATGACAACTTCTCGCGGTGAGAAGTGTTCCATCTCTATCTGCCAGAGCAGGTGATCGCGCAGCGACTGGCCGGACTCATCCGCAAATTCCGAGATCGGGCGGCCTTCGCCGTTCCAGCCACCGTCCTGGATGCGCTCGGTCGTGCGTGTTTGCCAGAGTTCGTCGGCTTTGATCGTTTCGACTTCGGCAGTAGTGTCAGCACTGGTGGTCGGGACGTCGGGAAGGTCCTCCATCTCGAGCATTATGTTTTCTTCGAGGGCTTCCTGAATCTGTGCGTTCAGGTCGAGGACAGGGAGCTGTAACAAGCGTATAGCTTGCTGCAATTGCGGTGTCATGGTCAGGGTCTGACCGAGTTTTAATTGCAGCGTAGGTTTTAGCATTTACAACTACTACTCTATGGGCGGTCACGGCACAGTCAAGGCCTAATGCCCTCATTTTGCCTCAGAGTTTGAATTCCTGTCCGAGATACACTTCTCGTACATGCTGATTTTCGAGAATTTCTTTCGGAGAGCCTTCTGCGATAAGGCTACCGTCACTGAGTATATAGGCGTGACCGCAGATACCGAGCGTTTCCCGTACATTATGGTCAGTAATCAGTACCCCAATGTCGCGCTCGCAAAGGTGTCGGATGATTCGCTGGATATCCAGTACCGAGATCGGATCGACACCGGCGAACGGTTCGTCGAGCAGGACAAACAGCGGATTGGCAGCCAATGCGCGCGCGATTTCCACGCGGCGCCGTTCGCCACCTGACAAGCTGATTCCCGGGCTGGCGCGCACATGGCCAACGTGCAACTCGTCGAGCAGGTTTTCGAGTTCCTGCTCCCGCCCTGCGCGGTCGAGATCGTCACGGTTCTCAAGGATTGCCAGGATGTTTTGCTCAACCGTCAGTTTGCGGAAGATAGACGCTTCCTGGGGCAGGTATCCGAGCCCGAGTTTGGCTCGCCGATGCATCGGCTGCGCCGTCAGGTCCTTGCCATCAAGCAGTATCTTGCCTTTGTCGGCCGCAATGAGTCCGACAATCATGTAGAACGCAGTCGTCTTGCCGGCGCCATTCGGGCCTAGCAGTCCAACCACTTCGCCGCTCTTTATCTCAAGGGACAGACTCTTGACGACTTTGCGCAGCTTGTAACTCTTGGAGATGTTCTGGACGCTGAGAATACTCATTGATTCCCGGGTTCCTCGTCATCACCAGCAGCGTCTTCATCTGTTGGCTCGACCCCGTTGGCGGGTGTATACGTGATGCGCACCCGATTGTCGTCCTCTCCGGATGAGTCGGCATTGATACGTTGCTCGGTGATGTTGTAGACCAGCACGCTCGATGAGATCTGGTTGCCACCCTCGGTGATGGTCGCCTCGTCAGAGAACTCGATCAGGCCGGCGTCGACATCATAGGATAAGTGGCCTGCCTCGGCGTGCGTGATTTCATCGGTACCGGGTCGCTGCAAGTCGTAGCGGGCAGGCGAACCGGTCACAATAGCCTGTTTAAGTCGAAACTCATCGAACAGAAGATCGGCCGCGTCACATTCGATGTGTCCTGCGCCGATATCGATGATCACGTTGCCCGAAAAGTGCCAGGTACTGTCTTCGAGTTCCATGCGCGTAGCGCGGCCTTCGTCTGCCTGGATGCTCACGTTGCCCTGCGTCAGGCGCAGGCCACTAAATATGATCATCGAATTCTTGCCATCGATCGTCGTGTTATCGGCATCGATATTCATTGGCAGGCGCATGTCGAGATCGTTGACCTGTGCGCCGGATAGCAGTGGCACAATCAGCAGTACGATCCCGCATAACCAATGGGACTTTTCGCTTCGTGAAATTCTCATTCTAAGGGGCTATCTTTCCGCGGACGTTGGACTTCAGTTCGACCCTGTCATCGTTCAGTGATGCTAGCATGCCCGTCGCTGTAAGGCTGCGCACGCCAATGCGAATCTGGACTCTTTCATCGGTTTCGGCGACATATTTCTCGGGATCAAACTCCAGGTACTGCGTCCGAATCTCCGTGTCTCCATCTTCGTCGCCGCTGGTGCTGACGGCACGCACATGACCTCGCAATTCAATGCGTGGGCTGCCTTCACGCAAAGTTGCTTCATCCGCATGCACAATCCACGGTACGTCAGCATCAGGAGAGTATCGTATACGAACCTCTGCAAATTCGATTCGGTCTTTAGTTTCTTGTTCTGCGTGTGCGGCCTCAATTTCGTACAGGAGGCTGCCATCCTCATCGGTTCCGAGAATACGAGCGTTTTTCAGGTAATACCCGCGGTGTTGCATATCGTAGGGCAATTTGTCGACCTCGCTCGCGCGATTCGCCCGCGAAAGATACCAACTTCCCAGCGCCGCAGCGGTGAGGGTTATTAGAAGAATGATGCTTCGAGGACTCATTCGTCA
>Ga0316201_10001046_pt1 | contig 17811 bp, 12 predicted proteins | sample CS6wburrow_MG_FD_204516 | JGI IMG/M metagenome (GOLD analysis project Ga0316201, IMG submission 204516) | Coastal sediment microbial communities from Delaware Bay, Delaware, United States - CS-6 worm burrow | ecosystem: Environmental > Aquatic > Marine > Coastal > Sediment | place: USA... | reverse complement strand
TACCCTCCGATTCGGAAGATAAAGTGATCAAGAAAGTGGTCATGCCGGAGGATGCCCCTGACTTTTAGGGGTAGATCAAATACGAGATGATGAGATAGCCTGCATAGCGGGCTATTTTTTAATCTGGAGCGAAGGAAAAACATTTATGGCGGGGCACAAAGCAGAAAAACAAGGCCATACGGTTGATCTGGCGGCGCGCAACAAACGCATGGGCTTGATGGTTTTGGGTGTTGTGTGCGCCATGGTGGGCCTGTCGTTTGCCTCGGTGCCTCTTTACAATCTCTTTTGCCGTGTAACGGGTTTTGGGGGGACAACGCAAGTGGCAGGCCGTTTGCCAGAAAGAATTCTAGAACGCGAAGTGATCGTGCGTTTTGATACCAACACGTCCTCTGGTTTGCCTTGGGATTTTTCACCGGAAATTAAGGCGACCAAAGTACAGATTGGCGCACGGGGCATGGCAAATTTTTTTGCGCAAAATTTATCCAAACAACCATCAGCAGGCACAGCGCTGTTTAATGTAACGCCGCTAAAAGTCGGGAAGTATTTCCACAAAATCCAGTGTTTTTGTTTCGACGAGCAAATTCTCCAGCCCGGACAACGTGTTTCCATGCCGGTAATGTTCTATGTCGATCCGGCATTGCATGATGATCCGGCGATGGATGATGTGACGACCATCACTTTATCCTACAGTTTTTTTAATACCGACTCCCCGGAGCTTGATCAGGCGATGGAAGCGTTTTACAATCAAGACTGAAATAGTCGTAAATTTGAACAGGAACCATCATGGCTGAAAATATTGAATATACAACAACAGGAAAGCCTCACCCGTATCATTTGGTACGCCCGAGCATCTGGCCTCTTTTAGGAGCGGTGGCGGGTGGTGTTTTGGCTACGGGGGCTGTGATGTATATGCACGATGTGCACCTGTTTGCTGATTCGGCAAACAACGTGCCGGGCATCAAAATCGGCTTGAACGGGGTGTATCTGGGCCTTCTCTCTATTTTACTCGTGATGTTCGGGTGGTGGAAGGCTGTGCTTCACGAGGCGGTCATCGAAAAAGCGCACACGCCCATCGTGACAATTGGGATGCGCTACGGCATGTCGCTCTTTATTGCCTCGGAAGTGATGTTCTTCGTGGCATTTTTCTGGGCGTTTTTCAATGCGGCATTTTATCCCACCGAGGCCATAGGCTATATCTGGCCGCCCGCCAATATTCATACAATCAATCCGTTTGGTCTTCCGTTTTTGATGACCATGATTTTGCTGCTTTCGGGCTGTACGGTGACTTGGGCGCATCATGCAATTTTAGAGGGCCACCAGGAACAGGCCGTTCAGGCGCTGGGCATAACGGTCTTTCTGGGATTTTTCTTCCTGTGTTTTCAAGTTTATGAGTATGCCTATGCGCATTTCGGTTTCACCGAAGGGGTGTACGCCTCGACCTTCTATATGGCGACAGGCTTTCACGGATTTCATGTGTTTATCGGAACAATATTTCTGTTTGTATGTTGGATTCGCGCTATGAAAGGTCGTTTTACACCTGAAAAGCATTTTGGATTTGAAGCTGCGGCCTGGTATTGGCACTTTGTTGATGTGGTCTGGTTGTTCCTTTTTGTCTCGATTTACTGGTGGGGCAATACGGCTGGCATGGATCTGACGCCGTAAAAAATTTGATAAAGGCCCTGAAAAAGCAGTTTTTCTGCGCTTCCGGTAGATAAATAGCAAAACGTGTGTTTTCGTTCCGGTTATCGAAAATCAGCGTTTTTAGCTCATTTTTCTTCGTTTGAAATTGTAATTGAAGAAAATTGTATTTCACTAGGATGAAGATGTTCACAGATAACAATCTTATAAAGATCGCTCTGAGTTGCAAATGTCCGCGTTGTTGTGAGGGGGATTTATACCAATCCAGGTGGAGTATGACGCTGCGTAAAAAATGCGCTTCTTGCGGCTTTGATCTGGCCAAGAACGATAGTGCCGACGGACCTGCTGTATTCCTGATTTTTGTGCTGGGGTTTTTACTTGTCCCCCTAGCCTTGCTATTCGATGCGCTGTTCGCCCCGCCTTTATGGGTGCATGCTGTGATCTGGAGTGTGGTCGCGTTGGGCCTAACGCTGGGGAGTCTACGGCCCTTAAAAGCCTACATTATCGCGTTGCAGTTCAAGCATCGCCCGGAGAGCTGGCAGTGAAACGCAAATTACCATTTTGGGCGAGCCTTTTTACCTTAACCGGCGTTATTATTCTCGTAAGCTTGGGCAATTGGCAGATCAATAGACTGGCATGGAAAGCAGAGCTTCTGGACAAGATTTCTGCTGCTTACGCGCAAGATGCAGGAAAAAATCCGCTAAACGACTCCAATTGGAATACGCAATTGGTTTTTTCGCGTGGATTTTTGAAAGGACGCTATAGACACGACAAGGAGATATTGATTGCGCCGCGCACATATGAGGGTGCACCCGGTTATCACGTCTTGACGCCCTTGCAGCTGAGCGGTGATAAGGGCACGATTATCGTCAATCGAGGCTGGATACCGCTGGATCAGAATAGTCCCGATGCACATTGGGGGCGGGCGATTGCGCATGAAGTCATCGTTACGGGCATGATAAGGCGTGTGCCGGATGTGAATATGTTTGTCTCTGAAAACAATATAGCCAAGGATGAGTGGTATCGGATTGATCTGGAACAAATTTCAGCCGCCCGTGAATTAGGTGTGCTCATCCCGTATGTTTTTTATGCAGAAGAAAAAGAAAAATCGTCTGCACAAGACGAGCTTTCAGCTATGCAAAAGGCTGATAAGAGCCGTATGTCACCCCTACCGGCCGCCACAAAAATACAGCCCAATAATAACCACAAACAATATGCGTTTTTCTGGTATGCCATGGCGCTTGTGCTGGTTGTTGTCTTTGCCTTACGGTTTTTAAAGCGCGATGCTTAGGCAAAACGGAATGTGGATGGATTGCGTTAAACAGCATTTTGGATTTTGCAGTGAAAACCCGATTGGTTAAAATACTTCTGAATTCTACGTAGTGGCTCTAGAATGCATTTCACTTTTTTATGAAGTGTTGATTTGAGATGAGGGGAAAATGTTCAAAAAAATAATGAGTCTGTCGTTCGCCCTGACTGTGTTTGGTGGTGTTTTAATGTTTGGCCCGTCTGCGATGGCTGCAGAGCCAAAAAAAATTGGTCAATATGGAGACTGGGTATCCTATGTCTTGATCGAAAACGGAAAAAAAGTCTGTTATATGGTGAGCCAGCCTACCAAAGATCAGGGGAATTACTCGCGCCGTGGAGATATTTTTGCATTGGTCACACACCGTCCCGGTGAAAATACAACGGATGTCTTTAGCTATATCGCCGGATACAATTACAAACCCGGAAGCGATGCGAAGATTAAAGTGAACAGCAAAAGTTATGTGCTCTTTACACAGGATGATACGGCCTGGGCCCCTGATGCTAGTGCCGACAAGAAGATATCTGAGGCGATCAGGTCTGGTTCAAAAATGGTTGTAACGGGAACATCTTCACGCGGAACATTGACAACGGACACTTATAGTTTAAAAGGGTCGTCGGCAGCCTACAAAGCAATTTCAAGAGAATGCGGCGTAAGATAAAAATGTCGCGCGTTTGTAAGGGTTTCTATGGGTTTTTATACTGGTTGCGCTCTGATTTTGTCTCAGCAAGAAAAGGCGCTAACGGAAATTTAAAAATTAGGGTATATTATAGGGTGCAAGGGGTATAATCCCTGATCACCGTGTCTCATTCGAGAGTATATCCATTTCGAAAAACAATTGGAGTAAACCTTGCGGTTTTTTCAAACGTTAAAAAAGCATACGGCTTTACACAGGCTTTTGCCGGTACGCCAAAGACATATATGGACCCGCTCTAATCGCTTGCGCTTGCGCTATGTCGTAAGCTCGGTGGTGGTGGCCGCTTTTTCAGCGACAAGCCTTTTTGGTTCGATGGGGTCTTCTATTGCCTTGAGTGCGCCGCAAATTGATTTCGCGCTGTATAATAAGGAAACCCCGCCTGTTGTAAAGATGGCAAGCTTTTCTCCAGAAGGTGATATAGGCTCATCCGATGAAGGCTATGCAAACATTCAGCCCTCCTATGGCGATGCCTTTCAAGGCGGAGCACAGGAGGCATCGGCGGAGGAAGATTTGATCGGCCCGTCGGTCAGCGCTTACGAAAAGGCGCAGAACAATATAAAATTGGCTTCTTTTCTCGTGAATATGAAGAAAACGCGTGAGGGTGAGAGGACGGATTCTCATGCTGGCAGCGATGCTTCAGGGCCACGAGAGGAAGTCATTAAAATTGATGCCGGACAGACTGTTGCCGGTGTGCTGCAAGAGGCCGGCGTTAGCAACGCCGATGCGTATAGCGCTGTGAAGGCGCTTAGTGAGTATTTTGATCCACGTCTTGTAAAGGTCGGGCAGGCAATTTCTGTTCTTTTGGAGCCCAGAGGGGACGCGTTAGAGCTCTTCGCGCTGAACATAAAGATCGATCCTCTCAAGGAAGTTGTTGTCAAGAAAACGGGTGATGATGATTTCAAATCTGAGCTAAAAGAGAAAAAGGTTGTTTTACACACTAGCGCTGCCAAGGCTGAAATTGAAACCTCGCTTTATGGCTCAGCAGCGCGTGCGGGCATTCCGGCATCTGTTGTCGCTAAAATGATTCGAATATACTCCTATGAGATCGATTTTCAGCGTGAAATCCGGGAAGGTGACAAGGTTGAGGTTTTGTACGAAACCTACAAAACAGAAGATGGAGATTTTGCGCGCTATGGCAATGTTGTTTTTGCAAATTTGAATGTCGGCGGAAAGGATTATCCTATTTATCGCTATGAAGATAAAGCTGGGCATGCGGGCTTTTATGACGCAAACGGCCAGAGCATCAAGAAGAGTTTAATGCGCACACCTATTGATGGTGCCCGGATATCGTCTGGTTTCGGGATGCGGCGCCACCCGGTCCTGGGATACAACAAAATGCACAAAGGAATGGATTTTGCCGCCTCACTGGGGACACCGATTTATGCTGCTGGCGATGGTAAAATTGAAATTGCCGGACGCAAAGGGTCATACGGGAACTATGTTCGTATCCGGCACAATTCAAGCCTGAAGACAGCCTATGCGCACCTGCACAAATTTGCCAAAGGCATGAAGCCGGGTAAGCGCGTATCTCAGGGGGACGTGATCGGCTATGTCGGAACGACCGGGCGCTCGACCGGGCCACATTTGCATTATGAAGTTTTGAAGAACAACAAGCCAGTGAACCCCCGTAGCATTACAAGTTCAGGCGGAAAGAAACTCGCTGGGTCTGATCTGAAGAAGTTCAAAAAGTCTGTTGTTTCGCTACGTCGTCAATATGCGGAAGCCACACACGGCATGAAATTCGCGCAAGCGACGACAGAATAAGGCAAGCCTGCGAGCCGTTCCAAGCTAAAGTTCACACAAAAAAATCCCCCTGCTTTGCGACAAGAGGATTTTTTGAATTTCGTATAGATATCAAAAGACTTATGCGGCTTCTGAATTATCTTCAACTTCTGCTTTGGGCGCATTTTCCTTGATGGATGCAATGCCATTCTCGGCAGAAGCCTTGGATGAATACATTTCAGAAGATGCAATCACCTGACCGTTCTTTGCCGTTAAATTGAAAAAGAATTCACCGTTTTTGGCTTTTTTAATTTCGAATTTAGGATGTGATGCCATGAAGCGTCTCCCTCTATTAAAGTGTGAAAAAAAGTGTACGTAAACACTACTATTTTCATAGGGCATAGTCAAAACATACTGCAAAAAATATGTTTTTCTATAGATAGAGGAAAGGGGTTTTGAGATGAATAAAAGAAAAATTATACGCAACATGTTGTTTTATGATTGAGCATTGATCAGCAAATGTGTAAAATGTTTTCGGTTAATATGCATGCGGCTTTGCGTTTGTTTGAGATTTTTATAGGTTTCGCCGGGCTGTAAGCATCAAATTTAGAAATTTAAGTGCAGCTATGCACAGCTCTTATTGTTCATATAGGAACATTTGAGGGGCTGGTGCTATGCGCGAATGGAGATCACAATGTCAAAAAGGATGTTGATTGACTCAACCCACGAAGAAGAAACGCGGGTTGCAGTTACCGACGGCAAAAAACTTGCCGAATACGATTACGAGAGCAGTGCTCGCAAGCCTTTAAAGGGCAATATTTATCTGGCCAAAGTCACACGGGTTGAACCGTCCCTGCAGGCGGCCTTTGTGAACTACGGCGGAAACAGACACGGTTTTCTGCCATTTTCAGAAATTCACCCCGATTATTTCCGCATTCCGGTCGCCGACCGTGAGGCTTTGATTGCCGAACAGGAAGCCTTGCTGGCTGAACGTGATGCGATGGAAAGCGAGGAAGATGAAGATAAGGAAAACGAAGCAGACGATGAAGATGCTGTGGGAGATGAAAAAGAAGAGCCTGAAGACAAAGAGGAAGAAGGTGACGATGAAGCGGATGCAGAAGATGCAGAAGATGCAGAAGATCTACAAGAACCGCAGGAAGATGATGATGAGGTAGACGCTGAGGCACCTGACTCTGAAAAAGGCTCGGATGAGGATGATAAAGAGGAATCCGAAGAGGAGGGACGAGGCCGCAGAAACCAGCGTGGTGGACGGGGTCGCAGAAACCAGCGCGGCGGACGGGGGCGTAAACGTTCCAATTACCGCAATAGCAGCGTTGAGATCGTCGGTGGTGAGGAAATTGATGATGAGCAACGCTTTCGTTTCAATTTACGCCGCAAATACAAAATTCAGGAAGTTATCAAGCGCGGCCAGATTATGCTGGTGCAGGTCAACAAGGAAGAACGCGGCAACAAAGGCGCGGCTGTAGGCTCATACCTGTCCCTGCCGGGCCGTTATTGCGTCTTGATGCCCAACAGCCCGCGTGGTGGTGGCGTCAGTCGTAAGATCGCCAATTACAAAGACCGTTCTCGTATGCGCAAGATTGTGAAAGATCTGGAGGTGCCCAAGGGCATGTCAGTGATCGTACGTACAGCCGGGGTCACGCGTACAAAGGTCGAAATTAAACGTGATTTGGATTACCTGATGCGCCTGTGGGATAACATCCGCGAGCTGACACTGCAGTCTTCCGCACCATCTTTGGTGTATGAGGAAGCAGACCTGATCAAGCGCTCTGTACGTGATTTGTATACGCGCGATATTGAGGAAATCCACGTGGCGGGCGAAGAGGGCTACAAGGTCGCCAAGAGCTTTATGAAGATGCTCATTCCATCGCATGTGAAGAAGGTTAAACTCTACGAAAACGAGCAATTACCGCTGTTTAACCGCTATCAGATCGAAAGTCAGATTGATGAAATCGGCCAGCCTGAAGTCCGCCTGAAATCTGGCGGATATCTGGTGATTAATCCGACCGAAGCATTGGTATCGATTGATGTGAACTCCGGTAAGTCAACCAAAGAACGCCATATCGAGGAAACGGCGCTACGCACCAACCTCGAATCGGCCGATGAGGTCGCGCGTCAGTTGAAACTGCGTGATCTTGGCGGATTGGTGGTCATTGACTTTATCGACATGGAAGATCGTCGCAACAATGCCAAAGTGGAACGCCGTATGAAAGAAGCGCTTTCTATGGACCGTGCGCGCGTACAGGTCGGAAGAATTTCCAACTTTGGCTTGATGGAGCTTTCACGCCAGCGTCTTTCTGCCAGCCTGACCGAATCACAATATGAGACGTGCCCGAACTGTAAAGGGGTCGGTCTTGTGCGTACATCCGATGCAATGTCTATTCTGGTTTTGCGTGCGATTGAAGAAGAAGGAATCCGCGCACGCGCTGCGCAGATTATCGTTCATGTCTCAAGCGAAGTTGCGCTTTATATTCTCAACAACAAGCGTAAGAATCTGGTTGAAATTGAGGAGCGCTACGGACTTGAGGTTCTGCTGCGCGTCGACGATAAGATGCCGGCTTCTGAATACCGTGTTGAGGTCTCGCGTCCGGCAGAAAATTCTGGAGATGAAGCGACTGAAGGCGAGCAAGGGGAGGAGGAGCAAGACGCTCAGAAGAAAAATGAGCGCAGTGAAGGACGCCGTCGTGGACGTCGTGGCGGACGCAACCGCAATCGTAACAGGGATGATCGTCAGGGCAACGACGCACCGAAGGAAGATGGCGCGGTGCAGGAGCAAGCCGAAAAGCCTGATAAAGCGTCTGAGGAAAAAGAAGAGAAAGAAAAAAAGCCGGAATCAAAAGCCAAACGCGCACCCAGCCGCGTTAAAAAAGAGGAGGAAGAAGAAAAAACGGTAAAGGCTCCAGTGGAAGAAACGTCCGCGAAAGAAACCAAGGCACAAGAGCCTGAAGGCGAGCCAAAGAAAAAGCCGATCCGCCGCAAGAAGGCCGAAACCAAAAAGGAAGACAAGTCTGAGCCTGCGCCGAAAGAAGAAAAGAAGGCGGAAAAGAAAATGGCCCCGGCGAAGAAAGCTGAGACCACTACAGAAGGCGCCAAAAAACCTGCCGCCCGCAAGGCGAAGCCGTCCAATGATACGGGCAAGGAAAATCTGGCGGAGAAAAAAGACTATGAGAAGGTCAATGAAGCGCCGGACAAGAAAAAGCGCGGCTGGTGGAACAAGCTGGTTGAATAAGCTTTTTGATATAAGATGGATAGACAAAAAGGCCTGAATTTCAGGCCTTTTTTTATGTCCGCAGATGTTTAAAACCCTACCGCGCGATCAGGACATGATAGAAATGATAGGTGCCGTTGGGGGGGGTGCCGCCGCCTTCGAAGCAGCCTGTAGGTTTGCCATCAAATACATCGCTGCCACTGGCGGTGTCCTCGATATGTTGGCCTGCACCAAAACTGCCGACATATTTGTTGGTGATATCCGCATTGCCGGCATCGCGTCCGGGTGTGCTGGAGGGATTGGTCACCCCGGCCATTTCATTGAGCGCGATGCACAGGCTAGAGCGCACGTAAGGAAGAATAAGCAAAAGCTCCTTATTGGAGGCGGAGGCATCCCCCGAGGCATCGGTTCCGCTCTCTACGCCGACAACATAGTTGGTGCCGCTTAAGATCCACTCCCTGTAACGTGTTTGCGCGGACTGGCTTTTATCCAGCCAGCCGGTTTGCGGCTTTTGGTAGCTCAGGCCAGCGCCCGCCGCATGGAAGAGGTGACAGCTTTTATCCGTGGGGCTTTTGGTGTTGGTATAGCCGCTCACGGTTGGATTTTCAAAGCTGATCTCATTTTCAGAGCAGCCGTTATTTTGTAGTTGTTGGATAGCGGTCTCAAAGCTCTTGGCCGTGTTGATGATTTTTGAGGCGCTGATCCGGTTTTTCTCGTAATCACCGGCCTGATCGACCGTGCTGCCGCTGCGGCTGACCACGGCCGTTAGAAACCCCAGCAAAGCCACGGCGAGCAGGATAAACCACAGCGCATTGCCGCATTCGTTTGCGCGTATATTCATGGTCACCCCTGCCATTTTTGCAGCCGTTTGCAGGCCTCCATAATGTTCTCTGTTGTGTCCGCATAGCAAATGCGGATGGTCGTGTGTCCGCGCGTGAGATCAAAATCCAGCCCCGGCGTGGTCGAGACTTTCGCTTCACCCAGCATCCGGCGGCAATATTCTTCGCTGTCATTGGTAAAGTCATGCACATCGGCATAAACATAGAAGGCACCCGTGGCATTCGAAATGCTCGTAAAGCCCGCCTTGGGTAGCTCGGTCATCACGATATCGCGGTTTACGCGGTAATATTCGGCGTAAGAATCCAGCACATCTGTATGATCAAAAATTTTGTACGCCAGATGCTGGGATATGGTTGGCGGGGACACAAACAGGCTTTCCGAAAGCTTTTTGACGCGGTCCCGAATATCTTCGGGCACGACGGCCCAGCCCAGCCGCCATCCTGTCATCGCAAAATATTTGGAAAACGTGTTCATGACAATGGCGCTGTTTGAATATTTAACAGCGCTTTGGGCTTTGGTCTCGTAAGTAATGCCGTGATAGGCCTCATCCGAGATCAAACGCACGCCCTGTTCATCGCACCAGTTGCAAATAGCCTTCAGCTCGCTTTCCTCGATCATCGTGCCCGCCGGGTTGGAGGGGCTGTTTATGATCAGCCCGTCAAATTTATGCCCGCAATTCTCCAGCAACTCGACGGTGGGTTGGTAGTTGTCCTTGGCACCGGATTCTATTTCCACAACATTGAGGCTCAATGATTTCAGGATATTGCGGTAGGCCGGATAAGTCGGCGTAATAAGCGCAATGGTATCCCCCGCATCAAAGGCCGCGGTGAAGGTCAGCACAAATGCGCCCGAAGAGCCGACAGAAATCAGAATATTGGCAGGGTTTACAGAAGGTACGCCGTAATAATCATCGTAATACTGTGCAATACGTTCCCGTAGGCAGAGCATACCAATGGCTTCGGTATAGCCCTGACGCGGATCAGACGTAATCGTCGCCCGCGCATAATCCAGTGCTTCTTCCGGGGCACCAAAGCAAGGCTGGCCAGCGCCCATGCGCATAATATCCTCTCCGGCTGCCGCGCGCTCATTCACCTCGCGCATCATATCCAGAGCGCGAAACACCGATATATCGGAGCGAGAAGAGATTTTAATGTTTTTCTTGGATTGGGACATGGTCTTGCGATCTTTTTTCACAGGAATTTTAGGCTATCACAAAGCCATAAAAACGACTGTGTGACAACCCCTTTGGAAGAAAACAGAAGGACGTGAGAACCAAAAACGCGCCATTCTAGTGCTATAATAAAAGCAAGATATATAAAATTTTATTTAAATTTTATACTTAATTTATCAATAAAAATTAAATAATAATCAGTAATAAATTTATTTATAATTTTATTTACTTTGTATTTACACTTAGGTGTTATGTTAATTATAGGACATGTGAACAGGGAATTTAAGATTTTTGTGGGAGGAATGTAAACAACTATTCATGCTCTGGTCTTGCGAAATGATGATGAGCGAAACAGACCAGTGTAAGAGGGATGCAAGCCGGAGGCATGAAAAGTTGTAGGAATAATACAGGGTTTATTTAAGGAGATTTGCTTTTATCTTTTGTCATGTGCTGGAGTTTGTTTGTTTCCGTATATGTGTTGCCCCATTACTCTAATATTCGGTGTAACGACAGACAAACTCTAAACTTTTTAAACCGCCGGTTCGTCCGGCGGTCTTTTTTTGCTATAGACTTCCATTTCCATTAGTATAGATTTGTCTTTTCCATCTTTCAGTCCTGACTGAGGCCTTTGGGTCGCCTGTCGGGCCTAAAACACAAAACAGGTAAGGTGAAATAATGTTTTTACGCGCTTTATTAACGGTCTTTATGGTTTTTGCGATGTCTGTGTCCGCTTCTGACACCGTGCGCGCGGCAGACAAGCAGGCTGAGGGCGTCGCGCAGGCTGAAAATACAGGCGATAAGCCGCCTGTGGACCCTGTCTTTAAAGCCAAGTCGGATAAATTGAACGGCGCTATCATGGAGATTGTAAGGACACTCGACGAGAGCCAAGCCCAGCATTTTATGGTGATGTACACGAACTATACCATGATCAGCATGGTTAAGGCTGTTGAAAACGATGTAAAGAACGCTGTGGATGCCTGCGCCGAAGAGAATTCCAGCATGGAAGATGAGTTGAATGCGCGGTTTTCAAAATGGCAAAAAGCAATCTCAGAGCCTATGTCCGAGGCAATGGCCAACATCAATAATATGATCGTTGCGCAAGCATATACCAAGCGGAATACAATAGAGGATATTTTCAAGCAGGTCGAAGATGTGCGGGGCTATAACTCCAGCCGTTTTGAAAAAATCCCTGTCAGTACACGTGAGGCGTGCGAATTTATGATGGGCAAAATGGATGAAACGCAGACCAACATGGTGGGCCTGTTAAAAACCACGCTTTATAGCTATCCCGGCGCGCTGCAACGTTCCCAGAAATAGAGCCCAGAGCGGGTCTGACTCATGAAAATATTGCATGTCTTGGCGGGTGCAGAGCATGGCGGGGCAGAAACCGCCTTTGTTGATACCTGCATCGCGATGCGAGAGGCTGGACAAGAGATCGAGGTGGTCACGCGCGCGAATGCCGTGCGCGTCCCGCGTCTGGAACAGGCTGGGATCAAGGTGCATACCCTGCCCTTTGGTGGCGCGCTGGATATCTATACGCCATTTATCATTAACCGGATCTGCAAAGCCTTTAAACCAGCCATTGTTCAGACGTGGATGTCGCGTGCAACGGCAAAGACGCCAAAATGGACTCCTTCTTCCGGTATGCCGCGCTATCTCGTGGTATCCCGGCTTGGTGGCTATTACAAATTAAAATATTTCAAAAGCGCTGATTACTTCATCACGATTACCCCTGATATCGCGCGCCATTTGACCGAACATGGGGTGAATCAAACCCGCATCCACCATATCAATAATTTTGCCGAAACGGAAAAATTGCAAGAGAAGGTTGATCGCGCCGATTATGGCGTGCCGGGGGACGCGCCGCTGCTTATGGCTTTGGGCCGTCTGCACGAGAGCAAGGCTTTTGATATCTTGATCAGGGCTGTCAAGGAGGTACCGCAAGGCTATCTTTGGATTGCTGGTGAAGGCCCGGACCGGGAAAAACTGCAAAAGCTGATCGATTCGCTAGGCTTGGGTGCGCGTGTAAAGTTGCTCGGTTGGCGCTCTGATCGGGCGGCGTTGTTTGATGCGGCGGATATTTGCGTGTTACCATCGCGTTATGAGCCCTTTGGCACCGTGTTCGTGCAAGCCTGGGCACATAAAACCCCGTTGATCGTCAGTGATGCCGACGGCCCGGCGCAATTCGTTCGCCACGAAGAAGACGGGTTGATTTTCCCCAAAGACGATGTCCCGGCCTTGACCGGTTCCATTCAGCGTTTAATTGGCGATTCGGCCCTTTCACAAAGGCTTGTCAGTAATGGATATGCCCGCTATGAAGGCGAATTTACCAAGGAAAAAACCGTGCAGGTCTATCTCGACTATTTCAGGGATATTTGCGCACGGGAGAATATAGATTAAGCGCCTATAGTATGGAAACAAATAAAGTTTGAAAAATATTCCACAATATGTAAGAATGACGGTGTCTACGTGTATATATGTGTAAAGATGCGAGAAAACCAATAAGAGTGCATCTATACGAAGACAAGCGGGTTAATGCACAGGGGCCGGAAAAAATGAGCCCCGGATAAATTAAAGCAAAGGGTGTAAAAATGGCGGATAATCCTCCGGAATTTGATCAGGACAAGCTTAATAATGCTGTGCCGTTTGATGCGAAGGCTTTGAGTATTCTTCATTCATCGGACATACCGAATCTGACAGCGGATGTGGACGAGATACGCACATTGGCCGAAAAACTAACATCAGAACAAATTGAGACAATTTCTGGTCTTGCAAGAGCACAAGGCTGGGCGGGTGATCAGATGGCTCCGCGCGAGGCTTTGGCGGCGGCCGGTCAGGTTTGGCAGCAAGGCGCTGAGGTGGCACAGGCGCTGGGACTGTTGCCACAAGAATACGTGAAAAACCTGCAAGGTGCGGTTGGCGGCAAGATTGCTGAAATACAAACGGCATTTGAGGCCTCTTCGGAAACGGAAGTGGACTTTGATGCTTATCTGAAGCAGCATTACGGCATCACCGATATAAATATTGCACTTTCAGTAACGGGAACCGTGGCAACGCTGGATGCAGTCGGTGTTTACGATAGTATCGGTCTAAAGCAGGCGATTTTGAACACGCCATCGATTGACCCGGCGGCGCAGACTGTTATGCAATGGCCGAAGCAGGACCCGGAGGTGACGGCGGCTGTGCAAAGAGTGGAAGCAGGGCTGGAAAAGCTTTTGGATGCAATGGGTGGTCTGAAAGATGCGCCTGAATTTTCTAAGCCTGGTGCCGTCGATGGCCATCTTGATGCGGCGACATGGCAAACAGCGCAAGAAGTAATAACGTCTTTGCGTCAGAAAATTCTGGGTGAAGAAAATCCTGAGGGGGCCTTGGATGCGGCGCTTGTCAGTAAACTTCAGACTGACTTGCCACAAGAAATTGATTCCAAGATTATGATGCTGACGCCACTAAGCGTATTTGATGAGGGCATGGCAGGACAGCTAGGGGTCGCTAAGCTTGCAAAAGAAATGGCGCCGGATCTCTTGAATGATTTGGCTTTTCTTTCAGAAAAAGATGCTCTAAAACCTGTTGAAATGGTGGCTGTGCAGGTTCCGGTAGCCGATAGTCCTGTTGTAGCGCAAACAGAAACTCCAGAGCTATCTATTGGGCAGAAAATTATGGATGCTTTGATACCACCTGCTGCAGCGTCAGATAGGTCTTCCATTCCAGTAACGCAACAAAAAGAATTACAGGAAAAAATTATTGAGCCGCCCAAACAAACTGAAGCGTCTGCTGGTGTCACAGCCAATCCCGCTTCTGTTCAATATTTAGAACAAAAGCTGACTAAGCTGGGGCTTATGGATGAAAAAGCCGTTGATGGCAAGATTGGAACAGAGGATGTCTCTGCAATCGGGCGTTTGCGGGATATTGTTATTGCTATCGGCGGCGGCGATCCGGTGCAAGGACCTGTAACAAAAGACAATGTCGGCGATATTGCAAAAGGCATTCAGGCTTTTACAGCGCATGAAAATTACAAATTGCTGGAAGGTGTTCGTAATGGACAGTTGCCTGAAGAGACAATGGCAAAAATTCCAGAGGAGTATAGGGACGGTGTTGAGAATGCTTTGAAAACACCTGATCGAGCAAAGGGCATGGAAGCAATTTTGTCGCTTAAGGCTCTTTATGCGAATGAGGCAGGGGCAACAGCTGAGGACAAAGAGTTTTCTGAGATGTGGAAGGGCCTTCCACCAGAGATGAAAGCCAATATGCCTGCGGTGATGGATACGCTCACCGATTCGAAATTTACACAAAATCTGGAACAGGTCTATGCCGGGGCAACCCCGCTTACAGCGCAGCAGCAAGCAGACGCTGAAAAATTACGTCAGGAAAACGCACAGGCAGATTTAGTGCAGGGCGGTTTAAAAGAGTCCATTGAAATTGTACAAACAGCCGCCGGGATGTTCGGCGATGTACTCGACGACATGGCCGGGAAGCTGCCTTTGGGTTTGACCAAGGAGAGCATTGGTTTCAACGTTCCACAAGCAGACGGCACATGGGATGCCACCACGCAGGATGCCACCGCCAAGATGGTGATGGGCCTGAAGATGGCGGCCTTCGGATTTGAAGAAAATGCCGATGGTGTTTACACCCCGGAGATTGGTGAAAAACTGCGCAAAGCCATCTATACCAGCGATGCGGGCATGGCACCGATGTTGCGCGAGAAATTCAACATCGAAAAAATGGACGCTGATGAGTACAGGGCCAATGCCAAGGCCTTTGCAGAATCCAGCAAGGCCGGAAAAGCGCCTGATGATAATAATAAGCTCGATACGCTGATCTTCAGCCTCGATATGATTTATGAGAATGATCCATCGCGCTTGAACAACGGCCTGGCGGCGTCGACCAACCGCAACAATATGGCGCTGGACTTTGTTTATGATAATTTCATGAGCAAAAATCCACAGCTTATGGCGATGCTGCAGGGCTTTTTCGAGGGCAACCAGTTCGGCCAGCTTTTTGGTACGCTTTTGGGGATGAAAGGCATTCAGATTAGCCGCTTGTGGGGCGATACGAGCTCAGACATGACCGATCTCGCGGCGCATAAAGATAACATCGTCGATCAATATAAAAAGGCGTTGGCCGATGTAGGGGGCGATCACGAGAAGTTGGCGCAAAATGCGGACGAAGCCCTGAATAGTATGCCGATGCAGGTCGTTAAGAAAATCTTCTCTGGCCAGCTCGCGGATATGGACGCCTCCCTTAAGACAGCGCTGGCCGCCGGGAAGGACGCCGCGGCCAATGGGGCGGATGCTTCTGAGGCGTTTGCCAATTCCCTGATTGCGGATGCAGAAAAGTTCCGTCAAGAGGGCGCTGCGCTGAAAGCGAATCCAGAGGCGCTTAACAATCCAGGGCAGACTTTGCCACAAGGGGCGCAGCCATATCTAGAAAATTCGCAGCAGGCTTCTAATCCTTCTGCTGCAGGGATGGTCGCGGGCACAGGAGGTGCGGGCGACGCGGATGCGTGGGCGGCGGCGCAAAGCTCGGTTGTGGCCGCAAAACCGTTTGCGGATACGGAAGTCGTGTTTGGGAAGGAGCGGTTTGAGTTGAGCTTTACCCCAGACCCGAAAGACTACGATCCTAATCCGCTGCGTTATGCGGTTGAGGACACAAAAAACCTGCAGCAGATTGTTGCGGGCATTGCCGAGGAAAAAGGCCTGCATGTTAAGACGGAATCGTATATGCCGGGCGGCCAGGCCACAGGTATGTGGACAAAGAATTGGTCCATGGCCATGGAAGAAATTCTCTTTCGTGCCCAGTTGGAAAACGGCGTTGAGCTGGAAGACCTACAGAAGGACTTCAACAAGGACACAATACAGACTGTTGCCAATTACTTGGGCAATCAAGAGGTCGCAGTCATCCTGACGCGGATGGATAATGATTCCCGCAGTACGGATATTAATGACCCGCAGGCGGGAGAGACGCAGGAAATCAGTGTGCTGGATCAGGTCTTCCTGCCCGGTCAGGTGGCTGCCGAGCTTTCTACGTTTATACCAAAAGCAGAAGAGCCAAAACCAGCAGAAGACAATCGCTATCCGGGCCTCAAAGGGGTGGATGACGACAACCGCGACATCTTTGAGCAATATAAAGCACTGAACGCAGGTAAGCACGATCCGAACTGCGCGCCGCTGGTCTATGAGGATGAAAATGGCGAGGTGTTCACGGCGGTTGTCATTGAAAAAACGAATGAATTCAAAATTCTGGCTTTGCCGGACTTTAAGGACACGCGCGATGTGCCGCTAGATGTTCAAAACGCTTATCGCGACAATTATAACTGGCGAAATCCGGGGGAAGACACTTTTAGAAGCTACATTGAGCGGCATTTGTGTCTTGATCCTCTTGTTGCTGAGGCGAAGGTAGAGCAAAAACCGGCTGAAGAACCAGAGCCAGCTGCGGCCGTGGCTGCGCAGGCCCCTGCTGCCGCGCGTGTGGCGGAGACTTATCGTGATTTGCCGGAATTTAAAGGAAACTATGCTGTCAATGGCAACTATATCAATCTAAAAACCCTGGACCATCTTTATCTGCGATCTGAAAACGACGTATTTGGGAAGACTCCGGATGGCCGCTTTATGGTCACGGAAATCAATGAAGTTGATCAGGCACGTATGGGCGGCGCCGATGCGATTGTGAGTATCCGTGAGGGCGGGGAGATCAATCATTATCTTCTGGACTATGAAAAACACGGTGTGATGCCACCGCCATCTCTCAGCCAAAGGACGGATGCCGATATTGGGGATCAAATCGACAATCTGATCCGGCAGCCTGGTGAAGGCAGGAACGGTCTGGATGATTTTCTGAACACGCCATATGCCAGAGCGTTTAAATCAGGCGGGATTGCGCTTGTGATGAGTACAGAGGAAATGGACACACGGGGCTTGCCCAACTATGTCAATAGTGTGACGAACCCCGACGATGAGATTTTCAAATTTTATCAGCCATTGCCGGCTTTGATGGCATTTGGGCCTTATGAGCACCCTGTGAACGAATTTGGACAGGTGAAAATGCGTGGAGAGGCGGGCGGAAACGTCATGCAGGACTGGCAAAGATTTACGCATGCGTATCTGCATGGCGACGGACGGCCCAACGGATTTTTCCAGCGCAATATGGAGGTTGGTGCACGCAATGCGACCAATATGGTTACAGAACAAATAGACGCGATGGAGCGTCGAGGG
>Ga0316201_10001045_pt1 | contig 17817 bp, 13 predicted proteins | sample CS6wburrow_MG_FD_204516 | JGI IMG/M metagenome (GOLD analysis project Ga0316201, IMG submission 204516) | Coastal sediment microbial communities from Delaware Bay, Delaware, United States - CS-6 worm burrow | ecosystem: Environmental > Aquatic > Marine > Coastal > Sediment | place: USA... | reverse complement strand
TTGTACTTTACTTTTTAATTCGATACAGTATAAAGGGATCGTTTTACTGAAGCTAAGGCGGTTTATCCGTTAAAAAGATTTTTCTCTTTTCATGACCAATTCTGCGATTTTTGAAAAACTCAGCGGTATGGGCTCCATGCCGACTCCTTCCCGTGTCGCACTTGAAATTATGCGGCTCTGCAAAGACGAGTCGTCTTCACTTGGTGATGTGGCCAATGTCGTTGAAACAGATCCTGCTCTTACTTCTGAACTCCTGAAATACGCTAATTCAGCTCTGATGTCTCCGGGAAGCCGGGTTGCCTCAATCCACAAAGCCACTGTTAAGCTGGGTATGCAGACGGTGAAAAACCTGGCTCTTTGCTTTACCCTTCTATCTCAAAATAAAAATGGTGTCTGCCAGAAATTTGATTACCAGGCCTTCTGGTCCAGATCACTGGCAAGAGCCGTAGCAGCCCGCTCCTTATCTCAGGGGGTCAACGGAATAGACCCCGATGAACTGTTCACCTGCGGTCTTCTGGCGCATATGGGCTGTCTTGCACTCGCATCACTCTTTCCTGAAGCGTATGGTCTGCTCTTGTCCGAGGAGCCTGATAACGAAGCGCTTCTATTGCGTGAACATGAAACGTTCGGAATCGATCATAAGAAATTATGCGGCGAACTATTTCACAGCTGGGGCCTTCCAACGCATTTCATCATCGCTGCAAGCACCTATGCCGATAGGCAATCATTGGATCGTTCCGATATCATATTAGCCAAAATCTGCGACATACTTCATCTTGCAGACCTGGTTGCAGATATATGCATGTTTAAAATGGACCGTGCTGTCCAGCTAGAAAAAGCCGAAAGATATGCTCAGAATATCGCCATTAAAGGATCTGACTTCGCCGTTATTTTTGATAACATCATTGAGCAATGGCAAAAATGGGGACATGTATTTCAGGTAGCCACGCAAGACTGCCCTTTGTATAGAAAAATAAAACAGGCACATGATGGATCTGCTCATTCTCTCAATGCAACAGTTGATAAAGAAAAATTAAAAATCCTGGTTGCTGACGACGATCCGATGACCCTACTGAGCCTGGAACGATTGCTGCAAAATGGCGGAAAAACAGTTTATACCTCAGAAAATGGTCAAGATGCCCTGAATCTCGCACTCAAGAAACGACCTGATATGGTTATCACCGATTGGCGGATGCCCAAAATCAGCGGACTTGATCTCTGTAAACAGCTAAGAGAAAATCCTGTCACTCAGCATATTTACATTATGATGCTGACTGGTAAGGAATCCGATGATGAACTGGTTCTTGCCCTTGATGCAGGAGCTGATGATTTTGTCGTAAAACCATTTACCCCCAGGGTACTTGAAGCACGAATTCAGAGCGGCGAGAGAATTATACGTTATCAGCAGAAGATACATCATGATCGTGAGCTGATTGAAGAAATTGCGGCGCGACTCACTTCCGCCAATCAAAAATTAGAAACCATGGCTATGACCGATGTTCTTACCGGATTGCCGAACAGACGCAGTGTTCTCAGCCGCTTAAAAGAGGTTGTGGCTGAATCTCAGCGACATCGAGAACCACTTTCGTGCATCATGATAGACATTGATCACTTTAAACAAGTCAATGACAATTTTGGCCATGACATCGGCGACATAGTTCTTCAAAACATCGCTTCAGCTTTCAGTTCTACGGTACGCAGCTACGATATGGTCAGCCGCATTGGCGGTGAGGAATTTCTGGTCATTTGTGCCCGCAGCACGTTAAACGAGTCTCGGCAGTTGGCAGAAAGACTGCGCCTTGCAGTAGAGCATCTTCACGTTCGTGTCGATGATGCCATTATTAAAACAACTATCAGCCTGGGCGTTGCGGCCTGGAATGAGACCATGCTCGATGGAGAGGCTATGACCAAGGCAGCTGACAGGGCCCTGTATCAAGCAAAAAGACGCGGACGAAACCGAGTGGAAATAGATCAAACGCCAAACTGATCACCTCGCCTGATTGCTTTCAGGCCTACTTCGTCAATGCTGCACTGCTCAGCTTTTCTGCAAGCCTTTCGGTTAGATCTGCAAGCTTCTTTACGAGCTCCTTGGTACCTGTCATATCGCCATCCTTCCCCTTTTTCTCCAGTTCCTGAGCAATCTGGCGCACCGGCTCTGCAGCAAAATGATTAACCGCTCCCTTAAAAGCATGGGCTGCGTCATCAAGAAGAACTGGGTCATCTTCCTTAACCGCATTCGCAACTGCTTGAAGCAGGATGTCCTTTCTTTGTAGGAAGAGAATAATCAAATCATAAAGCACGTCCTGCTCACCATCAACAAATTGCAGGGCACGTTGACGATCCCATATTTCCTCGCCCTGCCCGGCTGTATTTTTCTGCCTGCAGGATGTGCCGGCCTCTCCACTAGTTATTTTTCCGTCCTCAAGCCATGGGCTCAATCTTTTGGCAAGTAAGTCCGGTTTAATCGGTTTTGAGATAAAATCATCCATTCCAGCCTCAAGACAGCGTGCTCTGGTACTCTCCAGAGCGTTTGCCGTCATGGCGATGATGATTACGCGTTTATGGCCTCTCTGAGCTTCCTGTGCCCTGATAATTTCTGTTGCCTCATAGCCGTCCATCTCTGGCATTTGAATATCCATCAAAACGAGATCATATTCATGTTTAGCCAATAACCTCAGAGCCTCTGCTCCATTTGATGCCATGTCGGTCTGAAGACCAAATCTTTCTAAAGTCGCTCCGGCGATTTTCTGGTTAATGGGCTCGTCATCAACCAGCAAAACACGACCACTCAAAACGGCTAAAGGTTTTGGAATCTGCTTGGGCTGCCTTAAGCTCATGTCGACGCTGTTTGAGTGAGAAAGGGCATCGTAGAGCTGGTTACGTCGTATTGGTTTATATATTATCGCTTCGATATCAGCATTTTCCAGAGGCTCTGCCAGCATGCCCCCCGAACTGAGCATAAACAGTTCAGGGGAAATATCCCGCGGATGTAATGATTTGATTTTCTCAGCAAGTTGTTTGCCGTTCATTTCAGGCATAAAATAATCGATCAGTATTATCTCAAATGGCACCCCTTCATCTTCCGCGCTCTTAATGAGATTCAGGGCTTCCTTGCCACCTCCGCAGGACGATGCAGTGACCTTGCAGGAAGTCAAATAGTGTTCAAGAATCATTCTGCTGGTTGCGTTATCATCAACAATCAGGAGACGCTTGCCATCAAGCGTATCACATGGCAGGAAGATGTCTGAGGCAGGGATCATGCCTATTTGCAAGGTGAACCAGAATTCGGTACCATGATCAACCTGACTCGTAACCCCGATATCCCCGCCCTGTAGTTCAACAAGCTGCTTACAAACACTCAGGCCAAGGCCGGTTCCACCATATTTTCGGGTCGTTGAACCGTCAGCCTGGGTAAATTTTTCAAAAAGATGGGGAAGCGACTTTTCCGCTATGCCGATTCCTGTATCAACGATGCTGAATCTAAGCAGCTGTTTGTTTTCACGCTCCTCTATACGTTCAACCTTAAGCGTTACTTCCCCTCTTGATGTAAACTTAACGGCATTGCTGACGAGATTCGTCAAAATCTGCCTCAATCTGGTTGGGTCACCTTCAACAAAACAGTGAACATCCAAAGGAATAAAACAATTCAAATCAATATTCTTCGAATTTACCGCATCGATATAAAGCGCTACAGTCTCTTCCATCAATTCCCTGAGATCAAAAGGGATTGATTCAAACTCCACCATCCCGGCTTCAATTTTTGAGAAATCAAGAATATCATTGATAATAAACATGAGTGAATCAGCAGATCTTGCAGCCGTGCCCAGCAGACGTCGATATTCTTCAGCAATCGGAGCCTCCTTGAGCAGTGATAAGATTCCGATCACACCGTTCATCGGTGTGCGAATCTCATGGCTCATGTTAGCCAGAAATTGAGTTTTTGCCTCTGCTGCCGCTAAAGCTTCATCACGGTGCTTACGGAGCTCTTCGGTTCTCTCCTCGACGAGAAGTTCAAGATTATGTCGATGTTGATTAAGTTCACTATCCCTTACTTCAATAGCATCGAGCATTGTGTTGAAATCATCGATCAGATCACCGATCTCATCCTCGCTTGACCGCTGCACCCGAGCTGAATAGTCACCGAGCTCAGAAATCCGTCTTACCGTCTTGGCAAGATTGAACACCGGCTGGGTTATCCTGCGCTGCATCCTTCTGACAACGATCTGAGCGGCGAAAAGAACCAATATCATACTGATCATCAGAACAATTGCCGTATTGTAAAGCTGCTTCTTAAATCTATCAAGATTGGAAACGACATACATGGTACCGATCTGTTTATCATTCATGTTGATCGGGTGAGATACGGAAAGCTTGAATGTGCCGCCTCCGAAGACTATGTGGTGGCCTTTATTTTCAAAAGCCTCAGACAGCGGTTCGGAATTGTCTCCGCCAGCAACAGAGTATGAGGCAAATAACTCATGATTGTGGTCATAAATAGCAGCTTGTTCAATATCTTTGTCTACCTTAAATGCGCTGAGTAGTTCCTCAGCTGAACCTTTCATGTGATGGCTCAGCGAGTCTGGGCTAAGCTTGGCGATCACGCCAGCCAATACGAAAAGATTATCGACCATGCTCTTATTGAGTGTTCTTATCTGATAAAATCCGTTAAAGATTGAGAATAAAATGAGCGCACCACCGGTTATCACCATTATGAGCAGGGTAATTTTCCGCTGTGTTGGAAGAGTACTAAAATACTTGTTTCTCAAGTTGTGCCCTCGCAGTGGGTGCATTAATAAAGAGAAAGAATCACAAAAGCCCCTGATTGCTTATCGGTCCCATAACCAATTCAGCCCATTCTTTTATTCATGAACATTTTTTTATTCTGCCCCAAGGCAACGATAGTTTCTGTTAAGAAGAAAAATAATGTTTATAAGATAGGTAAATAATAGCAAAGCGTTACAGCATTATCCAGTTCAAGATGAAAAGAAGATTATCCCATTAAGATCTGCCAAAAGGTGTAAGATGGTATAATAGCTCATGAGATTCTCGTCGCCGCCTCCCAACAGATGCATAAAAGAGTCAACATCAGTCGCATGTTTATGTGCAACATTGTGCCTGAGCGATTTCATTTCAAGGCCGCCTGTTCATCCAGACAGGATCTGATTACTCAAGAATTGTTGAGGAAAACCAATGCGAATAGCAAGCCGCGAACTTTTCGAATCAGGAGAGCTGCACGCACGTGCCCAAAATGCCCAACACCTTCTTAGCTGCTGCGAACTATGTCCGCGTCTTTGCCAAGTCAATAGACGTGACGGGGAAGTAGGATTTTGCGCAACCGGCTCGTTGGCTCGTGTGGCCAGTTATGGTCCTCATTTTGGCGAAGAACAGCCATTGGTCGGTACACGTGGATCAGGGACCATATTTCTGGCTTCCTGCAATCTGCGATGCTGCTTTTGCCAGAATTATGAGATCAGTCATTTTCCCGAAGACTCACTGGAAGTTGATGATCAGACGCTGGCAGCAATCATGCTCGAGCTGCAGAAACAAGGCTGTCATAATATTAATTTCGTTACCCCAAGCCATGTGGTTCCTCAAATTCTTGCTGCTTTGATCATTGCCTTGAAAGGTGGCCTTGAAATTCCTCTTGTCTATAATTGCAGCGGATACGAAAACTCGGCAACCCTTGAACTTCTCGCCGGTATCATTGACATTTACATGCCCGACTTCAAATTCTGGAGTTCCCTGAGCGGAAAAAAATATGCCGATGCTGCGGACTATCCAGAGATTGCCTGCCAGGCGCTGAAAATTATGCACAAACAGGTTGGTGACCTAATAATACACTCAGATGGTCTTGCCTCAAAGGGATTACTGATCCGCCACCTGCTTATGCCGGAAGGGCTGAAGGAAACCGGGGAGATCCTTCGTTTCATCTCCACAGAGCTCTCACCGGCAACCTATGTCAATATAATGGATCAGTATCGCCCCTGCGGCACCAGTAAGAAACATCCAGAGCTCGAGCGCTCGGTGAGCGCCGCTGAATATCATGAGGCGCTGAGGATGGCCCATGAAGCGGGTTTAACCAGACTCGATCATCGCGACCTTGCGGTGCTGTTCAAAAACCTTGGCATTCATGAGCGGTGACAATAATTCCAACCAGGAGGTGAGACAGTAAATCAGCAATCAACTCTGTTCGAAAAACACACGTTTATCAATGCACGCTTATCCATTTACGCTCGTTGGCTGCTGTAAAAATTGCCTTCAGCACTCTGGTATTGCATAAAGCATCCTCGAAGTCGGATGGAACTTCTAAATCATTGAGAATTGCTGCCGAAAAGGCATCACCTTGCAGCGTGAACTGATTGCCGATACAATGATCAGCTCCCCCCGCTGCATAGCTGGAATGACCCGTTCTACTGCTATTTTGGCAGTACTCAGGATTCCCCAACGAATTTTCTTCATACTATCTGCCCCCATGGTGTGCATTGAGAAAAAAAATATCACCAGCTTCATTTATAACAATATTCCTCTGCCATTCATTTTTGCGGTCAGGCTGCAAAGATACGATAGAGATAGTTATTGTCAGGCATCTGTCTATACCATTATATAACGGTAGCGTTTGCCGGTATTTTTAGCCAGATATCAACTGTATAGCCAACAAAGACGGACACTGTCGATTCCTGATTACCTCTGAGCCCCATCTAAGTTGGCAGTTGAAATGGATTGTCTTGACGGAAGGCGCCTCGTCAAGGCCCGTCTCGACAGTGAAACAGGCCCGCAACAAACTATGCCTTCCAGTGATTCAGATGATCCTGAATAAAGTCGATTATAGATTGATGTTCTGTTGCTCCCCTGCCGGAAATCTCAAGCTTCTTACCAAAAGAAAAATATACTTTTCTTGCAGGAACAATCCTCCCAAGATCTTTTATTTTTTTACCATTCTCCCAGGCATCGGTAAGCAATGCCAGGGGTATAACAGGAACACCGGCCTTCCTGGCTAGCTTGATCCCTATGGAACTGAATTGCTGGGGATCAAATTGGGTTCTCGTTGTCTGAGGGAAAATTATCATGGAGGTGCCGTCATCCAAGCGCTGCTGGCCCTGCTCCAGAACTACCTTAAGATCCTGGCGTGGATTTGTCCTGCTGACCGCAACAGGGTTGGTTGCCTTCATAACATGTTTAAACACCGGATAGTCTAGAAGACTCTGTTTAACGACATAGGTAATCGGCTTGTACGGAAGGAGAATAGAGGGAAGAACAACTGTCTCAAGCATACTCAAATGGTTACCGATAAAGACCACAGGCCCCTCAACAGAGCGTACGTTGTCAAGCCCATTGAGTTCTATCGTCACACCAACGCGTTCAAGTGCATGCAAAACATCAGCACTGCTCGCCCACCAGCTGTCGTTAGTGTATTTTCCACGTTGTGATAGTAAACTTGCTTTTATAACAGTGGTGAAGAATCTGGGATAAAAGCTGAGGGAAGGGAATATCTTCCTGAAATAAGAAACCCTCAGAGGTTGAGTCCTATAGGTTGTATGATCATCAGAGATGCTCTTCATTGTTGAACGGTCCGACTTTGTATATCTTACGTTTTCAGGTCAACTAAGGGCATGTTTTCGCGCCTATTGCCTATCAGTGGCGTTGGTTTTTGCAACAGCGCCTTTGACAGATATTGCATACGGATGATGTTTTCTTAGAAATACGGGAAGATTGTTGCGTGCGTTTCTGGCAGCGGCAAGCGTTGGATATTCGCCATAAAAGACCATCACGGTTGGTACCGTGCCAACGCGACGAAGGATGAAAAACTGGTCGGATGCAACGAGATAATTTTTCTCCTTCAACATGTTTTTCAGATTTTCCTCAGCTTTATCAGAGGTCAACACCATAAGCTGGACAGTATATTTTCCACCACCACCGACAAGCCATCGTGCTCCGGCCGCAAGACGCTTTTTGTAAATTTGCTCCACATATTTATCACCGGTATCTATGCTTACCTGCTCGCCTCCCTTCTTTTGTCTGGTTTCCAGCATCTTATCGGGTTCAGCCAGGTCTTTTTTAGGCCCGGCCTCAAGTACGATAACGGCTTGACTCTGAGTTGTCTGCTTATCTACCCGGCCAATGGTTATAGCGGGTGTCTCCGGGATATCTGCCGTATCTGGAAGATCCGGTGTGCTGGGTACCGTGAGTAGCTCGGTCACCTGAGGAGCCTGCGGCTCGGCTGGTATCCCTTGGTCTGAAGCGGCCTCCGGCTCATCTGCATCATTGGCGAGCATTGGAGCTTCCGGGGCAGAGGGCATTTCCGCTATTGAGGGTGCTTCTTGAACAGCTATAGTTTGGGTGTCGACAGGACTCTGTGTCTCGTCCTCACTGCCATCAAGCTCTTCGGACAGAGGTTCTGTTGAATCCGTACCTGTCTGCACCTCTACCTTAACTACCGTAGGATTAACATCTTCGCTTGCATTCTCCTGCGATGAAGACGTTAACGGCCTGTCTTCAACGGGGGTGCTGTCGTTTTGTGCACTGGTGAGATCGGGCCTATCTTCTCGCGGAGTCTGCTGTTGATTGCTGACCAGAGCTTTCTCCTCTGTAAGCTCTGGTGCCACCGGGCTAGGCAATGGATCAACATGTTTCAGCTCTATGACAGGAACATCAGAGACGTCCTCATCCCCTGGGGGCTCTTCATTTCCAGATCTTCCCATTAACAGGAATAAACGCAGAACGACCGTAGCGATGCCACCTCCGTAAAGCAGCCATTCGCGCTTTATTTCAGGAAATTTCAAAAAGTCCAGATTCACTTCGGGCATTTTACCGGAAGTTCTCGAGCCTGCGATATCAGTGACTTTCTTTTTAAACGGGATGTTTCTGTCATCGATACCATCGAGCAGTTTAAGAAAAGAGGTGTCGAGTTTGTCCGCCTGCAGTGACTCAAGAGCCAGCGTATTAATCTTTCTGAAGTTGCCACCGGCAGCAGGAAAAATTTTGTCGACAAGATCACGGGAAAAGAATTCGTCTTCCTGCTCTGTTGCCCATTCGACACTCTCGTTCAGATAGGCCCAGGTTGCTTCCTGATCGAGAGGCTCAAGCGACACATGACACTCCTCTATATCCTGAAAGGTGACGATCTGGAGCTGCTTTAAATTATCAATAAACCGCGTATGCCCGGAAAATATTACCTGGAGGAGATCTCCTTGCTCATTTACCCTGTCAACCAGCCGCCTGATTCTCTCAAGGGTAGCGAGGAAAATTTTTTCAGCCTCATCAAAAATAATCACCAACCGCTTCTCGGACTCTCTGAGGGTGGAGATGATCTGCCCCTCCAATGCTTTTATATCGTTCTCTTTCCCTTTTTCCAAAGGTTCTGTGAAAATCTCTTCTGCGACAATTTGCACCATTTCATTGAAGGATTCGACAGTCTGGGGTAAAAAGACAGACATCAGATCAGGAAAGAGTTCCTGCTCCACCATTCGACAGACCATCGTTTTTCCTGATCCGTCATCTCCGGTAATTGTTATAAGCGAGACCCCCCTGCTTAAAGCATTTTTAATCACTTCAACAGCATCACGTCTCTTGCCGCCCGTGAAGAAAAAAGAAGTGTCCACCGTATCCTGAAAAGGTGCTCGAACGAACTCTAGCTGATCCTTGTGCATCACTGTTACTTTACAATGGTTATGAGGCGTTATATCTGATATGGTTCTGAGGCAATATGTAACATAAAGAAACCTTTAATCAAGAGATATCATGACCTGCAGATGACTCTGTCAAACAGAATGCTTCCCATCTTTTTATACGTGTTCAAAGGGTGAGTGAGTCTCATTGAGCTCTTCAAAGTATTCCTATGCTCTGTCAACCCGTTTCGTATTCCTGCCGCTATTGCTACAAATCAATGGTTAAAACTCAGTGCAATGAATTTGAAGGGATACCCAACCATGGAGATGTCAATTGACACATAAACATCTCCTGTTGTACATTCGCGTATGCCTGTATTTCAGCTAACAAACCAGATAGTTTTCCCCCACCCGGACCTGGCAGAAGACAACGGTCTGCTCGCCATTGGCGGTGACCTTTCAGCAGATCGCTTGCTTGCTGGCTACCGATTAGGAATATTTCCCTGGTACTCAGATGATGACCCGATTCTTTGGTGGTTTACCTCCCCAAGACTCGTTCTCTTTCCTGAAGACTTGAAAGTTTCTCGCAGGCTGGAGCGCTATATGAAAAATACCTCCATGACCTTAACAATTAATAAGGCTTTTGAGCAGGTCATAACTGCTTGTGCTGAATATAGAAAAAAGCAGAATCAGGAGACCTGGATCACACCAGAGATGATAAACGCCTATACGAACCTGCATCATCTCGGTTATGCTCATTCTGTCGAGTGCTGGACTGGTGGCAGGCTCTCAGGAGGCTTGTACGGCGTAGCCCTTGGCAAAGTGTTTTTTGGTGAATCGATGTTTGCTGCAATTACCAACAGTTCAAAATTTGCCTTAATTCATCTGATTAATTTTCTTAATAAAAACTGCTACCGGCTCATAGACTGTCAGATGAAGACAGCTCATCTCACCTCAATGGGCGCTCGTGAATTGTCAGGTAAAGAGTTTCAACATCTATTAAACAAACACATACAATCAATAACTCCCGATGGAGTATGGAACAATGACACAAGCATTACACTCAGAAATATGTGACGGGTGCGGTAACAGTACCGTTGTAGTCGAAGCGGAGGGAAATGAATTCTGTTCTGAATGCCACACTATTGTAGAGATCCTGCAAAACAAACCGAATTTGATTACGCAACTCTGCAGGCTCACAAAAACCAGCCTGGCACCAGAAGTTGTCTCTCAAAAATCATCGGCAGCTCGGGAGCCTCGGGAACTGCCTGATGTTCTTGATGCCGTCAGGTACCGAACGCGGGACCGCGATCAAAACACCTGGTATGTATCAATCAGTGAAATGAATGGAGAACCGGTGGAGATCTTTGCATCAACGGCTTTTGATCGCGATCACCACCTGCAGTCGAGGATTTCCAATTTAACCACAATCACCAGACTGGTCTCGCTTATTCTGAGGCATATTTTTCTAGGAGAGGTGCTCACTCTCGATAAAACCCTTAAGCAATTGCACCGTAGTTCTCGTCAGAAAAATGATCTGCCTGATATGCTCACTCGCGTTTTGAGTAATTACAGAAAAAATCAGGACTCGGAGACAACGGGAGAAATCAGTTAGAAATCAAGGGAAAATTCGTAAACCACGCCAAGCCGGTCAAAGTGACGCAGAACTTTCTGCAACTCATGGAGCTCAGAGACCTCAAAGACCAGCTCCCAGGCCTGAAATTCGGTGGGATGGTCCGATAAGACTGTCAAACCGTGCATTTTCATCTGAGCCGGTGCCGATGCGATCACGGGCATCAATTCTTCCCTGCTCAGATGCGCAAAAACGATGCTCTGCGGCTTGCTGATTGACGTGTGACGCTCCCATGATATATCTACCGCATCTTCTCGTTGAAACCTTATTTCGTGCAGCCGCGGACAATTTTTATGGTGAACCGAGAGCCATTTGTCCGTGAGCAGTGCACAGTTTGATTTTTCTGTCGGGTTTGGTTTACAGCAGGACGAAAATTTGATGAATACAGGATCAAGGCTATCAAGCTTGATTTTATTGAATTCCCCTGTCGGCTTCATGAGAAATGAGTTGCCCTGAAACAATTTTTCCTTGATGGATTCGATTACTTCAGGAAGTCTAATTTTACCCCTGCCGATCATGCTGTAGAGCGATCCTTTACTCTTTTGGGAAAAAATTTGAACCACCTCAGACATGCTCTCATTCTCTAAAAGATCGCGCGGTAGACCATAGCGTCTCATTTCCTGAAGCAGGGTCGCTTTACCTATATCCTGGGCAATCCGGGCACCTCTCAGTCTGAAGCTTCGAGACAATTGGGAACGGGCTTTAGGTGTCTGGCAGAGCTGCAGCATCTGTTGATCAAAGGCTATTGGTTTATCAGCGCGGATAATCCGCACCATTTGTCCATCCTGCAAAACATAATCGGGCGCCACCATGGTATTTCGAATCATCGCACCATTGCAGGTGCGGCCAACCTCCGTATGAACACGAAAAGCAAAATCAAGGACATTTGATTTAACGGGCAGACAAATGAGGTCTCCATGCGGAGTATAGGTATATATCTCTTTTTTTCCGCCGGCAGCAATCAGGTCACGATAGGAAACCGAATCATCAGACCCGATAATATCAAGCATTTCCATAAGATCAACAAAAAACCTTCCCTGTTTTCCGCTGCGTGAACTCCAATTTCTAAAGAGTCCCCTCTGGGCTTTACGAGCCATCTCCCCGGTTCTGATTTTGAACAAAAATCGCTGTCCTTCAATAATAGCTCTGGCATGAAGGCCCTGATAACCGGTGGGTTTCGGGTTAGCAATAAAATCCCTGATTGTTCTCGGTATTGGTTTAAATGTCTGATTAACAACCCCAAGGGCTCGATAGCAGTCAGGTATATTTCTCACAACAATGATAATGTCTATCGGCGTCTCGATTTTTTTAAGCAATATCCGGTTAGTCGTGTCAAAGTAAGCCCAAAGTTCTTTAATACGGCGCGAGATGGTGCTCTTCAGATCGGCATCCTTTGCTGCAACGCGGAGATCCTCCAGGATACGCTGGGAAAGTTCGGCGTTTGCCAGCTGCCTGATATAGCTGAGCAGTTTCGTCCCTTGTTTAGGAAACTTATAGGACAGAGCAAGATTATACATTTCCCGTTTGAGGTTGAAAAGTCCGAAGACAGTGGCCAGCGGAGCGTAGATGTCAAGCGTTTCATCAGCGATCCTCTGTCGTTTATTCCTCGGCATTGCCTGCAATGTTCTCAGGTTATGAAGCCTGTCGGCGAGTTTTACCAGCATAACCTCTGGACGAAGTGCGGCTCCTGAAAAGATCTTGCGATGCACTAACTTGCTCTGCGCCTGTTTATCACCGGATCGGTGCGTTACCTTGGTACACCCCTCAACGATGGCCTGCACATAGCTGCCAAAGTGCTCGCCGACAACTTTTGAGGTGACTTCTTTGACATCCTCAACAGTATCGTGTAAAAGGGCTGCCGCAAGAATTTCAGGGTCGGTGATATCCATTTCCTCTGCAAGGATCTGGGCAACCGAGCAGGGATGGAGAATATATGCATCTCCTGAACGACGCCACTGATCGTCATGAGCCTCAGTGGCAAAATCAAGAGCATCCCAAAAAACATGCTCATGCGGTCTACCGCTGATAAACTTCCGCATCTGATTTCGATAGAGCTCTAAATCGAAGGAAATTCTGGACATATCTGAGGCCGAATTAGTTTCCTCATGCTGATCAGGCTTGACAGCACTAAATGATTCCACTTTGAACATCACCTGTGTTACATTAAGCCACCGATAGAAAATGGCAACAGCTTGTTGTTGCTGAGAAAGTATGGCTTAAAGCACCAACCAGCCTCTTGTTCACTGGTCAGATTAATATTGGTAGACATATCGGGACTTTACCATGCTTTAACAAAGAAGTCATTCCCCTTATTGTAATTGCAAAAAAGGTTGTCTCTCTTGTCTTAATAGCACAAAAGTATCATCTAATTATAATCATATCAACATTTTGACCCTGTAATACTTTTCATAATCGGGCATCACCCTCAGCTCTGCACCTCGACCACACTATATGACGAGAAAAAGAAAAGCATTTCCAAAAAGGCGGCTCACTCCTCGTAAACAGGAGAAAGATTCTAAAGGCTTTCATCATCATAAGATAAACAATCTCATTATCACTGAGCTTTACAAAGAAGATAATGCACTCAGCATTAATGATCTTGTAAAAATCCTTAATTTGCCGCGCAAGGGGAAAAAAACTATCGAAGAAGCACTTGCTTTTCTCTGCCAACAAAAAATTGTCTTCAAAAGCGATAGAAAACACTTCTCTTTGCACAGGAACAGGCAATATATCGAAGCAACGATTGACAGACACCCGGACGGCTTCGGGTTTGGCACTGATATTACCCTGCGAGCTCAGACCAGGCCATTGACAAAAGAGCCTTATGTATCTGCTGCCAGAATGAGTTCTGCACTCCACGGCGATCGTGTACTGCTGTCAATTATCAGGTTACGGCGCAATGGCAGGGCTGAGGCCGAAGTTATTGGGGTTATCAAGAGGAAAACAAAGCAACTTGCCGGCATTTATCACCAGCACCACAACGAGCATACTGTTTACCCGGACGATCTGAAATTTCCTTCACCCATTGTTATTGCTGCACCTGCGGATTTGCATATAAACAATGGTGATGCTGTAATTGTAACACTGATTGACCAAGATAACGCCCACGGCCGGCTTCATGGGAAAATCACCGAGGTCCTGGGCAGTCCCGACAATATTGACGTACAGATGCGCTTCGTGGTCGAAAAATTCCGCCTGCCTGCCACCTTCAGTTCCCAGGTACAAAAGGAAGCTGAAACTGTTGTACCAGCACCCGGCCCAGACGATCGTGAAGATCTGCGAGAAGCACTGCATTTCACCGTTGATGGAAAAACAGCAAAAGATTTTGATGATGCCATAGCTGTTGAAAAAAACCAGCAGGGATATCGTCTGTTTGTCTCAATTGCTGATGTCAGTGCGTTTGTCAAACCAGGCAGTTTAATTGATCGGGAAGCATACGAGCGAGGAACATCGATATATTTTCCGAGTACCGTCATTCCTATGCTGCCGGAAAATCTTTCCAACAATCTCTGTAGTCTCCTGCCTAACGCTGATCGATTGACCGTTACGGTGATACTCGATTTCAACCACCAGGGGAAATTGCTGAAATCCCGCTTTACCCGATCTGTAATCCGCAGCAGTCAGCGGTTTACTTACGATACTGTAAAGCAACTGATAATTGATAAAGAACCTTCTATCCGCCGGAACCATAAACCATATCTCACTCCGCTCAAATGGGCAGCAGAGCTCGCCAAACTTCTTCGAAGCAAGCGGCGGGAACGCGGCTCCATCACCTTTACTCTCACGGAAGCTGAAATTCAACTCGACAGCCTCGGCAAGGTGAGCTCGATCACCAGGGCTCAAAACCACTTCGGCCACCAGATCATAGAGGAGTTTATGCTTGCTGCCAATGAAGCAGTCGCAGAGACCTTTGCCAAGGCAGAACGTCCAATGCTTTTTCGAATCCATGAAGAACCGGACTCCGAAAAGATGACTGACTTTAGAAAATTTTCGGAACGATTCGGCCTGGAACTGCCAAAAGAAACGGCAACTCCCAAATGGTACAATGGTGTTATTGATCATGTCCGCGGCACAGCAGGGGAATACGTTATCAATACGCTTCTTTTACGAACAATGCAGCAGGCACGGTACAGCCCGGACAATAAAGGACATTTTGGGCTCGCCGCTGAGTATTACACGCACTTTACTTCCCCTATTCGCCGCTATCCGGATCTTATCGTCCATCGACTTGTATGCGACTCGCTCGTTAACCATGTCCAGAGTCAAAAACAGAGCACCAGTGCAAGCCCGGCTGATTCTTTGAAACTGGCAGGGACCTACCTTTCTGAAAGAGAGCGCCTTGCCATCAGCAGTGAACGGGAAATGGCTGATCGCCTGAAATGCCAATATATGTCAGGGCGGATTGGGGATTCATTTCAGGCTGTTATCTCAGGAGTATCAGATACTGTTTTCTTCGTTGAACTGCTCGACGTCTTTGTCAGTGGGGCTGTTTCATTGGCAACCCTTTTGGATGACTATTATCTGCTGGACAAAAAAAATCATCGCCTGATTGGAGATGTGACGGGAAATATTTTACAATTGGGAGATTGTATCGAAGTGGTTCTTCTAGACGTTGAGCAAGACAAAAACAGACTATCTTTCACCCTAAAGCAGGCCAATTGCCAACCACCTCGTTAAAAAATACCTGACAAACATCAGAAGAGGCCAAACTCTGATTAACACCTGTACAAAGACTGCCTCACAAGGCACCTTTTTATCATTGAGGTTCCAATAAAGATTTTTGATAAGTGTTTTGGCGCTTGACTTGGAGCTACTTTTATCATATTTAAACAGGAATATATTTTATCCGTTTTGTGCAACAAAACTTCTCAACCTGCTCCCAGGGAGGATTCATAATGGAAGAAACCAGCTGGTTCATGTCTATCATCTCCAACCCATTTGCTAAAGGTCTTGCACTTGGCATCTTGTTTACGATCATAATCTATATTCGCGGGTTTCTTCGACGGCAGGAATTGTCAAAAGAAGTCAGTCGTCTCAGGGCACACCTACATACAAAGCTTGAGATCGATTCAAGCGAGAATGAGCGGAGAAAATCCGAACTCGACCGTCTCAAGCAGGAACGGGACAATCTCCGCATTACCGTACAGTCATTAAACCAAAAACCCGGAAGAAAAGAGATTCGCCAGTACTTCATCTACCAGACAGCGCTGGACATCATGTTTGAAAAGGCCCCGGGCTTTGCACCTGCATGGCAGATAACTTTAAAAGAAGCTGAAAGTCTCTTTGAAAAATCTGAAAAAGGAGTCGTACCACTGCTCAAGAGACTGATGCCGACTACGCCGGATAAACAAGCAGAGGAATACGAGAAAATCAGCAGAGTCTCCATCGAGGACTCCGTAAAAAACAACTAGCATTAAACTCGTTCTGCCCTCCGCAAGGAGATGCAGATACCTATCTAAAGGGTTGTCACCTGTTATGACAGCCCTTTTATTTTTTTCAAAGCTGGACGATATGAACGTTTCTCGATTGCTGCTGGGTAATATCGCCGTTGTTCTCAAGGCTCCTAAGTATGCTGAGAATATTGGAGCAGCAGCGCGGTCCTGCTTTAACATGGGTTTGTCCAGACTTATCCTCGTCCGGGACGAATACCCGGAGCGTGAGGCCATGGCTAAAATGGCCACGCACAATGCTGTTCATATAATCGACAATATGGAGGTGCATGAACATCTAGCCGATGCGCTCGCACCATTTTCGTTTGTGATAGGCACCACAGCACGGCTCGGCAGAAAACGAACCACAGAACAATCACCACGGGAGATTGTAGCGAACACCCTCCCTCTTCTGGAAAATAATGCCATTGCCATATTATTTGGCCCTGAGGACCGCGGCCTGACAAATGACGATTTAAAATATTGCCAGTTCACTTCTTCTATTGCCACGGCAGATTTTTCCTCATTGAACCTGGCTCAGGCCGTGGCTATTCATTGTTATGAATTCTATTATGCAATTGTTGAACAAACCAGAGAAAACCCTGCCTTGCCGGAATATGCCTCCACGCATCAGCTTGAGCAAATGTACTGCCATGTAGAGGATGCGCTGCTGGAAATTGATTTTCTTGATCATAAGAGTCACAAGTACTGGATGCGCAATATCCGGCAATTTCTGGGAAGAATAAGACTAACAGCTAAAGAGGCGAATATCATCAGAGGTATTTGCAGAAAATTTCTCTGGTTCCAGAACAATCGCTCACTGACAGTGCACAATGAGCTTGAAAAGCAATGATTGACAGCTCATCCCAACTCCGGCAATTAATCGCTTCAAACAAGTTTTATCCTCCGCACATCAATCAGTCCCAGTTAATAGAACGATATACGATCATCGCCGATCGCCTTACAGATACTGGGTATTCCAAAAAAATAGTACTGATAGAAGCCCAGGCAGGGCAGGGAAAAACAACACTGGTTTATCAATATCTGGTTCGCTGCAACCATCAATTTATCTGGTATCAAATTGGTTCGGAAGATTGTGATCCAGTTATTCTTATATCGGCCCTGCAACTGGCTTTGTCAAAAAATATAG
>Ga0316201_10001044_pt1 | contig 17823 bp, 11 predicted proteins | sample CS6wburrow_MG_FD_204516 | JGI IMG/M metagenome (GOLD analysis project Ga0316201, IMG submission 204516) | Coastal sediment microbial communities from Delaware Bay, Delaware, United States - CS-6 worm burrow | ecosystem: Environmental > Aquatic > Marine > Coastal > Sediment | place: USA... | reverse complement strand
AAGAAGGGTCCTCGGCTATCCAAGCTTTGTATATTCCTTTGAACATAGGGTGATTGTTCATGTCAAGTTTACCCACCACCCGCAATCGATCCTGTTCTTCACCAGCCACAGCGGTCCATACTTCCATCTGGTGGTTTTCCTGCCCGATCAGGATTCCGCAACGGAGGGTGCTTATTCCCAGTCTATTCAATTCCTGGAATATGATGATGGTGGCATCGGAGATGTCATCACTGTTGTGCATCGCTAATGCCTTGGCCCGGATACGTTCCAGGGATGCTTCTATCTGAGCTTCCCGAGCCTGTGCTTCGGCTTTCTGTAAATCGAGAAAGCGAGTATAGGTTTGTTCAAATACCTGGCTGAACCTGGAAATGATCGAATTTTCGAAATCTGAATACACATGATCTCTGAAATTGGCAATTAATAAAGAGGTATGTTTGGCCAGGGCAACTGATCTTGTAAATTTTTCACCAGTTTTTATGGCCTCCCTTCGTTTAGATGTGGTGTGACGGGACTGGGGTGAATGTTTAAAAAAATGATGGTAGAAGGTATCTTTTTCATCTCTTGTTAGTACATCGGTGAGAAGAGATTTGTTTTGTTCATAGGCTTTATGAATACCATTGAACATTGGGTTATCAAGATAAGGAATGTCTATTCTTTGTGGATAGATCATATCTGGAGTGGCAGTCCAGAGATTTAAATTTTTAGTCCCATCTAAAATATTAATTGCACAAACATCGATGTTCATATCGAAGTTTTTCAGTTCTTCAAATACCTCCTTTACCACAGATTCCAATTCATTGCTCTTGTGCATGGCCATGGTCTTAGCTCTGACTCGTTCAAGGGCTGCCTCAATTTGGGCCTCTCTCGCTTGTTTCTCTACCTTCTTCAGATCAAGAAATCTGATATAAGCTTGCTCAAATACCTGAGATGTTCTTAATAATACTTCACACTCATCTTCTGTATATTGGTACTTAGAAAAATTATAAATAATAAGACCATGGTGTTTTTGTATGGCTTCTAGCCCATCAATGGAAGAGGCTTTTAATACCCTCTTTTTACGCTCTTGATTGATATTTTTTCCTATTTCAGATGCATTCAATAGGTGATCATGCCATCTTTTAGTCTGGGCTTTGTTGAAAGAAAATGAGAACAAATGATTGGTGTGGCCTTTGGCTTTTGCTAATGCCCTGAAGTATGTATGATTAAATTTAGGTACATGAAATTCCTGATTATAAATCTGCTCAGAAGTTGCTCCCCAAAGGAATAAGTCATCTGTCTTCTCTTTAAAAACATCAATAAGGCATAAATCAGCCTGAATTTCGAGGTCCTTCAGTTGCTTAAATGTAACTTCCGCTACATTGCGTATCGCTTCACTTTTATGCATGGCCATCGAAGCAGCCCTCACTCTTTCCAGTGCCGCTTCAATCTGTGCTTCGCGGGCACGAGCCTCGGCACTCACCAAATCCTTATACCTGGTATATGCTTGTCCAAAAACCTTAGAAAACCGGTTGAATATATCCTGAACTCCCTCATCCAAAAGGGTTTCACTAAAAACATATAACCCTCCATCCTTAAAAATAAATGTACGTTGAAAAATGATGGAAGGTAGTTTCCTAAGATCTATTTTGAGCGGATAATATCGTGCCTTATTAATGGCTTTGAAATATGCTTTTGTATCCTCGGCTTCTAATTTGTAAGAGAAGGTAGATTTCTTCTTTTTCCAGGATTCTTTTACACCTACAAGCAAAGGATGAATGGTCATATCCAGGGATCCTGAATGCAGAGCAATTGAATCATTTTCTCCCTTAGAGGCTGTCCAGAGTCGCATTTCTTCGGATTCACTTAGTATACCCACTCCACATCGTATACTGGGATCAAGACCAAGCCCCGTTAATTCTTTAAAAAATGTCAATACCGTATCTGCAATATCACTACTATCGTGCATCGCCATGGTCCTGGCCCGCACTCTTTCCAGTGCTGCTTCAATCTGGGCTTCCCGAGCCTGGGCTTCCGCTTTCTTAAGGTCTTGAAATCGAGTGTAGGATTGTTCGAATACTTTTCCAAAGCGTTTTATGATTTCATTTTCTTCAATTCGGTATGAAATCCCATCATAACGCATGATGCTTATAGCAAAATCTTTTGTAATGAACGTTGATAAATCAAGCCCTGGACATGAGTAAATAAAATCTTGTCTTGATTTTGGCACGTTTGTAATACCGGAATATTCAAAGAAATTCTTAAAAAAATTATTCTTTTGTCGTTTCGTTAGTTTTTGAGAATAGGATGTTTCACCCTTTTGTTGGGACAATTGAAATCTAGTAAAAAAAGTATTTTTTGTAATTGGTATTATTAATTGTTCCGGGTAGACCTGATTATTAGCAGCTATCCAGCAATGTAAATTTTTCTTGTCATAAAGTGAATCTGAAATCTGTGCTGAATGCACCTTCAATCCCAGCAATTCCAATTGATTATAAACTGCAATAATTACCTGGTGAAGGTCTTCACTTTTATGCATTGCCATGGAAGCGGCTCGCACCCTTTCCAATGCGGCTTCGATCTGTGCTTCCCTTGCTTGAGCCTCTGCTTTCTGAAGGTCCAGGAAACGGGTGTAGGTCTGTTCAAAAACCTTGGATAATCTTACTCCTATTTGAATGAGTTCATCACTCAATGCATCAAATGTACTGATGTTCAACCCGCCATATTTATTCCAGAATATATTTAAATGTATGGTAAATTGTGAAAAGGTTTCATAGTCTTCTGTATTCTTAGGCTTGGCTAATTCCTCTTGAAGCCCTTCCCAGAACTTTTTGGTTTGTTGTCCAGACCAAACGGTATGATAGCTATTTTCTCCATTTGACCAGGCCTCAATAACTTCTGGTACAACTTTTTTGAGTTCAGAAAAAGTTATAACCTGGGGCTCATTGATAATGTTTCCATCGACTGAAGCCCTCCATGCTGTCCATTTGTATTGGTCTTCGTCCTTATCGATAATATCAAAACCACATCTGGCGATGGGAAATCCCAGTATTTTGGCTTGCTGAAAAAGAGTTATTGATGTATTGGCCAATTCAGAACTCTGGTGCATTGCCATAGTCGCTGCCCTTACCCTTTCCAGGGCCGCTTCGATCTGTGCTTCCCGGGCCTGGGCTTCAGCTTTCTGTAAATCGAGGAAGCGGGTGTAGGATTGCTCAAAAACAGATGTAAAACGTTTAAGAAGTTTATAAGATTCTTCAGATAAGGTCTCTGGTTGAGAAATTATGATGGTGCCATTGGCATACAAATTAGTGTTTTCTATCCAACTTTGATATCCTGATAATTCAAAGCGACTTTCTTCTTCCGGAGTCATGAGATTTATTTCACGTGCCCAACCTAAAACTTCATCCAATTTCTCCCCTTTGTGGACAATGGTAAACTGATGTTCTTTTCTTTTGTCTATTGGTATTTTTTTGAAAGACTTGAATAATTTCTTCCAATACTCATTATCGGATATATTAAATTCAAAGGAATGTGCAATCTCATCGCCTCCCAATGTCGTTATCCAATTTGATACGTGGCCACTTATTTCATCGATGATGGTGATCGCTACGCGGGACCATTGGTCCGTCAGACCCATTATTTGAAACTGGGTAAACATAACCTTAACTACCTGAGACAACTCATTACTCTGATGCATCGCCATGGCTCGTGACCTTACTCGCTCCAGGGCAGCTTCAATCTGAGCTTCCCGGGCCTGGGCTTCTGCTTTCTGAAGGTCAAGGAAACGGGTGTAGGATTGCTCAAAGACCCTGGCAAAACGCATTAGGACCATTTTAGATTCTTCATCCAACGCATGATCGCTATTGACCATCAATCCGGCATTTGCACAAAAAGCAGTGGTATTGTAAATATGTTTTTTCTCAAGTGTTGCTGTTTTAACTTCTTCAGGAACATGAATAAAGTCTGTTTTTGTGAACATGTGATTGCAAAAGCGATCCAGGCTTTTACCTTCTATTTTATATTGGAAGATTGGACTCCTCTTCTCCCATGCTTGTCGCCATTCCTTAGACCATTTTAATCTTTTGTCCATTGGAAATTTCAGTGGATTCTTAAATTCACTTTTCCAATCATTGGACATCCACATTTCAGATGAAAAATTACTCTCATCAGGAATGACGATTAAGCTGCTGTAGCAGTCTATCCCTAATTCTTCAATTTGCTGCATTAATACATTGACAACCTGAGTCAATTCATTGGTGTTATGCATGGCCATTGATGCCGCGCGCACCCTTTCCAGGGCTGCTTCGATCTGGGCTTCCCTTGCCTGAGCTTCTGCTTTTTGAAGATCCTGAAATCGACGGTAAGACATGCCAAATGTCTTGGCCATTTTCCTGAATATTTCCTGATTTTCTTCTGGTAGAGGCTCCAATGTATTGATACCTAAACAGGAGAAACCATCGAAAAAAGAGATGTGATAATACAGGCACTCTAAATCAGCATCTTGTAATCCTCTATCCGTTCCCGTTCCATCTATGGTGAAGTTTATAAACTCCTTAAGATGTTTCCCTTTAATGGCAACAGTAAAGTTGTCTTCGTCCTTCAGCCACCTTGAGTTGAATTCCTTTCCTACCCATAAGTCCATAATTTTGTCCGTTGCAAAAGAAGTGACTATTCTTTGTCCGCTTTCCAGGTCAACATCGGCTACATAAATTAAGGCAGACATATCCTCAGGATCAATGATGTTGATTGAAAAACCGGCATAATCGATATTCAATTCATCAAATTGATTGGCCAAAACCTCAGCAACTTGTGAAAACTCCTCACTTTTGTGCATGGCCATGGATGCAGCTCGTATGCGTTCTAGGGCTGCTTCAATTTGAGCTTCTCTGGCCTGGGCTTCAGCTTTTTTGAGATCCAGGAATCGCGTGTATGATTGTTCAAATACTTTTGCGAAACGCTGAATTATTTCAAACATCCCTTCTTCCAATCTTTGGAGACCCCCTACTTCAAGAATACCATGTGAAGTGGTCGCTCCATAGAGAAAGATCTTTTTTACTTCTCGCATTGATTTTTGAACAGCCTCGGGAATATTTTTCCAATCGGTTTGGTTAAACAACCAGTTTTCCCATGCTTTTTTGGACATTCCCTTCAATTCATAAGGGCAGTAATCTTTTCCTGATTGCCAGGATTCCAGCAGAAATTTATAGAATTTATATTTGTTATTAGGGATATGATAACTCCTGGGTAAAACCTGATCTGCTTCATTGGATGGCCATATCTGACAGTCTAGCTTTTCGGGATCAAAAAGAATGATTTCACATTCTACATTGTCAAACCCGAGATGTCTCAGTTGGGTAAAGACAATAGCTATAATTTTATTTAGTTCTCCTGTAGTATGCATGGCCATTGATGCGGCTCTAACTCTTTCAAGAGCTGCTTCGATCTGAGCTTCGCGGGCCTGTGACTTAGCAGTTTCAAGGTCACGAAACCGCTGATATATCAAACTAAAAACCTGACAAAATCTCTTGAAAATAGTTACCTCTCTTTCAGTGGCGGAACCATATTTGGTAAAACCCAACGCACCATTTCCCAATGCGTAAAAATAATAGTCAACTTTTTCTGATTGCTCAAGGAGGGGATCATGGAATTGATTGTTTTTTATTCGATATTCTATGAATGCTTTTAATTCTTTTCCCGACATGGAGTTGCTGTAGTAAACATCTTTTTTCCCTTTGATATGATTCACCATCTCCTGGACCACCTGGTTTTGATCATAGTCTATGGTTTCAACAACAGAGTTACCGTAAGCAGAATAATATTGAAAATTGAGATAGCTTTTATCGTGCTGGTGAAAAATGAAGGTCTGGATGTTACGGATGTTTTTTATTCCCATCTCTGACATTTCATCAGAGATAACTCCGCATACATTGAGCATATCGCCTGGCTCACTCATTTCTAGTGCAATCTTTCTTACTCGTTCAAGTGCAGATTCTAACGCTTGCTCAGCTTTGAGATGCTGAATTTCTTCTTCTAATTCTTTAAGCGATGGTGGCTTCGGATTTGTATTTGGGGGAGGTTTGCTCATTTTTCCTTTAAAGGCATATGTAATGTAGCCTAATTCCCTCAAAAGATAAACAAAATTTAAAAAGTCGCTTGATTATTTAAATTAACTTTTATTGTATTGTTTACGTTTTAACATGGATACTTTGGGAGAAATATGATATTCAATACATCCCTTCCGTATCCAGCGGATAAAGAATTCCAGAGGTTTCTTCTTATTGTACATTATAGCAGCTTACTGATCCAAAGTTGAACTATGACTACTTAACAAGGCGTGCAAGGAATGAGTGTTATTACAGTATCTCTCGGATCTACTTAAAAACCCATCTTGAATAAAACCTACCTTAAGAAGAAGAGATCAAAGTATTACATCAGGAATGTCATTACAAATACCTCCTGTAAGATCTGGTAAATAAAATGAGAATATGGATAGCATATTCTTCCTTGCTACTGTGTAAACAAGTTATATCAATGGGTGCGATTTACCTTACAGAGAAAAGGTCTATCCTGGTCACAATATCACTGCTGTTATACGAGAAAGCCATATTAACGCCATCATAAAGTTCAGCACTGCCAAAGGTCCTGTCAGAATCTCCGAATGCTGTTATTACATCATTCCGACTGCTTCCAAGGCTTATCCCTTCCATAGTAGAAGCTTCAGATGGAGACATAATGACCATTGTAATTACTTTTTGATCTAAATCAATGAGTTCATTAGACATATCAACGACTTCTTGTAATGAAAGCCCTTGGGTGTCTACAGAATCAAGCTGAAAAGCAAGCCCATTTTCGTACCACATCACAAAAGCGGTTTGTCCACCGCCTCCTACAGAAGTAAGGCGCTCATAAGCTCCGTATTCAGCCATTACTTTCCGTCCGGTATCATTAAAACTGATATTTCCTATTCCTACATTAGGCGTGATTAATAAATCCTCCATGTCATCAGAGTCATCAGAGGAACATGAATATGCCAGCATTGCAATAAAAAAGAATAAGATGTTAATTTTTTTCATTTTAATTTCAGTTGAACTTTTAAAATTGATAGACCCTGAATCGCCTCTATCAGAGTTTTTATCCGTTGTCCAAATATGGTTTAAATTTCAAAATATGGTAGGATATACTTAGAAAACGTATGCAATGAATTGGTAAGCGGTAGGATTTAAGGCATAAGTGTAATGATCGAATTTGATTATCGATTTCATATTCTGGAGCTATTACGCAACTTATCGGACCGTGGCCGAATTACTACCAAATAGTTATTCTGATGGTAAGTACAATGTGATTGGTTTTTCATATCTTCATCAGGCTCCGAAAGAATTCATTTTTTATCAGGTGTCTTTCATTTTATTTCTAACTCATAATATGGATCTAAAAGTTTTATTGACTCTAGTTTCTGTTTTACTTATAGGGATTATCCCTGAGAAATCAACCGCTCAGAGGACCACCATTAATTATGATTATTCAATCGCAGATTTTGTCAATCCGGAACGTGGATGGTATCGATATTCTGAAACTCGATCGGGAAATTACACTCCATTAGATTTTGCAACAATTTCCGGATATCGTTTATTGCACACACCGTTTTCCGCAAACTATTCGATTTATTCTTCCCTTGTGTTCCGTTATTTCTTTTTGGAAGACTTTAAAAATGGCCCGATATCAGCAGCTTATCTTTCCGCTGTAGAGGCGGATTTTGCAACAGCGAGAGCCGCAGGAGTAAAGTTGATTCCCAGATTCGCATATACTGATGAAGTAGATGATTCCTGTGGAACGTCTTTTTGTCCTCCCTATGGCGATGCGAGTAAGGAAATCGTCCTCCAGCATATTGAACAACTTAAACCCATACTACAGGAAAACTACGATGTTATCTTAAGTGTACAGATGGGTTTCATCGGAATCTGGGGAGAAAATTATTATACAGACTTTTTTGGCGATGCATCGCAATCACCTTTTACTTTATCTTCAGCCAACTGGGCAGATAGAAAAGAAGTCCTGGATTCATTATTACGAGTTTTACCCATCAGTCGCAATGTCCAGGTCCGATATCCCCAGATGAAGCAGAAAGCTGTATATGGCGTAAATGCTCCCATCACCTCTGCTCCTCTTACAATGTCAGAGGCTTATTCTGGTTTAGATAAAGCCAGGATAGGGTTTCATAACGATTGTTTTGTGGCAAGCTCAGATGATTTCGGAACATACAATGATTATGATAATGCCGTATCAGATACTTCGATTTTAAAACCATATAAAGCTGCCGATTCCCAGTTTGTTTTTTCCGGAGGAGAAACTTGTTTTGCCAGTTCTTTTAGCACTTGTGATGCACAAGGAGGACATGTATTAAAAGATATGGCCAGACTCCATTACTCCTATTTAAATGCAGATTACAACAACACCGTTAATAATACCTGGATCAATGATTGCCTGGATAGTGTAAAGACGAGCCTGGGGTATCGGCTAAGTTTGGTAGACGCAACATTTGATAATTCAACAAGTATAGGAGAAAGTTTTTCATTTGACTTTAACATCAGGAACTCAGGCTTTTCCGCACCCAATAATGAAAGAGATGTGATCCTGGTTATGATCAATGGCAATAATCAAGAGCAATGGGAATTCAAAGTGGATGTAGATCCAAGATATTGGTTTCAAGGCATGCATTATTTTTCTTCTTCAGTATGTATACCCGAATGTATTACACCGGGCAACTATGATCTGTATTTAAAACTTTCTGATCCTGCACCTAAAATTGCGAACAACATTTTATTCAATATCAGACTGGCCAATCAAAATACCTGGGATGCCTCCACCGGCATCAATGACCTGGAGCACAGCCTCCTGATCACGTCAGGAACTGGTGATTGTTCACCAGGGAATAGATTGAAACGGCATAATTACTGGGTAGGCCCAGGAACCGGAAATTGGCATGCAAGTACGAGCAATTGGTCTTTAAATAAGATCCCGGACTTGTGTGATGATGTTGTCATCCCTATGGATAGTGAGATCACCATTTCTGGTGGGCTTGTGGGAAATGCCCATTCCATTATTATTCAGGAAAATAGCAACTTAATCTTTGAGAGTGGCTCGACTTTAAATGTTCTGGAGTGAAAAGATTTACGGCTTATTTAAAGTTTTTACCAATGATTTTTAATGCTTCGATTTAAATTTTGTTGGCCTACCCATCGGTTTTGAAATAGTCTTTTGTGTTTTGTTCAATTGTTTTCTTCAGGGCGGCAAGATTTGTATCCTCTTGAGCTTTTATTGAACCTCCGACCAAAGCCATAATAGATTTTGATATTATTCCATTTCCTACGGCAGTAGTATTTGAGCTAATTTTTGTTTTGCCATTGATGGATGTCATTGTAAGCTTGTAATCCATGTCCATAAAATCAGATTCAAACGTCATCGTTATGGATTCATCCGGCACAATTTCATTGATCGTTTCCCGGACAGTCATATCCTGTCCATCAGTATTAAAATAAACATCTGAAACAGCACCTACAGTCCCTGGAGTACCGCTTATATGTTCGATTTTCTGAAAGCCATCCAACCATTCTGGCATTTTTTCTTAATCCTGAGAGACAGCCCATGATTCAGCCAATGGCTTTTCAACCATTATTTCACAATCGTATGACAATGTAGGCTTGATCACCCCCATAAGAAAAAATACCATCACCAGGATGGCAATAATTCCAAGGATGTATTTTAAGTATTTCATAAGTCTGCTTTGTTTTAATTATGATCTGCTTGCTGTATGTCTTCTGTTAAAGATAGGAAATACCTCACTATTTACATTAGTGATGTATGCCATAACATTGTATTTTAAGGTTTATCTTTTCATTTAGTGACTCTAAATATAGACATCATTATTGGCGATTTCTGAGTTTTGAGATTAAGGCTATAATTTGAATCCCAACAGCTGTGCCACCAGCCAATATTACATACATTCCTTTTGCACTGCCCCCTTTTTCTAAAACAAAAACCAGGGCTATTAATCCTATAGCCCAAATTCCAACATTAACCATGGCAATGGTATATAATGACTTCAATTCCTGATTAATCTTATTCATATAAATTTAGTTTTCTCCCATTTTATAAAGTGATTTACCTCTAATAAAGTACTTAAATAAACCCTTCTATTAAGTTTTTAATTCATTCATTTAATAGCCTGGTGTATTTTTTCCATGGACCTACATCTTCCGCAAAATGCCTGACCATCGCACGCGAAATTTGATTTATATGAGCCAGATCATGTATGGTCCATGTTGAAATTAATTGCCTGAGTGTTACAATTCCTAAATCGGGATGTATTCCTTCCTTGTCTAAATCAGCTTCTTGTAAATCCCATGAAATGAGTTTTTCAAGGTTTTGATTTCGGAGGATCTCAAACTCATGGAGTAATTCATTGATGGGTTGAGAAGCGTAAAGTTTATCTTGAGCGTATCTATCAAATGGTTCGAATGTTTTATTCTCCTGACTCCCCAGGATAATCTCAGCTCTCGGAATCCAATCGGTTTTTTCTCCATGTATTAAATGACCAATTATGTTATATCCATTCCATGTGCCAGCTCCTTCATTAATCTTATCCAAATGGTGTTCTGAATTCTCAAAGAGAGCTATATATACTCCTGGAGTTCTTTCAAGTATCTCAATTGATTTATTTAAGTCAAAATTCATGGCTCTGTAGATTTATCGCTGTTATAAGATGGGCTATATTTTCTGTGAAAGATTGGTCACAGTTTCATTCTCTTTTGAGTTTAAAATGTCGTTTATAAATTATTAAAAAAATCACCGCATCAATGGAAGTACAAGATTGGTTCGGTGAATTTTACGTCTTTCATATGGCAGCTTCTCCGCAAACTTCATATAGTTCCCATTTGGATAGACTCGATCAGCCATCTGCAGAATGGGTATCATTTCCATCCTGTCGGCTTCTCTGATTGTTGGGTGTGGCCATTGTTTATTGGGGTCGGTGTAAGGGACAAGGTAGTCAAGTGCAACCCTCAAACGTGATTTTTCATCGTTGGCTTTCCAAATGTCCACATCAACTTTCTCTGCAAGATGTGCCACAAGGAACATGGCATGTAGGTTAAAGATGCTGTAAAAAAGAGGACGGGTGCGAGCCATCTCTTCAGGCATGGAACCATCTGGATTGATTTGCGAAAAGATGCGTTTTTGAACGAAATTCTGTGAAATATGAATTGCCGCTTCACGTTTTCCTGAATAAAGAGCTAAGTACATGGCTTGCACATCATAAAACGAACCATGGTTATTCTTTGAATCGGCTTCTTCGAGTGCCATTTCATTAGTTGTAAGCCATTCATAATACTTCCCGGCCCAAGCCTTCAATTCTTTAAGCTCGGAATCGTTTAGTGCAGATGAATTTGAAATGAGTATGGAGCCCTCCAGGGCACGTATCATAAGGCGGCCATCTAGTACCCCTGATTTGGAGCCTAAGTTGTGGCCGGGCCTGCACTGAGCGTGATTCAGATTGGGATTCATGCGGGTCGATTCATCCAGAAACCAGACACGAAGAAGCTCAGCTGCTTTTTTAGCATACTTTTCTTCTCCGGAGAGGTAGTAGGCAAGTCCAAACGTTTCTGTATTTATGCCTAAAGCCCCGATTCTTTTCCGGTCAGATTCTTTCAGGCTTTGACTCTCAGGGTTGGTTTCACCATCACGCCGGATATAAGGTAGACCATCTGGTTTATTTGGATCTGGCCACCAGTATCGGCTGTAGCTTGCATAATCATTTTTATCCCCGCTTGGAGGTAGTTTTTCCTTCGCTGTAACAGAAAAAGGGCCTTCTTTCAGGGCTTCCTCGGCATCCTCAATCAGTTGGTCAAATGCATCCATAATTGTTGGATCATTTTTTTCAAGCCGTATTTTGGTGTTTTCCAAAGACTCTAAGTCTATCAATATGGTTGCCACATCTTGATGAACCAGGTTCTTGATTTTACACATGAATGTAAATGGTAGTGTAATCAGCAGTATGACTTGCAAGGCTTTTTTCATTTTGGCTTATTGCATAAATCTTTAACTAGTGCTTTATATACCCTAACTGCTTATAGAGTTCTGTTGATTGCTTCAAATAGCGATCTTTATTCGTCTCTTTAAACCATGCCTTGGAAACTTGTTCGTTATTGTAGAGTCGACCATCTTTCCATTCTGAAATTCCGGGAATTCCTGTCCGAGGCCAGTCTTCGTTTATAAAACTAATGGCCTTAATATTCTTGCTGTAGGTAAACGTGAAGAAATTGATAAACCATTGATTCCAGACCTCAATGCTTTTCTTATCGATACCGTTGATCGGGTTAGATTCAGCAATCATTACGGGTTTCTTGTGTTGTTTGGCAAATTTCAGCACATCATCACAATAAGGTCCAAAGTCACTGCCGCCGTAAGCATGCCCAAAGACAGATATAGCTACCCAGTCCACATAATCATCACCCGGATACCAGGCAGACAGTGGATAGTCCTTAAAAGGTTTGGATGCATAAGAATGCCAAACAAATGCAATGTTATCTACTCCTTTTTCCCGCATAAGATCAACAATATGACGGTATGCCCTGACATATTGCTCCGGTTCAAGCTCGTTGTGAGGTCCGTCAAATTCGTAACCGATCCTTAAATAGATCGGTCTGTTAGCCGATTTAGCCCAAGCACTATATTTATTAACAACATGGTCGTAATCTCCATTACCTGCTTTTTTCGCAACATCCCATGTTCCCACCATCCACATGGCACTTTGAACAACCGTATTAGGAAATTTTTCTATCAACATTTGGTGGTTTTGAGAAGAACCAGTTTCATTATTATGAGCTTCCGCAATACCGGTAAATTCAGGAATTCCCCAATAAGAGGACCAACCGCCGGGGATTGGTCGATCCTGAAAATGATCCATATATTCAGTTATGCTTTCAACTGTCTGCCCCATAATCAGTAATGTTTTACCATCTGGTGGGACGAACTTCGAATGCTCATAATCATAAATAAATTCGGGGTCAATGTCTGTTTGTATCCTTGAGACCATCTCCTTAATGATCTGATCGGTGGTTCCAATCTCTTTATTCTGTGCTTTTGACTCAACACAGGTGGAAATCAAAAACAACATTAGAAAAGGTATATGATAATTTCTGAATACTTTGATGTATTTATAATTGAATAACTCTTTCATGATATTTTTCTTTTTTAATACTGGCTAACGTTCGCTAAGTAGCTGATTATCATTAGTAAATTTCTGCTTGTATTATATTCAATAAATATACTTTTTATAAATCACCCAAAGCGAACGTTAGCCAGGGAAATAAATTTGCCGTGGAAAATTGATGCCTTCTTAGATCAATTTTGGTCGGTCGAATCCGGGTAATAAAGGCTAAAGGTTTTGTCGTACCCGTAGTACCGACGTTATTAGGCATGATCGTGGCCACGGCTTGTTTGCGGTAGTTCTTCTGCCTTTCATTATATTCTAAATTTCACAAAAGTTGCTCCATTTAATTTAAATGCTCCATTTTCATGTGTTCCTAACCAAAGGTCGCCATTGTTGTCTTTGTAAATGCTGAATAAAGTAATGTCTTTTGAATTATCTTGAACTACATATTGAGTAATTTTCGTTCCATCATATTTCCAAACGCCACTGCGATAAGTTACAAACCACAAATTATAATTGTTGTCTCTTACTGTTGATAGATACTCGTCCAAATCGCTGTCCTTTTTCCCATCTAAAACGCCTATACTTTCGTGTCTTGTGTAAAATTTATTTCTTTTTAATGCTTCGCCGTCGTAAACACTATAACGATATTCGGTATTGAACCAAAAGTCGCCATTTTTGTCTTCTGTAATTGAACGCACTCCGTTTGCACCTTCATTGCGAAATTCTGTCACATCCTCTTCTGTAATCCAGTCAAACGATTTCCCATCATATCGGCAAACTCCAACAGGGTTTGTACCAAACCAAATGTTTTCTTTCTTGTCTTTATAAATGCTGTAGATTTCAAAAGGAATGGAGAGGTTTGGTGGTTTAGGCAACTGCAATTCATATAAAGTAATGCCGTCTAGCCGATATACTTTTTCAGTTTGATAAGCATTTTTAAACCACAAATCATTAGGTTGAAGTTTCCATTCAGTACTGGGAACTGCTGTCAATGTGGAAAATGCCTGTCCATCAAATTTGACTACTGTCGATTGAGGATGACAACTACTAAAGTAAATATTTCCAGATTTATCTTCTTTAATTTCATCAACTCTATTGTTTAGCAAACCATGCTTGGTGGTATAATTAATCAGTGTCGTTCCATCATATTTATACACCCCTGTTTCCCAACTTCCAAACCAGTAAATATTCTTTTTGTCTTGATAAACAACCATTATGCTGCTTCCAAGTTCTTTTACGGTGTCGCCTTTTGCAATTTGTTCACTAAACTGATTTCTGCTATTTTTCTGAGTCGAGGCCTGCCCATTGCATGATGTCAAAAGCGTTGAAATGGTCAGAAATAAAAGTATGTTCAATTTCATTGTCTTCAGTTTGATGGTTGCAGTTTCACCCTAGAATTACCGTTAACAGTACCGATCTGCAACATGCCTGGATAACAATCATGATCGTCATATCGATTGTTAGCTGTTCGTTATCTCTTTTTTCTAATATTTAATTTCTTGTCAATTGCCAAAGTAATTACTTCAATCGAACTTTCTCTTTTTCAAGCTTTGCAAGTATCTCCTTAGCTGAATTTGTACTTCTTAAATTTTCACTAGAAATTCTCATCATGGTATAAATCATAGTGTTTAATGGCTATAAAAGCTCATTGTGAGATCTTATCCCATTGATAATATCATCCGGATTTATTTCATAGTTAGACAGTACATCCATTCTTTTTGTCGAATCGATATTGGATAAATTAAGAAGCGTAGGGCCCAACAGTTCAAGTGTGACATCATCCAGTGCATATTTTGTCCTCAACTTTCCTTGCCACAATTCTTCATACCATCCAAGTCTTGAATAGTAATTAAAGATTTCACGCTTTAAATCTTCATTTTTGACAATTGAGGTCTGACCGGATGACTTAATGTCTTCAATAGTAAATTTATTTATTGTTGGAGCCGTCATGAAGCTTGCTCTTGTTATACTAATCAAAAACAAAAGTGTATCACCTTTTTTGAAAGCATCCCTGGCTTCTAATTCCAACTCTTCAAAATTTTGATCTGACTGATAAATGTGCATCAAATTTTGAGCTGCCCTTTTATGTTGTTTGTTCCCTCTTTCATTGCGAACCAGGTCATCAATATCAGCATTGATATCCTGGATTAGTCCATTTATGTAGTTTTTGTATTGATTATTATCCTTTTTTGATTCGTTCCAGTTATTGACCTGCAATGCTAATAAAATTCCTATCATGAAAAGTGCAATCTCACCGATTGCGTAAATTAAGTACTTGCTTGCACGACTGGCCTGGTCAGGCGGGTTTTCTGATAGCAGTCTTTGTCGAATTTTCCGAAAATATTTTATCATTGGTTTTTTCTTTTCTAATTCTGGCTAACGTTCGCTAAGTGGCTGATTATCAATAGTTATTCTCTACATATTTTATATTCAATAAATATACTTTTTAAAAATCACCCAAAGCGAACGTTAGCAAGGGAAATTAATTTGCCGTGGAAAAATTGATATCTTTTGTTATCAATTTTGGTCGGTCGAATCTGGAGAATGAAGCACAACGTTAATGTGTATGAATTGTGCGGAATGGTCCGAAGGATCGTTCCGCTGTAATCATTTTGAATTAAAGTTAGGAATTAAAAAGTATGCTCCGTTTGGAGCATAAATTATATATGTTGGTGGCGTTTCGTTTTAATTTTCTGACTTCTTATTTTTAGATTTTCCATTCCTTACCTCAATAACTGAAAATAATACTCCAAGTGTTACGGCTAAGCGGAATGAAGTTACCCAGTCAATTTTGGCGGTTTCATGGAAACCTAAACTATAAAAATATGTAACCAAAATACTTGCGATAAAGGTAATTGCAAATCCTACAATAAAACTGATTAAGACTTTTTTGAAATTCATTTTTATCTCTCCTTTGATTTCTGTCCTAAATACTTTTTGGTTCAACGCATCTTTGAAATGAACGCCAACGGTAAGTATAAGAATAGTAGCAGATTCAGGAGCAATCCCCTTTCAATTTACACTAAAGTTGAAGTGAGCGACACCCCTTGAGTCTACTATAAAAGTAGCTATTATTTTTATACATCATTATCATCAGTTTTTTAGTTCCCATTTTCCAATAGGGAAAGAAGGTTTTGATGTCTTTACTAGCTTTTTTATAGGTATAACCTCCTGATAGTAGTTTTCAAAATTATCCTGAGAATAGGTATAAGCCCTACAAATTTTATAATAAAAGGGATAATGGATCGGGCTTATAAAAATCTTGACTCAGTCCTCTTTACTATTGTCATCAAGCTGATTGTTGGGCTTTATAATTGTGAAGGCAGCAAATCCAACTGCTAACAATGCTATACTCATCATTACAGGCCGAAATTCATTGAGTTCAAAATTAAATATCAACATCTTACCGAAATGGTAAATGCTAATTCCAATGCTGAGGTAAATGAAAAGAGGAGCCGCTTTCGAAAAAAAAGAAATTTGTTTCAGTCTTTCTTTACCAGTACTGCGGTTAATTTTTTTAAAAATATTTACCAATGTAAAAACCAGATAAGCATTAACGCCAACAAATATTATCATTTGCAAAAGCTGAGTATTTACACTTACATCCCAATCAATCAATGATTTTAAAAGATATGATAAAAATAAAATGATGGCAATACCTATTACAACTGGATGAACCACGTCGGAAAATTTACCGGTCTGAAAGTCATAATACTTTTGCAATTCTGAATTCTCTAGCAATTGCTTGTTAATGAATACTGGAGATACTTGTAGAAGAAAATATATGCCAATAGTCAGTAATTGCAACTCAACTGATAATAAATCTGGGTATAATAATAGTAAGGCTAGCACCATAAATCCAATTACTATATTAATGATATTTAGAAGTTTGTACCCTTTATTGATAGAATTTGTAATTAAGGAGTTCTTACTGACTTTTGCAATTCTTAAAAAGAGAAGTCTTGGAAGGAGAAATGAGAGTATAAGTATTTGAGCAGTGAATACAAGGGCGAAAATTAGATTAATGCTCATAATATTATTTTTCTTATAATTCTGACTAGCGTTCGTTAAGTAGCTGATTATCAATAGTCATATTCTGCCTATATTATATTCATTAAATATACTTTTTATAAATCACCCAAAGCGAACGTAAATCAGGGAATTTTTTTTCGTGGAAAAATCGATACCTTCTTAGATCATTTTAGTCGGTCATATCTGGGGAATAAAGGCTTACGCCACTGTATAAATTCGTGGCTGATCAAAAGTATAAAAATTCCCGGTGACTATCGAAACAATCCTGCGGATTGATGGACTATCCACAACGAGCTAAAGGAACAATAAACTCCTGAACAGCCATGATTTATACAGAATGTGTGTCCAGCATGGGCATCTTTTCGTATGAAGATACGGATTTATCTAGAAGGTGAAAGTCCTTTATGGGCAGGGTTGACACCTTGAACCATTAATAAGTCGCAAGGGTGTTAACCGTGAGGTTAGATCTGAAGGAAGCGAGACTACAAAAGTCGGTACCGACAAACAGGCCTGCCTGCCGGGGGCCTGACGTTAGGACACATCGTAATTTTCTGATATGATAAATCTTGCAGTTGCAGCATCAAAATTAAACTAATGGATTAATTCAT
>Ga0316201_10001043_pt1 | contig 17823 bp, 14 predicted proteins | sample CS6wburrow_MG_FD_204516 | JGI IMG/M metagenome (GOLD analysis project Ga0316201, IMG submission 204516) | Coastal sediment microbial communities from Delaware Bay, Delaware, United States - CS-6 worm burrow | ecosystem: Environmental > Aquatic > Marine > Coastal > Sediment | place: USA... | reverse complement strand
TAGTTCGGCCTGTTGTGTCTGGATGAAAGGAGCTACCTGCTAGTCCGAATCAACAAGATTGCGAGATCGGCTGCCTGCGTCCCTGGCCGAGTGGGATTCGGTCGAGGAGCAGCGGGCTCCGGGTTGAGCCATGGTTGTATTCCCGTACGCGCCCCGGTCCCGTAACATTCCAGCTCGTGGATTGGGGCCGAGGCCGCCGAGCCGCGTTTCGACATAGACCCGCTCGAAGAAGGAAGGAATGATGCGAATTTCATTGATGACCGTGGCCGCCGGCGCCCTGCTGCTGGCATCGTGCAGTCAGCCCGCTGCATTCAATCCCGAGGACCCCGAGGCGATCGCCGCCATCGACGCGCTCCTCGATGTGGCCATGGAAGGCTCTCGCAACGCCGACGTCGATCGTGTCCTGGCGATGGTCTCCGAGAGCCGGGAATTCACGTTCATTACGGGCGACGTCTGGATCAGCGGACTCGAGACGATCCGGGAGGACTTCGCGGACACGTATTCCGGTATCGAGGGTCAGACACAGACGATCCTGGAGAAGCGGATACGCCTTCTGTCGCCCGACGTGGCTGTCGTTACGGCGACGAGCGAGGGAACGTACACCGACAAGGCCGGCTGGACCTCGGAACCGGTCGGAATGGGACACACGCTCATCTTCGTCCGCGACAACGGTACGTGGCGCGCCGTGCACGTCCACCAGTCGATCGCCAAGTGATGACCCAGGAAACACGGAATTCAGACCGCAGTCCCAAGGAGCGTGTCATGCGCAGGTATCTGATCCCCGCCGTCCTGATTCTCGGATCGGCGCACCATGCAGCGGCCCAGGTAGCCGTACAGCAGCAGCAGGCGTCCACCGTGACGCTTTCCAGTATCGGCATGTTCATCTACCCGGCGGAGGGCCAGAGCCCGGAGCAGCAGCAGGCGGATGAGGCGGCCTGCACGCAGTGGGCCGAATCTCAGACCGGCATGGTCTTGCAGGCGGGTGAGGTAGACACCCAGGCGGCCGCCGACGCCGCTCGTCAGCAGACGGCCGACGCAACGGAAGGTGCCGCGGTAGCGGGTGCGGCCCGCGGCGCCGTCGCGGGTGTCGCGATCGGTGCGATCGCTGGAGACGCCGGCACCGGCGCAGCGATTGGTGCGGTGGCGGGCGGAATCGGTGGGCGCCGGGCCAAGAAGGGTGCCGAGGCACAGGCCGCCCAGACGGGTGCCGAGCAGGCACAGGCGCAGAGCCAGGCGGCTGTCGACGAGTTTGCGAGGGCGGCTGGCGTGTGTCTCGAGGGGCGGGGATACACGGTCCAGTAGGCCGTCGGAGCGGTCCGAGCGACCTGCCCTTGCCTGCTAGAGACATCGCTTCAACGGACGCGTAACTTTCCTTCCAGGGGCACGAGGGGCCCAGGCTCCTCGTGCCCGACGCGGTGTTCACCGCGATCTCACTCGAGTCCCGGAATCGACCCTCATGGGTGCTCAAACCGATTCTACTCCTACCGAACTTGGAGCCGCGTCATGAGATGCAGCTGCATCGTCCTACTCTTCGGATCCCTGGCGGTCGCGTGCTCGCCACCGCAAGCAGCCGATCATTCTGAAATCCCATCCGATAGGACGGTACTTCCGATCCCCGCACCGGAGCCGCCGGCTTATACCGAGTTGGACGTTCGCGACGCTACGCCACCCCCTGCCTGGGATGTGAAGGCGCCCGAGGACGCTCCCAACGTGTTGCTGGTGCTGGTGGATGACCTCGGATTCGCCGGGACGAGCACGTTCGGTGGTCCGGTCCCGACGCCCTCCTTCGACCGCCTGGCCGACGAGGGCGTGTACTACAACAACTTCCACACCACGGCCGTGTGCTCCCCGACCCGGGCGGCGTTGAAGAGCGGGCGCAACCACCACGACAACAATATGGGCTCGATCATCGAGACCGGTACGGCGTTCCCCGGAAACACCGGTCAGATTCCGAACGACGTCGCACCGCTGGCCGAGATGCTGCGCCTGAACGGCTACAGCACCGCTGCGTTCGGGAAATGGCATGAGCTCGCGGCGTGGGAAGCGAGCGTGTCGGGTCCGTTCGATCGCTGGCCGACCGGACCGACCGGAGGTTTCGACAAGTTCTACGGCTTCCTGGGTGGCGAGACGAACCAGTGGGCACCGTTCATTTACGACGGCGTGCATCCGGTGGAGCTGCCCGACGACCCCGAGTACCACTTTCTCACGGACATGACCGACCAGGCAGTCGCCTGGATCCGCTACCAGAAGGCGCTCACCCCGGACCGGCCGTACTTCGTCTACTTCGCGCCGGGTGCCACCCACGCGCCGCACCACGTGCCGGCGGAATGGATCGAGAAGTACGAGGGCAAGTTCGACCAGGGGTGGGACGCGCTGCGTGACGAGATCCTGGCCCGGCAGATCGAGCTCGGGATCGTACCGGAGGGAACGCAGCTCGCGCCGATGCCCTCGATGATGCCGGCGTGGGAAGAGCTGTCGGAGGACGAGAAGCGGCTGTTCCGCCGCCAGGTCGAGGTGTTCGCCGCTTACATCGCGATGACCGACTACGAGATAGGCCGGCTGATCGAGGCCATCGAGATGACCGGAGACGTCGACAACACGATGGTCGTGCTCGTGTTCGGCGACAACGGCACCAGCGCCGAGGGCGGCCGCAACGGCATGTTCAGCGAGATGACCTACTTCAACGGGGTGCAGGAGCAGGTCGCGGACATGCTCGAGAAGCTGGAGCTCTGGGGCGGTCCGGAGACCTATCCGCACATGGCCGCGGCGTGGGCCGTCGCCTTCGATACCCCCTACAAGTGGACGAAGCAGGTGGCCTCCGACCACGGTGGCACGAAGGTAGGCATGGCCGTGCACTGGCCGCGCGGAATCGAGTCGCGGGGTGAGATGCGCACCCAGTTCCACCACGTGATCGACGTGGCACCGACGATCCTCGAGGCGGCGGGTCTGCCGGAACCGACCGTGGTCAACGGCACCCCGCAGAGGCCGATGGACGGCGTGAGCATGGTCTACAGCTTCGACGACGCCGACGCTCCCGACCGCCACACCACCCAGTACTTCGAGATGTTCGGCAACCGCGCCATGTACCACGATGGCTGGTTCGCCCGGACGATTCACAGGGCGCCGTGGGAGATGCAGCCCCGCAGGCCGCTGGCCGAGGACATCTGGGAGCTGTACGACACACGCACGGACTTCAGCCTCGTGAACGACCTGTCGGCCGAGAACCCCGATAAGCTGGCGGAGCTGCAGGCGCTGTTTCTGGAGGAGGCGGGAAGAAACCACGCGCTGCCGATCGACGACCGGCTGATGGAGCGCGTCCTGGCCTCGCAGGTCGGCCGCCCTGACCTGATGGCCGGCCGAACGTCTCTGACGCTGGCCGAGGGGATGACCGGGATGACCGAGAACATCTTCCTCAACATCAAGAACACCTCGAAGACGATCACGGCCGAGCTGGAGGTCCCCGGTGACGGCGGCAACGGGATCATTATCGCGCAGGGCGGCCGGTTCGGAGGCTGGGCGCTGTACGTAAAGGACGGCGTGCCCGCCTACGACTACAACTTCCTGGGGCTGGAGCGATACACGGTGGCCGCCACGCAGCCTCTCGGGCCGGGAACGGCGACGATCAGGTTCGAGTTCGCCTACGACGGCGACGGCCAGGGGAAAGGTGGAACGGGAACCCTGTACGTGAACGACGAGCAGGTGGCCGAGGGACGGATCCAGCGCACGCAGCCCAGGATCTTCTCGGCGGACGAAACGGCGGATGTCGGGATCGACCTCGCCACTCCCGTGGTCGAAACGATAGGTGCGGAAGCCGAATCCCGATTCACTGGACGAATCCCGAGCGTGACGGTCGAGATTCACTGATCGGAATCCGAGCCAGATGGAGAAATGAAGGATGAATTCCAGGTGAACGCCGGCGCGCCCGTACCCGAGCCTCCCTCCATGTTCGGCATCACCGACGGACCTTGGAGCCACCTCCTGGAGCGCCTTCATCTCGTCCGCCACGGCCGGGTGCATTCGCGCCCGGCCGTGCTCTGGTCGATCGCCCTCACGTGGGTGCCCCTGCTGGTCCTGTCGCTCGTCGAGGGGGTCGCGTGGAGCGGTTCCCTCCAGGTCCCCTTCCTCCGCGACTTCCTGCCGTACGGACAGTTCCTGCTAGCGGTGCCCGCCCTGATCGTGGCGGAAGCGGTCATCGGAAGCCGCCTGGCTCGGGCCGCCGCCGGGCTGCGACGCTCGGAAGTGTTGTCGCCAGGTGACGGCCCGGCCCTGGACGCCCTGCTCCACCGTGCCGCTTCTGTGTGGGGAGGGCGGACGGTCAACGGGCTGATCCTGCTGCTTACGCTCGGCGCGACCGTCCTGTCTCTGTTCGAAGTGCGCGAGTGGCTGACGGGAGGGTGGCAATACGTGGACGATAGGACCACTCTCCCCGGGTGGTGGTACCTGTTCGTCAGCCTGCCCGTGATGCGCTTTCTCGCGCTACGCTGGTTGTGGCGGCTCCTGGTGTGGGCCTGGGTGTTGTGGCGGACCGCGCGCCTCGATCTGCAGCCGAGACCCGTTCATCCCGATCGGGCCGGAGGCCTGGCCTTCCTGGGCGAGGCCCAGGTCGCATTCGGCTGGCTGGTGTTCGCCTGCGGCGTGCAGCTGTCCTGCCTCGTCGCTGACCGAGTCTTCTTCGAGGAGGCGACACTGCTGGACTTCCGGGCCTACCTCTTCGCCTTCGTGCTGATCGCCCTGGTCGTTCTCCTGCTGCCGCTGATGGCATTCCTGCCGAAGCTGTCCGAGGCTCGCTTCGACACGCTGTTATTCCTCAGCGGGCGGGGCTTCGAGGGGTCCGGGGCTCTGGATGGGAGGCTCAGAAGTCACCCCGATGCAGACTTGCCGGCTACCGAGGTGTCGGGCCTGGCGGACTACGGTGCCCTGTTCGAGAACGCCCGGTTGATGCGCCCCATTCCCCTGGAGTGGAGACACATCGGCGTGCTCGTGCTCGCGGCGGTGGTTCCGTTCGTACCACTCGTCTTCGTAGCCATGCCGGCGCAACAGGTATTGCGGACGCTGGCCCAACTCCTGCTCTGAGAATGGCATCGATCCAGAACCGCAAAGGCCTCGCCTTTCGCCGCCTGGCTTTGACGTTGGGTGCGATCGCGTTGACAATCACGGGCGCTTCGAGCCTGTCGGCGCAGGACCCCATCTCGGAGCCCGGCGATACGTCTTCGGTGATCGACACGATCATCATCCGCCGCAGCAACGTGTTCACCGAGGAGGAGGCCGCCTCCAGCGGAGTGTTCCGACTGATGAACGCCATTCACGTCACGACCAAGGAATGGCTGATCCTGGACTACGTGCAATTCGAGGTCGGGCAGCCGTTCGATTCCGCTGCAGTAGCCGAATCGGAGCGCACGCTGCGGGCCAAGCGGCTGTTTCGGGAGCTGTCGATCGACAGCGTTCGACTCGACGATGGTCGGCTGGCGGTGCTGGTCGAATCCCAGGACGGCTGGAGTCTCAAGCCGAAGTTCAGCCTGTCGATCGCTTCGAACGGAAACTGGACGGGTGCCTTCGGAGTCAACGAGATCAACCTGCTCGGCACGGGGAACCAGGTCTACCTCGCGTACGTGAAGGAGATTGACCGGGACGGACTCAACACGACAGCCGACTTCGATCGCATGTTCGGCTCGGAGGTCGACCTGCTGTTCAACTATGCCGGGATGTCGGACGGAAAGAACGGGAACTGGATTCTCGGTGTGCCGTTCCGGAACTCGGAGAGCACGATGAATCTCGAATGGGACGGCTCCTCCGCGGATCAGGACGTCTTCCGCTACCGCAACGAGATCGACCCCACGGGCTCGACGCTCGACACCACGATTTACCGGCGAGAAGCCCTCGTCAACAACGTGACCGGGGCCCTCGCGACCCGTTCCTCGCCCCACGACTATCTGCGATTCGGGGCGGTCGCCGGAGTCCGCAGCGAGCAATTCCTTCTGTCGCCGGACAGCGCTCAGGCAGCCGAAGACTCGATCTACGGCACGATCGGAGGGTGGGCCGAGTTCAGCGACATCGAGTTCCTCCAGCTCCGCCGCTTCAACGGCTTCGGCACCGAGGACCTGGATCTCAGCACCACGATCCGGTTGACCGGCACGCTCGCGCCCGATGCGTTCGGGTGGCAGGGAACGGGCGTCGGGCTCGGCATCAAGGCCTCCGGGGGGCGGCCGGCATTCGAGCGGCGTGGCTGGGTGTGGAGTTCGCTCGAAGCCAACTATCAATGGGGCGGCGTCGCACAGGACTCGGGGAGGGTCGTGATCAACGTGGCGGCCGGCTTCAAGCCGGCCGAGCGACACTCTACGGCTGTCCAGGTTCAGCTCGGGCGGATGTGGAATCAGAAACCGGGTGACGAATTCGACCTCGGGTTCGACAACGCTCCACGAGGCTGGCTGGCTCACTCTTTCGTCGGCAACAGGATGTGGTGGACGACGATCGAGCATAGATTCTACGCGGTGGACCAGTTCCTGGGCCTGTTCGGGATCGGCTTCGGTGCGTTCTTCGACTACGGAGGCGCCTGGTACGACGACCAGGAGTCCCGGGCGGGAGGCAGTGCCGGGCTCGGCCTGCGGCTGGGATCGGCCCTCAGCACCGTGGCGATGACCGGTCGCATGGACCTGGCCTACAATTTCGGAGGCAACTTTGACCAATCCGGCGCGAGTCGCTGGACCTTCGTCGTCGGTTCCGGGTTCGCCTTCCCGCGTCGGACGATTCCGGTGATCAATTTCCGGGCACAGCAGCCGAATTAGGCCGCGGTTCTGATCGAAGGGGGACGGAGATGAGTGTCGTCAGACTCGAAAGCGTAGCGATCGCTGGTCGTCGGGTCGCCCTCCTTGCCTCGCTGTTCCTCTTGGCCTCGATCGCGGCTCAGCCGGCGCCGTGCCAGGAACCGGCGATCGCGACGGATGACTCCGTTGTGTCGACCGACTCACAGCCCGATACACTGCCCAACGCCGCCGACCGCGCCCGCTCCATGCTGGACACCCTGGCGATCGCCGCCGACAGCCTCGCCTCGCTCGATGCGCACCTTGCCGAGCCCGACGTGGATCTGCACTTCTTGCGCGCGCTGGCCCTCGAGCAGGTGGGGCGGATGCAGGGCGCATTTCGCGGGCTTGGCGAGCTGACGAAGCAGGTCGGCCCGGACAGCGTGCCGATTGACTCGGTACGGACGGTCCTCACCGCGCACATCCATGCCCAACTCGACCACATCGATCGGATGTTCGCTTCCGTCGTCGAGGAATCCGAGGACCTGAGTCAGCAACGCTCCACGGCGACGGCAGACGAGACCGGCTCGCTGGAGGTGCGGATCAGAGAGCTGCGGCAGCGGGCGGACACGCTGCTTCACTACCAGGAGCGGGCGCTCGTGGCGTCGGAGTCTCTCGGGCTCGAACTGCCGAGCCGCTGGGAAAGCTACGATCGCACGTTGCAGGAATTCGCCGACGGCACGTCCCGTCGTCTCCAGGTAACGATGGCCGAGCAGGCCGAGCTGCGGGAACTGATCCGGGTCGCCGAGGGCGCGAATACCCCGGAATCGGATGTCGCGGATCTGCGGCTCCGGGTCGCCGCGTTGCAGGTGCGCCTCGACGCGATGGCCGAAAACATGGAGTTCGTCACCGACCGCCTGGAGAACCGCGGGTTCGAGACGGCGGCCTACGAGGAGGTGCTGGTCCGGGCCACCGGCGAGGTAACGGGCGATGTCCTCGATCCGCAGGTGCTGTGGCGGCTGGGGCGGCGCTACGCGACCGATGGGTGGCACTACCTGCGGCGCAATTTGGCCACCGTGTTCGTGCGCCTGCTCATAGTCGGCGCCTTCATCGTCCTGTTCCGGGTTCTGTTCCGGGTCCTGTGGAGCCTGGGCACGACCTTCCGGCTGGTGCGAGGATCTCGGCTCGTCACCGACCTCATCGGACGCCTGGTCCGACCGGTGGCGACGCTGATCGGGCTGCTCGTGGGCTTGTCCGTGATCGGGCTGGAGACCACGACGCTGCTCGCGGGGCTCGGAATCGCGGGTCTCGTGGTGGGACTCGCCCTTCAGGATTCCCTGTCCAACCTGTTCGCAGGGCTCGCGATCCTGGCGAGCCACGCGTTCGACGTGGACGACGTGGTGGAGGTTGCGGGCGCGGTCGGAAAGATCCAGGCGCTGGGTCTGTGGAACACCACGCTCGTCACCTTCGACGGCCGGCGCCTGCTGATACCGAACCACAACATCTGGGGCTCCAACGTCGAAAACCGGTCGGTTGAGCTCAACCGGCGCGCGGACGCTGTGGCGCGAATCGGGTACGACACGGACCTCCAGGCGGCGATCGGCGTGCTCGAGGAGTTGCTCGAGCAGGACGAGCGGGTGCTCGAGGATCCTGCGCCCAGGGTATGGGTGTCCCGCCTGGACGAATCGTGGGCGGAGGTCAAGCTGTGGGCCTGGGCCAGGACACCGGACTGGTGGGCGCTCTACTCGGACCTGCCGCGGATGGTGAGGCTGAAACTCTCGGAGGCGGGAATCGAGGTTCCGGTGCCGCGCAGGGACGTGACGACCCGGGTCGCCGAGTCGGGCGGGGAAAGCTCTACCGCAGGCGATTGAGCGGCTTCCAGGCTAGCCGCCGGTCTCCGCCAGGATCGTGTTGATCATTACCGCATTGAAGGCTGACCGCTCCTCGATGAACGGAACGTGGGCGGAATTTTCGAACCAGAACATCCGCTTGCCCGAGGGCGCGACCAGGGCATTCAGATACTCCTCCACCAGAAACGAGGGGGCCTTGTAGTCGTATCGTCCGGCCAGGAAGTAGACCGGGACCTCGAGACGCGGGACCGTCTGCAGAATGTTCAGCGTTCGGAGCCAGCTCTGGTCCGCCAGGAGCGGTGAAAAGGCGTAGAGCTCCCGCCAGGCTCCTTCGTTGGCCACGTTTGCCGCCGTGTACTCTGTGAGCGGACCTGCCTCCTCGGCGAACCCGGGGAGCAGCGACGCATCGTGGATGTCTCCCAGGCCCAGCTCCTCGAGCCAGTCGTACAGCAACCCTACCTGATCCCAGGCAATGGGATCGACCTGGATGGTAGACAACGAGGCGATCGCATCAGCGCGTCCCAATTCGACCGCCTGTGCCATGGCCGCCGCGTGGGCCACCGGGATGCCACGCTCGACGTTTACCGCCTGGCCGACTCCGATGTACGCGTGGAGTAGTTCCGGGTGATCCTGCGCCGTGAGCGTTCCCAGGATCGACCCCCAGGAGAGCCCCATCAGGTATACCTTCTGGACCCCGAAACGGGCCCTCATCAGCTGGATCAACTCGTGCGTATCCGAGAGCATCTGGTCGAAGGTGATCGACGCAGAACTGAGTCCTTCGTAGTAGGACTTGCCGCACCCCCGTTGGTCCCACGAAACGACTGTGAAATATCGCTCCAGGCCACTGAACGAGAACTTGGCATAGGGCATCGCCGGACTGGCCGGTCCGCCATGCAGAAACACGAGAACCGGGTTGGACACGTCGTAGCCGCGAATCAGAATCCACTGCTCCACCCCGCCGATCACCACCGGCTCCAGCGATGCGATGCCGTTCTCGCTGACGATCGCCTCCGTGTAGCTGCCGTCGCGTGCCGGGTTGTTCGGTCCGCCGAAGACGCTCGAATCGTCCGAGGGAACGGTGGGTCCGGAGTTCGAACATGCCACCATGAGGAGTGAGGCGAGGATTCCAGGCATGAACGAGAATGGCCGAGGAACGAACGGCTTCATTTGAGCTTCCTGCGTCGGTGGAGGATCAGACCAGGCGTTTGAGCTGCACCTCGAACCACCTGGACTTCTGCGCCATCTGTGAAACACGTACCGTGGACCAGGCGTTCGCTCCGAAACTTCCTCGCCAGGCCCTTCGTATGTCCGGTTGGGACACGATGAAACCGCTGCTGGGCCCGCGTCGGTGGTCGTGGGACGGTGGGGGCTTTGGGTGGAGGATATATGGCCATGGACAGGGCCCGGTCAGCACCTGACGGCGCGACCGGCCGGAAGGCGCGACCGCGTCTCTCGATCAAGCACGGAAATACCAGCAGGGGCTCGTCGTCCGACTCCGACAATGTCGGGCAGGGCACTCCCGGTTCCCGTGTATCCGCCATGGACATCAAGCGGCAGCCGAAGGGGAATCGGAAGCGCAACATTTACATCGGTATCGGTGTCCTGGCTGTCCTCGTATCCGCTTTTCTGTTCTCTCGACTCGAGCCGGCAGCGCCGACCATAGACCGCAACGTCATCGTGCAGGGCACGGTCGCGCGGGGAGAGATGGTCCGCGAGGTGCGTGGCTCCGGCACCCTGGTTCCGGAACACGTGCAGTTCGTCGCCGCCGTGACCGCCGGCCGGGTGGAATCCGTGCACTTCGAGCCCGGACAGACCGTCTCGGCCAGTGATGTCCTGGTAGTCCTGTCGAATCCCGACGTCGAGCTGCAGGTGCTGGAGGCGGAGCAGCAGTGGACCGCGGCCCGGGCGACGCTCGTCACGCTCCGCCAGACGCTGGGCACCGGTGTTCTATCCCAGGAAGCTGCCGTGGCCGACGCCAGGGCCTCCTACCTGGAGGCGCGCCGGGAAGCGGATGCGTTCGACGAGATGGTGGACAACGAGTGGGTGTCGGAGAACGAACACCGGAACGCACTGGACAGGGCGGAAGCGCTCGAGGAACGGCTGCGCACCGAGGAGGCCCGGCTCGATCTGCTGAATTCGACGATCGACGAGCGTCTCGCGGTGCAACGCGACCAGGTAGCTCGACTGGCCAACATTCACCGGTACTACCAGGAGCGCGCTGCCAGCATGCAGGTCGTGGCTGGCGCCGATGGCGTGCTGCAGGATTTCGACCTCGACATCGGGCAGTGGGTGCAGTCGGGGACAACCCTGGCCCGCGTCGCCCAGCCCGACCGACTCAAGGCCGAACTGCGGATTCCACAGACCCAGGCGCGTGACGTCCAGGTGGGCCAGGCGGCGTGGGTAGACACCCGCCGGGACACGATCCCCGGGCGGGTGCGTCGGGTGGATCCGAATGTCCAGGGTGGCTCGGTCCTCGTGGAGGTATCTCTCGACGGTGACATGCCGGCGGGAGCGAGGCCTGACCTCAACGTCGAAGGAACCATCGAGCTCGAGCGTCTGAACGACGTGCTGTATGCAGGCAGACCCACGTACGGGCAGAGCCAGAGCACGGTGTCGTTGTTCCGCGTGACCGACAATGGAGATGCCGCCGAGCGGGTCAGCGTTCAGCTGGGCCGAAGCTCGGTGAACCAGATAGAAGTGCTGGAAGGCCTGCAGGAAGGTGATGTCATCATCCTGTCGGACATGTCCCGGTACGACGACATCGACCGGGTTCGTATCAGGTAGCAGGAAACCTCGACGCAGGGCGCGTCGTCAGCAGGGGAGAGTGGGGACATGGAGAATGGCAATCCGTTGATCCGGCTGGAAGGGATTCAGAAGATCTTCTACACGGAAGAGCTGGAGACACACGCCCTCGAGGACATTCACCTGGAAATCCAGGAAGGTGAGTTCGCCGAGGTAATGGGACCCTCAGGGTGCGGCAAATCGACCCTGCTGTCGCTGATCGGACTGCTGGACACGCCGACAGAGGGCAACTACTGGCTGGACGGCGAACCGGTATCCGGCCTTTCGGCGACGGAGCGCGCCAGGGTACGCAACAAGCACATCGGGTTCATCTTCCAGGCCTTCAACCTGATCGGCGATCTCACGGTGTTCGAGAACGTCGAGCTCCCGCTCATCTACGGCGGAGTCGATGCGTCGGAGCGCAAGGAGAAGGCGATCCGGGCGCTCGAGCGCGTGGACATGAGCCACCGGATGGATCACTACCCATCGCAGCTCTCAGGCGGGCAGCGGCAGAGGGTGGCGGCGGCGAGGGCCGTTGTCGGCGACCCCTTGATCCTGCTGGCCGACGAGCCGACCGGGAATCTCGATTCCACCAACGGCGAAGCCGTGATGAATCTGCTCAAGGGTCTCCATGCCGAGGGATCGACCATCCTCATGGTCACGCATGATCCCCGGTACTCGGCCTATGCCGAGCGCACCATCCACCTGTTCGACGGCCACATTACGGACGAGGAAGTGAAGCAGGTCGAGGTCGAGTTCGCACAGGTGAGTGGTTGAGGCGCGCGTGAGCGACTGATGCGATCGGGCGGGCGGTAGAACTGGAAGGGATGTGGAGGGGAAACATGGCCATGGACGGCTTCATTAACGATGTAAAGTTCGGCGTCCGGATGCTCATCAAGTCGCCGGTGCTCTCACTCATCGCCATCGTGGCGTTCTCTCTCGGCATCGGACTCACCACGACCGTGTTCAGCATCGTCAACGGGGCCATGTACAAGGGCCTGCCGTTCGACGAAGCGGACCGGATCGTCTCGGTGTGGCGAGTCAATCCGGAGCGCGACATCGATCGCGGCGGAGTCACGCTGTACGACTACGTGGAGTATCGCGACCAGAACAGCTCCCTGGAATCATTCGGACTGTGGGGCGGCGGAGCCGTGAACCTCGTCGGGGCGGACGACAGGCCCGAGCGCTATCAGGGCGCCCGCGTCACGGCCAACATGTTCGACATCCTGCGCGTGGCCCCGGTGCTGGGTCGCGGATTCCTGCCGGAGGAGGAAGAGCCCGGCGCCGATCCGGTGATGATCCTCGGCTACGAGGTGTGGCAGGAGAAGTTCGATGGGTCACTCGACGTGATCGGCATGGCGGTCCGGACGAACGGCGAGACCCGGACGATCGTCGGAGTGGCCCCGGAGGGGTTCAAGTTCCCGATCGAGGCCGACATGTGGGCCCCGATCGAGGTGAATCCGCTGGAGCACGACAGGGCTGACGGTCCGCAATTCCCGGGATTCGGTCGCCTGAAGCCGGGCGTTTCGGTGGACCGTGCATCGGCCGACCTGGCCACCATCGGTATGCGACTGGAACAGGAGTACCCGGAGTCCAACGAGGGCTTCGCCCCCATCGTCGAGCCGTTCACCAAGTTCGTGATCGGCGATGAACTCCATGCCTTGCTGTTCACGATGCTCGGCGCCGCGATCGGCGTGCTCCTGATCGGGTGTGCGAACGTGGCGAACCTCCTGTTCGCGCGCGCCGCAGTACGCGAGAAGGAAGTGGCCGTGCGTTCCGCGATCGGAGCGAACAGGAAGCAGATCATCCGTCAGCTGCTGATCGAGGTCGGCGTCCTCTCCGCGATCGGCGGCGCGATCGGCGTGCTCATCGGAATTGGTGGAGTCGCCTGGTTCAACCGCGCCATATCGACGGATCCTCCGCCATTCTGGATGTCGTTCGACCTGGACGGCAGAGTCATGATGTTCGTGATCGCCATATCGGCGCTCGCGGCGGTGGCGGCCGGCCTGTTCCCCGCCCTTCGGGCCACGGGCAAGGGGCTGAACGAAGCCCTCAACGACGAGGGCCGCGGTTCGTCCTCCGGCCTGCGCATGGGACGCGTGACATCGGCCATCGTGATCGGCGAGGTGGCTCTTTCCTGCGGTCTGCTGATCGCGGCCGGGCTGATGATCAAGAGTGTCGCGCAGGTCAGCAACGTCGATATGCCGTTCGGTATCGAGAGCATCTTCACCGCGCGGCTGAACCTGCCGGAAACGGACTATCCGGATGCCGACGCGCGAACGGATTTCTACCGGGAATTCCTGCAGCGCCTGCAGAGCACGCCGGGCATCGAAGCGGCGACCCTTTCCGACGGACTTCCGGCTCGCGGCAACGGGCTCCGCACGATCGAGCTCGAGGGCGGCGAGTATCCGACCGAACAGGACTACCCGCGGGCGCGTGAGGGGATCGTGACGCCCGGCTACTTCGCCACCTTCCAGGCTCCGGTGCTGGATGGACGCGCTTTCGAGTTCGCCGATACGAAGGACAACCTGCCGGTGGCTCTCGTCAACCGGAGCTTCATACGGGAGTACTTCGAGGACGGCGTGGGTCTCGGGAAACGATTCCGAATTCACCAGGGCGATGACGTGTACGACTGGATGACCGTGGTGGGTGTGGTGCCTGACATGAAGATGGAAGGCATCGGCAACAACGGTGAGAGCCCGGCCGGATACTACGTCGCCGTCGAGCAGTTCGCGGAGATTCTCGGGAACACGGTCAGCGTCGGGGCACGAACTACCGGCGACCCCGGAGCGATGGCGACGCGGGTGCGGGAAACCCTGGCCACCATGGATCCGAATCTCCCGGTGTACGACGCGATGAGCATGCAGCAGGTGATAGACCAGGCCACCATGTTCTACAGGGTGTTCGGAACGCTGTTCGTGGCCTTCGGGCTCGCAGCCCTGTTCCTGGCGGCGGTCGGTCTGTACGGCGTGATGTCGTTCAGCGTCAGTCAGCGCCGTCGCGAGATGGGAATCCGGATGGCCCTCGGTGCAGAAGACAGTCGCCTGATCAGGCTGGCCATGCGGCGTGGCCTGAAACAGGTCGCGATCGGATCCGTGCTGGGCATCGCACTGGCGGCGCTCGCCACGCGTCCGCTGCAGATCGTCCTGTACGAGGTAGACGCGCGTGATCCGGTGATATTCGGTGGCGTGGTACTCATCCTGGCCCTGGTCGGAGTGCTGGCCAGTTATATCCCGGCTCGGCGGGTGAGTCAGATCCATCCCGCGGAGGCGCTCCAGTCGGGCTGAGCCAGTCCGATCGCTTGCTCAACGGAGATGAATGTCGATGAGGAAAGTCGTGTCGTTGCTGATCCTGGGGCTGGCTCCCTCGCTCGTGACAGCGGGCGCCGTCGACGCCCAGGTAACCGAGCACGCGCTGGAATCGACCGACGGACTCGAGTTGATCAACGTGAAGGCCGAGGTGGTCGAGCACGAAGGCCGTCGCGGCCTGCGCGTCGGGCGCGCCGACGACTACGTTGAAGGTGGCACCCTCGTTCTGATCGCCGGGTCCGAATTTCAGAACGGCACCATCGAGCTGGAACTCGCGGGCGAACCGGCGGCCGACGCGGACCCGGCCATGCGCGGATTCGTCGGCATCGCGTTCCGGGTCGAGCCGGAGGATCCGAATCGATACGAGTGTTTCTACCTTCGCCCGACCAACGCGCGGGCCGACGTTCAACTGCGCCGGAACCACTCGACCCAGTACGTCTCCCATCCCGAATTCCCGTGGTACCGGCTGCGCGAGGAGAGTCCGGGCGTCTACGAGTCCTACGTCGACCTGGTCCCGGGAGCTTGGACGACGCTGCGCATCGAGGTGAGCGGGACTCAGGCGCAACTGTACGTGAACGGCGCGGAGCAACCGACGCTGATCGTCAACGATCTGAGGGGCGCCATTGCCTCAGGTCAGGTCGGCCTGTGGCTGCACTCCTCCACGCTGGCGCACTACCGGAACCTGAGGATCAGGCCGGCAGAGTAGAATCTGCGCCCGGCCTCCGCGCTGTCAGAACCGGTAGACGGCCGATACCGTGACGTAGTGGAACCAGGCGAACGTGTAGACGTCGTCGGTATCTGCACCACCTTCCAGTGTCCGGTATCCGGCCGAGAGCGACCAGTGCTCGGAAAGGTCGCGGTACAGCTTGAGCGAGACGTCGAAGGCGCGCCCCTGGGACGCAGCCGCCGCATCGGCATCGAGGGCGAGAGACCAGCCGGGTGACGGCTGCCAGGCGGCAGCCGCGTGCAGGAGGGGAACGAATCCCACGTGGGAGTAGGAGGTCGAGACTGCGGCCTGCTGCAGCGACGTCTCGGCGGATCGGATCTTCCCCGTCAGCCCGATGTCTACCCGCCACGTCGGATTCGACACCAGCCGATACCGGTAGGTGAGCCGGTACGAGTCGAACCGGTACGTCGCCTCGGTCGGAGTCCCGGCCGCGAACCTCACTTCGTTGAAGTCGACCGGTTCGACGAGTACGCCGGTACCGCTGATGGACAATGGCGCGACGAGGAGCCGAATGCCGTGGCGTCGTCCGAGCCGCCCTTCAGCGTACAGGCGGAATGCGGGGAACGGGCCGCTCCCCGTGATCTCGTCGAGTGCGAAACGGGTCCCTCTCGGGTCGTTGGGAACCTGGATGTCGTTCTTTGTCTGCCACACCGGTCCGCCCTCCAGCTCGACAATGAAAGGAGAGTCGGACTCGGGGGCCTGACCCGCGGCCGAGCCTGCCAGGGCGAGCGCACCGATGCCCAGCAGACCTGTAGCGACGAATGGACGGATACCCATGCTCTATGCCTGTGTCGAATGAGTGCGAGCGCGAAACCAGCTCAGAATCCCTTGGGCGCCACGAGCCTCGCTCAGCCGTGATCTCCCCAGGGAAACTTCCATTACTTGACAACATATGTTACAACGATTATCGTTGCAACATGAACCCGAGTCTGAAGTCCGAGATCAAGGCGACGGCACCCTTCTCCGGTCCCGAGGAGGAGGCATCGCTGAATATCTTGCGGACGGCGGCCCTGCTCGAGCACGCGGTGGCGGAACGGTTGAAGCCCCACGGGCTGACCCCGACCCAGTACAACGTGCTGCGGATCCTGAGGGGCGCAGGTGACCAGGGGTTGTGCGGAAACGAAGTCCGGGAGCGAATGCTGACCCCGGTCCCTGACACGACCCGGCTGCTCGACCGGCTCGAGGAAGCCGGGCTCGTGGACCGGGTGCGGGACCGCGCGGACCGGAGGTTCGTCACTGCCCGGATCACATCGACGGGACGGGAAAAGCTGGCGGCGCTGGACGGACCCGTCTCCGAGATGCACGAGCAGCTCCTGGGTCACATGGACGACGATGAACTCCACAGGCTGTCCGGGCTCCTGGGGATGTCGCGGGCCCGCCTGCCGGGATGAAATGGAGACAGAGTTCTTTTTTTTGCGTCAGTAGTTGTTATCACATTCACTGTTAGGACAACGAGGAGAGACTCATGGACACGATGACCGCCGAAAAGACGCGCGCCGGAACCACGACCTGGCAGATCGATCCGCAGCACAGCGAGGTCGGCTTCGAGGTCGCTCACATGATGTTCGCGAAGGTACGCGGCCGGTTCGACGACTTTGCGGGAAAGATCACGCTGGGAGCGGAAGGGGCGATCGAGGATTCCCGCGTCGACGCGGAGGTACAGATCGCGAGCATCGACACGGGGCAGGCGCAGCGCGACGAGCACCTGCGATCGCCTGACTTCTTCGACGTCGAGAGCTTCCCCACGCTGACGTTCGCCAGCACCTCGGTTCAGCCGACGGGGGATGGAGACCTGAGGGTGACGGGCAATCTGACGATCCACGGCGTGACCCGCGAGGTAGAGTTGCTGGTGTCACAGACGGGGAGCGGCGTCGATCCGTGGGGCAACGAGAGGGCCGGATTCACTGGAGAAACGGTCATCGACCGACGGAACTTCGATCTCACCTGGAACCAGGCGCTCGAGACCGGGGGCATCCTGGTCGGAAATGACGTGAAGATCCGCCTCGAGATCCAGGCGATCCTGCAGAACGCCTGAGCGGACGCGGTATCTCAGCCGGGAGTGGCAGCGCCCGGTCCTTCCCTTGGGGGCCGGGCGCTTCGCATCGTGGCGGTCAGACGCCGCCGGGAAGGTTGGACTGTGGCTGCATTCGTCGACGCTGGCGCACTTCCGGAATCTGAGGATCCGGCCGGCCGAGTGATTATCCCATCCAGAATCCCTTTCGATGCGAAATTCCCAGCACCTTTCGACAGCCGCCACAGAAGTAGAGGAAGCGTTTCCCCACCAATCCGCCGAGCTGCTGAAAGAAGACCTCCCGCAATTCCGTCGAGCAGTGGGGACAGATCGGTCGAGCATCCTCACGCTTGGTGCACTCGATCATGGTTCGTCATCCGGGTTGGAGATGGACGGCAGATGCTCTCCA
>Ga0316201_10001042_pt1 | contig 17825 bp, 14 predicted proteins | sample CS6wburrow_MG_FD_204516 | JGI IMG/M metagenome (GOLD analysis project Ga0316201, IMG submission 204516) | Coastal sediment microbial communities from Delaware Bay, Delaware, United States - CS-6 worm burrow | ecosystem: Environmental > Aquatic > Marine > Coastal > Sediment | place: USA... | reverse complement strand
CTCATGTGGGGATGGGCATTGCGTTCAGCCGGCATGCCATGGGTGGCCCAGCGTGTGTGCGCTATCCCGAGGTTGCCGCTGACCGAAGCGGTATCCAAGAGCTGCTGCAGCGAGGCGACCTTGCCCACCGAGCGGATTCGTTGCAAGTGGCCCGAGGGGTCCCGAATTGCCAGCCCAGCAGAGTCATAACCTCGATACTCAAGCCGACGCAGCCCTTCCATCAGAATAGGCATTACCTCACGCTGAGCTATAGCTCCAACGATTCCACACATATGTTTTTCCTTTTATCGCTCAATTCTGCCTGCCAAAGTCGCTATCCTTCAGCATCTCTCCAGATAAAATAAAGAAGGGCGCCCTGAGGAATTGGGATCCAGAAACCGGCTCTCCGAATCTAACTTTCAACTACCGCAACGTTCAGCCATGGGTTAACTCTTTTGAGGTCTTTTCCAGCCAACGCGTCCAATCTGTCTGCAGCGGCTCAGCGCGAGAGAGTCAGGCGGAACATCCCGGGTGATGGTCGATCCGGCACCCACAGTTGCGCCGGCACCAACTATCACCGGTGCCACAAGCTGGGTATCGGAACCGATGAAAGCCCTATCTTCGATTACGGTACGAAACTTGTTGGCACCATCGTAGTTGCAGGTAATGGTGCCAGCACCGACATTGACCGCCTTGCCGATACTGCTGTCACCACTGTAACTCAAATGATTGATCTTACTGCCCTCATCGACCTGAGATTTTTTTATCTCGACAAAGTTGCCAACATGGACATTGGCCGACAACTCCGCATCTGGACGCAAGCGGGCGAACGGACCAATCCGGCCGCCGTCGCCGACGACCGCGTTATCGATAATGCAGTTTTCATATATTTGCACGCCGCTTCCGATTCGGCTGTCGCGGATTACCGTGTTGGCACCTACTTTGACGTTGTCGCCAAGCACCACATCGCCGACAATCAGCACATTGATGTCGATCTCAACGTCGCTCCCAGCAGTCAATTTACCACGGAGGTCAAATCGCGCCGGATCTCTCAGCGTGACACCGCTGCGCATCAACGCCTCGGAGCGGGTGCGTTGAAGATGGCGTTCTAGTTCAGCCAACTGCAATTTGTCGTTTACGCCCACCACCTCGAATGGATCATCCGGCTGGGCCGACTGCACCTCTGCCCCTTCCGCCACGGCCATCGCCACAATGTCGGTAAGATAGAACTCGCCCTGGGCATTGCCATTCTCAAGACGGGAAATCCAGCTTCTCAGCCTGGCGCCATCCACGAGCATGATACCGGTATTAATCTCGCAAATCGCCAGCTCATCTCCAGCTGCGTCCTTCTGCTCAACGATACGCCGGATGCGCGCATTGTCATCCCGCACGATGCGCCCGTAACCGGTCGGATCTGCCAGAGTTACCGTAAGCAGCGCCAGCGGACTCTGTTTACCGGTCTCCAGCAGCGCGCCGAGCGTATCTTGACCGATAAGCGGAACATCGCCATAAAGTATCAGCGCGCGATCCATGCCCTGTATAGCCGGTAGTGCCTGCTCCACCGCATGTCCGGTTCCAAGTTGCTGTGCCTGCTCCACCCACATCAAATCAGCATCGGGAAAACTTTCTGGAACCCGCTCCCCGCCATGACCGTAAACCACAGCGATTCGATCCGCACCAATATTCCGTGCAGTCTCTATGACATGCCCGAGAAGCGGCTTTTCAGCGAGTGAATGTAGAACTTTCGGCAGCGACGACTTCATACGCGTACCCTGGCCTGCAGCCAGAATGACGACACCCAGTTTCATAACGGTCCTCTATTGATCCCTTGGCAGAGTAAGCGGCAATCAGTCCACAATTCTTTAGGGCCTGTTAACACCAACCGAATGGCTACTATTGCGCCTGAGAATGCGCCAATCAAGACGCGAGACGCATGAATTGTCGATTCCAAATACGCAGTGAGCAACGCCGAGTGGCGCATTCTCAGGCGCAACCCGGAAGGGCCAGGGTCCTTTTTCCGCTTAACGGCATTATCAGCTGTTTGGAACAGCGAAACTACTTTCCCTCTGCCTTGTTAATCGAACAAAGGGCCTCCGCAGCCGCGATTCGATTCGTGTTGACTGGCCCAAGGAAAAACTCTCAGTTAAGCGTGCGACTACCACCGGGCGGCGCCATATCCTCGATCGTGGCATCGCGCACCTCGAGGATGTGTACGCTTACGTGGAGTCGCTTACCAGCCAGTGGGTGATTGCCATCGACGGTGAGCTTTCCGTTCTCAATATGGGTGACATAGAAAACTTTGTCCTCGCCAGACTCATTCTGCATCTGCACCTCCGCGCCCAGGTGCCGGAACTGTGGAGGAACATTGTCCAAGTCATCCGTAAACGTGAGGCCGGGATCATGCGCACCGAATCCGTCCTCCTCGGGTATATCCATCTCTATCCGATCTCCGGCGCCTTTACCCGCCACCGCACGATCCATGCCACCGATAAGTTCGCTCTCGCCGCCATGTACATAGTTGACAGGTATATCGTTCTGCTCCAGCAGATGCCCCTCGCTGTCGGAGATGGTGTAGGTAAGCGACACGAATTTTCCGGGCTTGATCACTTCTTTGTTCATGCTGCAGAGCTCCTACGGACTTATCTTTACCTCAAACCGCCCTATTGTACCAATTTGTCAGCCCGCTGGGACACCCCGCACCGGCTTCGGCATCAGGGTTATCTCTGCCCGCGTAAAACCGGCCGCCGCCCTGCCGCCAAAGCGATCATATTGAGTAGGCCACGGACGGTAATGGATGGTGTCATAATGTGAGCCGGCTTGGCCGCCTCCACTAAAATTGGGCCAATAGCAATGCCGTCGCCCAATAATTTCATCATATTGAACGCTGTATTGGCCGCATCCTGATTGGGCATTACCAGCAGATTGGCAGCGCGCTTCAATCAGGAGTGGGGAAATCGTGCACGTCTCCAGTGAGAGACCCATTTCATCCAGACGAAGCTGCACCACGCTCCGATGACCGATCAGAATCGGTTGTGCGATTCGCTGACCCAATACCTGTTGGGTCAACCGCTGTATCCTCTCCTCTTCACCGTTGGCATAGACCAGCCGCGGCGGATTCTCCAGTGCACGGTCGAGTATCGGCCCCAATCGAAACCTCTGCCAAGGTGCGGGCATCGGCATCGACCATGTAACGCGCCTTATATTAGTTCATCTGCGCTTCGCGGCCGATATACACAACACCGGCTATATCAGCGACGACAATATTCTCTTTTCTCAATCCAAGATGTACCAAAAGATCGAGGCAGGATAACGCGGCCGCTCCGGCGCCGGAAGCCACCAGCTTCACCTCTGCTATATTTTTACCCACGATGCGCAGCCCGTTGAGGATGGCGGCGCACACTCCGATTGCAGTGCCATGCTGGCCGTCATGGAAAACCGGGATATTCATCCGCTCACGCAGACCCTTTTCAATGATCAAGCACTCGGGGGCCTTGATATCTTCAAGATTGATGCCGCCGAAGGTGGGCTCCAGACGTGCCACCGTATCGATAAACTCATGTGGGTCCAGTTCGTCGACCTCGATATCGAATACGTCGATGCCGGCAAACTGCTTGAACAGAACCGCCTTACCTTCCATTACCGGCTTGGAGGCAAGCGCACCGATGGCGCCAAGACCAAGAACGGCTGTTCCGTTGGTCACGACGGCCACCAGGTTCGAGCGCAGCGGTATCGGAGGTCCTTTGCTATCTTTTCACATGCAGCTGCCACGCCGGGAGAGTATACCAATCCCAGATCGCGTTGATTCGCCATCGGCTTGGTCTCTTTGATTTCCAGCTTGCCCGACTTGGGATATTGATGGTACTCAAGTGCACTTGTTCTGATATCGTCTGGCATGGTTTAGCTCTCTCCTGGCGAGAACCACTCTGGTCCCTAGGTCTGGGAAGGCAAATCAAACTATAATAATTGCCGCATAAATATAGATAATATCTATGGTGAGAGAACCGCAATTTCCGCAGGCCTCTGCAAATTATTTTGGTGGGTTTTATCAAGTGGACGACACGAAATGTAATAACGAAACTATCGCGTTCCATAGACAAGGTGTGGGGAGCCCATTACCCCAGTTTGAACATCTTGTGGAGCTCGCTATCCCGAGAAAGAGAGCCCTTCGCTCGCTTGGTCCTGTGCCTGGGTCGAGCCTACTTTATGTAGATCTCTTTAAATCCACTAGCTACGCGATGCGATCCCTACCCGCTGTGCCGAACTTGTAAAAAACTGGTACGCGGTATCAATTGATTAGAGTCGGGCGTATCCATTTGCAGAGCACTTTCAGACACCCGCACATCGGGAACTCGCGGCACTGGTAGGATTGCGGCTGAAAGCAGGCATCGGACAACCCTTAACCAAAACGGCATTAGTCTTTTACCCCATTGTCCTCAATCCTAACGATTTAGGCGGCTTTCTGAGCGCTGACAAATTCGGTAGAAGTGGATTTCAATTGCCTATAATCAACTACAAATCGGTCAGTGAGCCGAGCGCATGGGTAGATCTTGATGGTGACTTAGTTTAGTTCTCAGCCACTGATAAATATTACGTATTAGTGTCAAAAACGCTTCTGCCTGGAGCCGTTTCGCTTCTTTGGTATAAAAATCGATGTCCGGGCGTCCGAAACTATCCAATCTAATTTCTGAATCGTACTTCTGCTGCATGATACTACCTCATCTAAAATCATCTCTATATATCATTTACCGGTGATTTCTGAGAATAAAACAACTAGTCAACTATTTCCCATAAATCCCAGTAATAGCTACACTTAATAACAAATTCGCATACTATGTTAACGGCTGAATCAGAAAAAATTAAACGATACTTTCTCATCATATAGATGAATATTTTTCATTTATTAGGAAATCTCAACGAAAAATAATGCCATTCTATAAATATTGACGAATTGTGGGTTTAGCTTTGTTAACGACTTCTGAAAATCCACAAAGATTCTAAAAATATATTTATTCCTGAAAATATCCTATGGTTTTAATACGTTTTTCTGGCCACACGCGCCGTGGAGAACGCGTAGAAAAATATATTGTCGTCTAACAAAATTATACGCTCGGGCGGCAGGTTGGCAGCTATAGCAGTGTGTGAAACACCAGCCCTGGGGGAGGTCCCACCCACAGGTTAACCATCATGAACCTACGATATACGTCTACTTCCATACTCTTCTGCCTTATATCGATTTTCAGAATAAATACCGCGGTAGCGGAAAAAACCGCCGACCCCATTGTTGTCGGCGTCGTACACTCTTCGGCCCACCCTTCCGCCGAATTGATGAAGGGATCGTTCGATATGGCCATCGAGGCCATTCATACAAAGGGAGGTGCCAATGGTAAATCCTTGAAGCTTATTTACGCAGACGATGGGCTTAGAGCGAGTGGATCGATTGGTTATCAACGTGACAATGAGGAAGATGCTATCAAATCGTTGATAGATCGCGGTGCTGTCATGATGATCGGGGGCTACTCAAGCGCCAACACCATCCACATGGCAAATCTTGCGGAAAAATTCAGTATACCCTTTCTGGTTACCACGGCTGCTGATAACCAGATTACGCAACGTAAACTGAAAAACGTTTACCGGTTGAACGTACCGGCAGAGGAGTATGCAGGTGGCTTAGAGAAATTGCTAAACAAGGAGATAAAGCCAAAGACGATAGCCATCATGTATGAAGCCAGCCGGTACGGGACCGACGCCGCAGCCAGGATGATCTCGTTTTGCCACGATAACGGCATCAAGATGGCAAAACTGATTCCTTACCAGAAAGATCGCGTAAATGCGTCCTATTTAAAAAAGCGACTTCGGCGCATTCAGCAAAACCCACCGGATGTCGTATACATGGTCTCCTATCTCGAGGATGCTGTGTTACTCGTCAACACGATACGGCGAATGGACATCAATTCCTGGATGATCGGCGCTGGGGGCGGGTTTGCCGATTCGAGATTTATTGGCTTGCTTGGAAACTCGGCCAACGGGGTTCTGACAGCGTCGCTATGGAGCCCACAACTACCATACCCAGGCGCACAGGACTACTACAACGAATACGTCGAATTGTACTCTGAGGCCCCCGATTACCATGGCGCCGAGGCCTATTCGGCAGTATTTGTCGTGACTGATGTCCTGGAACGAGCGGAAACACTTAATCCAAAAGGAATTCGAAAGGCGCTGAACGACACGGATCTTGAAACGCCATTTGGTCAGGTACGCTTTCGATCAGATGCAAAATACAAGCGCCAGAACAGCGCTCCAACGGTTGTTTTTCAGGTTGCCAACTCAGCGTTCGAGCTTATATGGCCTGAAAATATCGCAACTGCGGCTCTGTCAAACCCGGTGAAAATGCCCGGCCTCTAATTAGAACCTGTTAACACTATGCGGATATCCACCCGCATAGTGTTAACAGACTCAAGGTAAATCCTAACTCTTGGAGGATTTGCTGCTGCGCATCCCGCTGTTATTTAGGCACCGGAACCACCAGAACCGGTCGATGGCAGCGACGGATAACCCGGCGTGAAGTTGTTCCAATTATCGCCTCCTCGATCAGTCCTTCGCCGTGTTTGCTGATAACAACCAAATCGTAGTTACCGATCTCCGCCTCCCTGACGATCTCGGTAACGGGATCACCCATCGCCACCTTGACGTCATAGACAACATAAGGGTGATCTTCGTATTCATCCAGGGTATTTTTGCAGAACTCATCCACGCTGCTCTTAACAGCTACATCGTCCCATTTACGCCGGATAAGGGAGTCCTTCACCGCTTCCAGATCCTGGGTTTTGATCTGTTTCCATAGCTCTTCGTCTATGTAGCCGACCAGGTATTGTTCGAACTCTGGTGGCTTGGCGACATGAAAAACCGTGAGCTCGGCACCGTAGCTGTGAGCGATGCTGGCTGCGTACGGAAAGGCGATCCGACCTGACTCTGACAGGTCGGTTGCGTAGAGTATCTTTTTGTATTCAATCTTTGGAAGCTTCATCTGTCTCTCCCTTTTGCGGTTGCCTTTAGACCTGTTTGGACGGCGTCTTGCGAAAATAGCTCATCCATATTCCGCTAAGAAACCAGGAGTAGGCCCAGGTACCGAACATGATCAGCACGAATGCAACCACGATGTCGGTCGCAGAACCGTCAAGCGAGAAAGCCGGAACATAACCAAACAAGAATGGCCCGAGATAGAGAAACTTGGCGAACTTGAAGGCGGAAAAAGCGGTTTTCCACATATTGGCTTTGGCAATAGTGGCACCGGCAAATGCGGCAATACAGACCGGCGGCGTGATGTTGGAATCCTGAGATAGCCAGTATACGATCATGTGGGCGGCGATCAGGTTGACGCCCAGATGGGTCAGTGCAGGCACCGCCACCACCGCGGTGATCAGGTAGGCTGCGGTAACCGGGACCCCCATGCCCAAGATCAGGGATGCCAGCGCGATGAACAGGATAGTCAGGACCAGCGAGCCGTCGGCCTGCTCGATGACGATATCGGCAAAGGTAAGTATCAGGCCGCTGAAGGTGAGTACGCCGATGATGATACCTATCACACCCACGGTGGCACCGATCTTAAGGCTGGAGGTGGCGCCATCCCGTGCCGCCTCGAGAAATTCCATTGGACCGATGCGGGTCTCCTTACGGAACCAGCTGACCACGATGCAGGAAACTATGCCCAGGATCGCGGAGTACCCCGGCGAATAGCCATAGAGCATGAAGATGGTTATGACCACCAGCGGAGCAATATAAAACCACTCCTTCTTGAAGATCTCCATGGCGCTGAACGATGTGCGCTCCCCAACAACGTTGTTCTTTTTCGCCTCGTAATGGACCATCACGAAGACGCTGAAGAAATACATCAGTGCGGGGAAAATTGCGACCAGCATAATCTGGGAGTAGGGTACCCCTGTCAGTTCCGCCATGATGAAACCACCGGCCCCCATGATCGGCGGCATGAACATGCCGCCGATTGATGCTGCCGGCTCGATACCGCCGGCAATGTGCGGCTTGAATCCCGCTTTTTTCATCATAGGAATGGTGAAGGCACCGGTAGAGACGACGTTGGCAATGGCACTTCCCGATATAGAGCCGAACAGGCCAGAGGCAATCACCGCGACCTTGCCGGGACCACCGATTTTATGCCCCACCGCCGCCAGTGGGAAATCGACGAAAAACTTCTGCGCGCCGCACTTATGGAGAAAGGCGCCGAAAAAGACGAACAGCAAGATGTAGGTTGCGAGCACGTTGGCCATGATACCGAACACGCCGTCGCTCTTGTAGAAAATCGAGGTGCAGAGAGCGGGAAAGGTGTCGCCCGCATGTGCGATCAGGTCGGGTAGGTAGTCGCCGTATACACCATACGCCAGCATCGCGATACCGATGATCACGAACACGCTCCCCACCACCCTGCGGGCCAGTTCGATGCCGATCAAGACACCGACGACGGCAATCGCCGTATCGAGCTCCGTCTCTGCGCCCGTGCGGTAGTTGATCGCCTCGAAGTTCATCATCCAGTAGCCGATGGTTCCTATTGAAAGCAGGATCAAAATATAGTCCACCACCCGCATGAAAGTTGATTTGGAGCGGTAGATCAAAAACACCAGAACATAAGTGGCGATCACGTAGATGCCACGATGATACTGAGTGGCTGTCGGGGCGATCACCGCGGCGTATGAGTAAACCAGCAGCAGGCTGAGCGCACTGATATCGAAGACGACCTTTTCTATTTTATGTAGTTTGTCGTACATGTCGGATTCCAGATAATCGTGGATGGCCTTTAACTAACAGGCAACATAGAACAGGATTGCCCGGATACCCTATTTGGATACCCGGCTGTTACTGCCCCGGTTTACTGCTGAGATCCAGGAAAGAGGATCCGGAGAATGCCTGGTTGTTCAATTGGATCAAGCGCGGCGATGAATAAAGGTTTAGCTTTGTTTCATCGCCAGTCCAATCCTGCGAACTCTCCAGACATCCTCCTCGAAGATCCCTACTGCTTTCTCCCTAGCCAAACGTATTTGCTATTTTAAAACTCCCTTCTCTTTCCAGAACTTGACCGCACCGGGATGTATCGGCGTCACGATACCATCGACACCGGCGGCGACACTCATCGCCTTGAAGGTCTTTTTCTGGGATCTCATGTGAGCCAATCCCTCTTCGGTGTAAATGACGGAAAGAAGGTCGTAGACCACCTGGTCCGGGACGTCCTTGTGGGCCACCCACAGGGCTGAATCCTGAAATGAACCGACTTCGGTATCGACTCCCTTATAGGTGCCGGCTGGAACTTTCAGCTTGGAGAAGTAGGGGTAGGCGTCATAGAAACCCGATGCCTCGGCTTCCGCATTCAAGTCGATCATTTCGATATCGTTGGTCTGAGCCGCCATGATCACCGCACCGGAGGGAAAAGCCGTGAACAGCCAGAAAGCGTCGAGCTGGTTGTTGCCGAAGGCTGCGGCGGCGTCGTTGTAGCCCATCGCGTTGCGCTCAATTTTGTCCCACACGCCCATATGAGTGAAGAGCAGTTCACAGTTGGCAAAGGCACCGGAACCCGCGTTGCCCACACCCACTTTCTTGCCGACCAGATCCTTGATCGATTTGATGCCGGAGCCTTTGCGTGTCACCAGCTGGGCCGGGGCACCGTACAGAAAACCAACCGCCATCACATCCTCATACTTATTAGGATCGTTCTTCATCCGTCCGTTGCGGCCGAGATAGACGTGACCGGAATAGACCACGCCAAAGTGTGACCGCCCCGCGTTGACTTTGCGCAGGTTCTCCACAGAGCCGGCAGATGATTGCGCCCTGATCGAGAAATCCTTCATCTCCTTGACTGGCTTGTAAACCTGGATGGCATTGGCGACTACCTGGAAGGTGCCACCCGCCGGTCCGCCGCCAAACACCAAACGCTTCTTGGCAAACGCCTGGTCAGCGACACCGAAGCTCATCGCAGTCAGCAGACACAAGGATGACACTAAATACCGCACTTTCTTCATCTTTTTACTCCTCCAGTTATTTTTTGGACAGAAACACTACAATTACGCAGATTTAAGCTACGTCAGGCATCAGCTATTGTCAATTTTGCACACCAAAGTTAGGTTTCAAAACCCGACTCAGCTGACCAGACGGATACCACATGCGTTATGCAAGGATGAGGCCAAAATCATACCGCTCTTTAAATATTAGGATAACTTTGCGGATCTACTTGGAAAAACAGATAGCAGTGGAGAGATGGGGACAGCGCTCAACTGGCGGTAATCCACCGGTTTCTAACCTTCAGATGGCGGTATTTCCGCCAGTGCGGCAAGCTCACTACTCTTTGTAGTTGTTTTTATCCAAGCCGTATTTGCGCATCTTATCGTAGAGCGTTTTACGTGGTATACCCAGCGCGTCCATGGTTTCGTTCAGTTTGCCATGATGGGCACCGAGCGCCTGCTCTATCAAACTCTTTTCAAAACAGTCTACCTGTTCAGGCAGCGTGATAGTGCCGTCGCCATGGCTGCCATGTATCAACAGCTCCAGATTGTAATCGCAACTATCCCCGAGCAATACATACCGCTCCGCCATATTACGCAGTTCTCGAACGTTACCCGGCCAATCGTAACCAAGCAGCGCCTGTATGGTATCCGGAACCGGTGCAGGAGCCTCGCGCTGGTATCTGGCGCTTGCCACCAACAGGAAGTGATGAAAAAGAAGTGGGATATCCTCTCGCCGCTCCCGCACCGGCGGTATATCGATCATCACCACATTGAGCCGGTAGTAGAGATCCTCTCTAAAAGCGCCCTTTGCGGTCATAGCTTTAAGGTCCACTTTGGTGGCGGCAATCACCCGAATATCCAGATCGATCAACTTATTTGAGCCAATGCGCTCGACTTCTCGTTCCTGCAGTACCCGCAGCAGCCGAACCTGAATTGCCAGAGGCATACTCTCTATCTCGTCCAACAACAGAGTGCCCCTATTAGCGTACTCGAACTTGCCGATGCGGCGCTCTTTAGCACCCGTGAACGCGCCCGCCTCATGCCCGAACAATTCGCTCTCTATCAGATTCTCTGGCACCGCGCCGCAGTTGACGGCAACGAAGTTGTAGTCACGGCGGGAGGATTGCTCATGCAGAGAACGGGCGATCAGCTCTTTGCCGGTTCCTGTTTCACCCAATAGCAGTACATCGGCACTAGTATCCGCTATTTGGGCAACCGTAGCGCGTAGACGCTGCATAGCCGGCGTACGCCCTATAATACGGGGCCCAGGTACGCTCTGGACCTCCAGTTCTGTCCGCAGACTTCGATTCTCCAGGGTCAGATTGCGCTTGTCCATGGCCCGCCGAACCGTTTCCACCAGGCTGTCCGCAGGGAATGGTTTCTCAATGAAGTCATATGCGCCGTCGCGAATGGCATTGACAGCCATGGATATATCGCCATGCCCGGTGATCAGTATCACCGGCAGGTCTCGGTCGATGGTCCGGGCTTTTTCTAATAGAGTCAGTCCGTCCATTCCCGGCATCCTGATGTCGCAAACCACTACCCCGGGCCAATCCAGCGAGAGCAAGGGCAATATCTGCTCAGCATAGCTGAAGCACTGAACGTCAAAGCCGGCTAACTCAAGGGTCTGGCGATTGGCGATGCGAATATGCTTTTCGTCATCTATGAACAGTACTTTCGCATTATCGCTCATCGCATTCAGGCGCGCCTCGTTCAAACGATTCTGGATCTTTCCCAGCTTGCAGCACTCCTGCATTGAGTGCAACCACACGGCTACCGTGCACTTTTCCTCATGCCTCGTCCGAGAGTGGTGCCGCAGGCAATTCTAGGGTAAACACAGCACCGCCTTCAGCATGGTTGCGCGCTCCCAGTTTACCGTCCATAGCCTCAACTATACGCAGAGAAATGGACAGTCCGAGACCCAGTCCCTGACCTTTCTCCTTGGTGGTAAAAAAGGGATCGAAAATGCGTTCTTTCAGACTTTCAGGAATTCCTTCCCCATTATCCCTGATCCGTATGTGTACCGTGTTACTATCAGCGCTCTGCTCAACAAATATCCGAATAAACGGCTCTACTGAGGATTCCACCGCATGTAGCGCGTTACCGATTAAATTCACCAGTACCTGTTCGAGTTGCACCATATTGGCAAGAACATAGATCAGTTCGTCCGGCGGCGCCCATTCGATTCTTGTTTTTTTGATGCGTGAAGAGAGCAGACGCAATGAATCCTCGATGACCGCGGTGACAGACACCTGGCTCTTTCGTCCCGCTGTTTTGCGGGCAAATACCTTTAGCTGCGAGCTGATTTGGGCCATACGTTCGGTCAGTTCAGAAATCTGGGCCAGATTCCACTCTACCTCTTCATGCCGATCGCGTTGGAACAGGGCCAGAGCATTGTCGGTGTATGAGCGGATAGCAGCCAGGGGCTGGTTAAGTTCGTGACTGATCCCGGTAGACATCTGGCCGATAACCGCCAGCTTGGCCGACTGTATGAGTTCATTCTGGGTCCGCTGCAGTTCCGATTCAGTTTTCCGGTGATGCTCAATCTCCTGGGTCAAGCGTATATTCGTCTCCGTAATATCGCGCGTCTGTTCCCGGACCCTTATCTCAAGCGTCTCCTTGGCTCTGAGCTCAAATCTTGCTTTTTCCTGCAGCCGACGGCGGCGTTGCATCCAGAACATGACCCACAACACAATGGCCAGAAAAACCAATGCCGCAATAATCACCACCCTCAGCACCTGGCGATTGACCTGCTCGAGTCGAGTGAAAATATGGACACGCCAGCCAGCGTGGGGCATCAACTCTTCCTGAGCAAGATACTCATAACCAGGGCCTTCTTCGACCCTGATGATACGCGCGTTAGCCGGACGTGATTTTATTGTGGTCAACGGAAGTTGTTTTAACTCTTCATCGCCGTAACGGCGACTCTCGCGGATCCGGTCAAGCACCGGCGGAGCCAAAGGATTAAGCGATTTATAACGCCAGCCCTTGTGTGTAGTGATAAAGACCACGCCATCGGGATCGGTTACCAGCAGCTCGTTTTCCGATCCCCCCCAGCTACGTTCGATCGGCGCCATATTGATCTTGATGACCACTGCGCCAAGTATTCTCTTCTCCCACTTCACCGGATAGGCGAAGTAGTAACCGCGCTTGTTGGATGTGGTTCCGAGAGCGAAGTAACGCCCTAAATTGCCCTTCATTGCATCTTGGAAATAGGGCCGGTAACTAAAGTTACTTCCGACGAACGGCCGTTCTGAAGCCCAGTTACTAGCGGCAATCGTCAACCCATCCGAGTCCATCAGATAAGTATCCGAGGTTCCGGTAAGTTGATTTAGCGTTTCGAGATACAGATTCAACGCCTCTGTGCGCTCTCGGTCACCCGGATTCTGGAGCAAGTGCACCAACCTTTTATTGGTTGCCAGCACACCAGGCAGAAATTCATACTTTTCCAACTGCCCCTGCAGGTGTTGGACGTAGCGACCTAGTTCCTGTCTGTTGTTCTCCTGCAGGTCGTTAAGCGCAGCCTCTTTATTCCAGATTCCGATCTGCCATAAAACCAGCGCCATGACAATCAATACCAGCAGCGTTAAATTTCCACGCTGCTGCCGATTCTCTGAGCTTGACTCAAAAAAAATGGCTTGCGTCATATATCCGGGATACTGCTCCTGAAGAAACGAAGCCTGTTTACGGCCTCAGATCACCCACAATATCCCAAATAAGCTGTGGAATCAGCTAATTCCGTTATCGGACTTCCGGTTAAAAAACCTACCGCCTAATTGCAGTGGCCTAATCGGGCTTGCATCTGTTCTATAACCAGAGTTCTCGCGGAATTCAATCAGAAAAATGGGCTATCCCAAGATTAGGATAAATAGCAAAAAAAAAACCCTTCTATTTCAGAAGGGTTTTTGTAACGACTGATCAAGCAGACTCAGTTTGTCTTATGCTTGCGCAATCGCTCGATAGCACGCAACTGGGCCATCGCTTCGGCAAGTTCCGCAGAGGCTTTTGCGTATTCGAAATCCGCCTGTTGCCCCTCAAGAGCCTCTTCCGCACGCCGCTTGGCCTCCTGAGCTGCCGCTTCATCCAGATCACGCGCGCGAATCGCGGTATCCGCCAGCACGGTAACCACATGGGGTTGAATCTCAAGAATACCCCCGGATACGTAAAAGTGCTGCATATCGCCATTACCCTTGTCGACCCGAATCTCTCCAGGCTTCAGCCGCGTGACCAGCGGTGTATGACGCGGTGCGATACCAAGCTCACCCATAACCCCATGGGCATAGACCATCTCGACGAGTCCGGAGAAAATCTCTCCTTCCGCGCTTACTATGTCTACATGGACTGTCATTGCCATTCGGTTTTCTCCTGATCGATCATTTGCCCGAAGCCTCTTCGATGCCTCCGATCATGTAAAACGCCTGTTCCGGGAGATGATCGTACTCGCCGTCGACAATGGCCTTGAAACTGGAGATGGTGTCTTTCAGAGAGACATACTTACCGGGGGAGCCGGTGAACACCTCCGCCACGAAGAACGGCTGTGACAGGAAACGTTGGACCTTACGGGCGCGGGCCACTGCCAGCTTATCATCTTCAGACAGTTCGTCCATACCCAGAATCGCGATAATATCCTTCAACTCTTTATAGCGCTGCAGGATACCCTGTACGCCACGGGCCACATCGTAATGCTCTTGTCCAACCACATTGGGATCCAGAATGCGGCTGGTTGAATCCAACGGATCCACGGCCGGATAGATGCCCAACTCGGCAATCTGCCGGGAAAGCACCAAGGTTGCGTCCAAATGGGCGAACGTAGTGGCAGGTGAAGGGTCGGTCAAATCGTCGGCCGGAACATAAACCGCCTGAAAAGAGGTGATCGAGCCGGTCTTGGTGGAGGTAATGCGCTCTTGCAGGGCGCCCATCTCAGCCGCCAGAGTCGGCTGATAGCCCACTGCCGAAGGCATACGGCCAAGAAGCGCGGATACTTCGGTTCCCGCCAGCGTGTAGCGATAGATATTGTCAATAAACATCAGCACGTCACGGCCTTCGTCGCGGAAGCCCTCAGCGATGGTAAGACCGGTCAGCGCGACGCGCAGACGGTTACCTGGAGGTTCGTTCATCTGACCATAAACCAGTGCCACTTTATCGAGTACACCTCCCTCCCCCATTTCATGGTAGAAGTCGTTACCTTCACGAGTACGCTCACCAACACCGGCAAACACGGAGTAGCCGGAGTGCGCTACCGCGATATTGCGGATCAGTTCCATCAGCGTGACGGTTTTGCCCACACCGGCGCCGCCAAACAGGCCAATTTTACCGCCCTTGGCGATAGGCATAATCAGATCGATTACCTTGATACCCGTCTCCAGCACTTCGGCCGAGGTTGCCTGCTCTTCGAATGACGGCGGCTGGCGATGTATCGGCATGCGTAACTCCGCCTCCACCGGACCGGCCTCGTCAACGGGTTCGCCCAACACATCCATAATCCGGCCCAGGGTTGCCTGACCAACGGGGACCGTGATCGGAGCGCCGGTGTTCGTGACCGCTAACCCTCGCTTCAGACCATCGGAAGATCCCATCGCGATAGTCCTGGCGACACCATCACCAAGCTGCTGCTGTACTTCCAGGGTCAGGTTGGTCTCATCGACCTTCAACGCATCGTAGACCTTCGGCATGCTGCCCATTGGGAACTGGACGTCCACCACGGCACCGATGATTTCCACCACTTTACCTGAACTCATTTCTGGTTCCTCATTATTTCAAATTTCAATCCGGGGCGAATGCGCATTTGTACGCCAATCCAAACCCGCAATTCGTATTAGACCGCAGCCGCTCCGGCGACGATCTCGGAAATCTCTTGGGTGATGGCCGCCTGGCGGGCCTTGTTGTAAACAAGCTGCAATTCGTTGATAAGTTCACCCGCATTATCCGTGGCCGACTTCATGGCAACCATCCGCGCAGACTGTTCACATGCACCATTTTCAACCACCGACTGATACACGAGCGATTCAAGATAGCGACTCAACAGGTTGTCCAGCACATCTTTCGAGTCCGGCTCGTATATATAGTCCCAATGGTGCTTCAACTCCTCTTCATCTTCGGAAGTAATGGGCACAAGCTGATCGACCATAGGCGCCTGTGTCATGGTATTGACGAACTGGTTATAAACTACGTAGATACGGTCTATATCACCGCTCTCGTACGCATCCAGCATCACCTTGACGGTACCAATCAGGCTCTCGATGTGCGGCTTATCGCCCAACTGGGTGATCTGGGCCCTGACATTGCCGCCAAAGCGGCGGAAAAACCCCAGCGCCTTTTTACCGATGGTGCAGAACTCCACCTCGATACCGTTTTCCCGGTGCGCCTTGATCTCCTTGGCCAGCATTCTGAACAGATTGTTGTTCAGCCCGCCGCAAAGGCCACGGTCCGAAGAGACAATGATATAACCAATACGCTTAACTTCACGATCCTTCATGAAGCTGTGCTTGTACTCCGGATGTGCCTGATGCAGATGACCGATAACTTGGCGCATCTTCTCGGCATAGGGGCGCGTAGCAGACATTCTGTCCTGAGCCTTACGCATTTTTGCCGCCGCCACCAACTGCATCGCAGAGGTAATCTTCTGCGTATTCTTGATGCTGGCGATCTTTGTCCGGATCTCTTTTCCGCCTGCCATGTCTAACCCTTATTCTGTTAGCTCAAAGATAATCCAACTACCAGGTGTTGTTGGCCTTGAAATCCTGCATGGCCGCATCCAACGAGTTTTTTATATCGTCGTTGTAATCCCCGGATTCGTTGATCTGGTCAAGCAGCGCTTTTTGATTGCTGCGCATATAGCCATGCAAAGCGGCTTCAAAACTGACAATCTTATCGATGGCTACGTCGTCCAGATAGCCTTCGTTGGCAGCAAACAGGGAGACCGCCATATCGGCAACCGACAGCGGAGAATACTGTCCCTGTTTCATCAACTCGGTAACCCGTTCACCGCGCTCCAACTGCTTACGCGTGGCTTCATCCAGGTCGGACGCGAACTGGGAGAATGCCGCCAGTTCGCGATACTGGGCCAGAGCAAGGCGAACACCACCGCCGAGCTTCTTGATGGCCTTGGTCTGGGCTGCGCCGCCCACGCGGGAGACCGAAAGACCTGCGTTGATGGCGGGCCTGACGCCGGCGTTGAACAGATCGGCCTCAAGAAAAATCTGACCATCGGTAATCGATATCACATTTGTGGGAACGAACGCGGAGACGTCACCCGCCTGGGTCTCGATAATCGGCAACGCGGTCAACGATCCTGTTTTGCCTTTCACCTTGCCATCGGTCGCTTTCTCCACGTAATCCGCGTTAACACGAGCAGAACGCTCCAGCAGACGCGAATGCAGATAGAAGACATCACCGGGGTAAGCTTCACGTCCCGGTGGACGACGCAGCAGCAGGGACACTTGGCGATAAGCCCAAGCCTGCTTTGTTAGATCGTCGTAAATGATCAGTGCATCTTCGCCCTTATCCCGGAAATACTCGCCCATGGTGCATCCGGCGTAGGGTGCCAGATACTGCATCGCAGCCGAATCGGCGGCGGGGGCGGCGACGATGATGGTGTGCGCCAGTGCACCGTGCTCCTCCAGCTTTTGCATCACCTGGGCAATAGAGGAGTTTTTCTGACCGATCGCGACGTAGATGCACTTAACGCCGGTACCTTTCTGGTTGATGATCGCATCTATGGCAATAGCAGTCTTACCGGTCTGACGATCACCGATAATCAATTCACGCTGGCCGCGGCCTACCGGGACCATCGAGTCGATCGCCTTGAGACCGATCTGAACCGGCTGGTCGACCGACTTGCGG